>Ga0315289_10000522_pt1 | contig 59194 bp, 47 predicted proteins | sample YL17G11_40_MG_FD_203452 | JGI IMG/M metagenome (GOLD analysis project Ga0315289, IMG submission 203452) | Sediment microbial communities from Yellowstone Lake, YNP, Wyoming, USA - YL17G11_40 | ecosystem: Environmental > Aquatic > Freshwater > Lake > Sediment | place: USA: Wyoming | collected... | reverse complement strand
TAAACATGTATCCTCTTCCTGCAGGTCCCCCCTACAATGTGCCAACTATCGTTGATAATCATGTGGAGTGGCTTACCACCGGTTTTGACACTGCAGGTACTTATACTATTGTTCTGTTGGCTGCCGATTCCTGTCTCAGTATAGACTCCTGTCAATTTACGGTAAATGTTTACGTCCAGGCTCCGGTAATTACCTCTACTCCTGACACTACTGCATTTGTAGGACAGCTTTATACCTACGACGTGGAAGCCACAGGCATTCCAGCACCTGTCTTTCACCTGTTCACGTACCCAACTGGCATGACCATTGATACCATCACTGGTTTGATTCAGTGGACTCCTACCGCAGTTGGCGATTCTGATGTTTGCGTTGAAGCCATCAACTCAGCTGGTGCGGACACCCAGTGCTTTACCATCAGTGTGGCTGAATCTGCGCAGGTCTCTATACTTCCAAAATCTCTTTTCATCCAGTGCAGCCACGAGGATACTCTGTGGATTCACCTGGACGAAAAAGTGGTGGATATGGATTCGGCTTTCTTCAAAATCGCCTATGAGGACACCTTAATCACTCCTGATACTGTAATAAAGGGACCGGCTCTCGTTCCGCCAGCTAACTTCGATCTTTCTTATGGAATTTATCCGGACTCGATTCTGATTAACCTGGCAGTTCTCAGTGGTAGTTTCGATGGACCTGACACGATTTTGGGCATAGTCTTCACGGCTGGTAATTACATCACTACGGCTGAGGTAAGCATAGAACGCTCCAGCTTGCGCAACTCCGGAGGAGAGGAAATTCCACATCGTACAAGTGGAGCCGAAATTCAGATCGATTGCCCCACGTCGGCGGATGGAGAAGATGAAGGATCCCAGATTCCTTCGACTTATGCACTGGGTCAGAACTATCCTAATCCTTACAACCCGGTAACCCAGATAACCTATCAGTTGCCCCAGCCAGGAGTGGTTTCACTCAAGATATATAATGTCCAAGGACAGCTGGTCCGCACTCTGGTTAATGAATATAAGCCGGCAGGCACTCACAGCATAAGCTGGAATGGTAGAAACGACCTGGGGACGGAGGTCTCCAGCGGAATTTACTTCTACCGGATACAGGCAGGCAAATTCACAGAGACCAAGAGGATGGTCCTTATAAAATAGCAAAAAATATACAGCCTTTCCCTCAAGAGAAGCCCTTCGATCCCAGAAATCGGAGGTCTTCTCCTTTTTCAGAAATACCCCAAAAATTCCTTGACCCCTCTTTGCTTCTTTCTATATTCAAGGTGATTTAAGGTAGAGAACATAAACGATTTCATCGATCGTAAAAAGAGCTTTTGGAGAAATCGTAACCACATGTATTTTGGCAAATCTTTCGACTGGAGGAAGGCATGTATTATGAAAGCATCTTAGAGTTAGTGGGGAATACCCCTTTAGTGAAATTAAATAGAGTGACAAAAGGAATCAAAGCCTTAGTCTTAGCCAAGTTGGAATTTTTAAACCCGGGCGGAAGTGTAAAAGATCGCATGGCGTTTTATATGTTGAAGGAGGCGGAAAGAGAGGGGAAGCTAAAAAAGGGGGGAACCATTGTAGAGGCTACATCCGGAAACACGGGAGTAGGAATTGCCATATATGCGGCGGCTAAGGGGTATAAAGCGATCTTCACCATCCCCGACAAGATGAGCCAAGAAAAGATAAATCTCCTTAAGGCTTTCGGAGCGGAGGTGATAATTACCCCTACCGACGTTCCTCCCGATTCTCCGGAAAGCTACTATGAGGTGGCAAGAAAAATTCAATCTGAAATCCCTGACAGCGTTATGCTGGAACAATACTTTAACCAGAAAAATCCAGAGGCGCATTACAGAACAACGGGACCTGAAATCTGGGGACAAACCGAAGGAAAATTGGATTATGTGGTGATAGGGATAGGAACCGGAGGGACCATGTCCGGGACCGCAAAATATCTAAAAGAGAAAAATTCCAAGATTAAAGCTATTGGAGTCGATCCAGTCGGTTCGGTGTTTTATAATTATTTCAAATCTAAAAAATCAATCCAGCCTCACACATATTTGGTAGAGGGAATTGGTGAAGATATGCTTTGTCCCACCATGCACTTTGAGGTGATGGATGACGTGATTCAGGTGACAGATAAAGATTGTTTTCTTATGGCAAGAAGGCTGGCAAGGGAAGAGGGAATTTTCGCCGGAGGGTCAAGTGGAGGCGTGGTCTGGGCGGCTTTGAAGGTGGCTAAGGATTTGGATGAAGACAAAATAGTGGTTGTTATACTCCCGGATGCCGGATCGCGATATCTGAGCAAGATATACAATGACGAGTGGATGAGGGAAAAGGGTTTTTTGTAAAATCAACTGTCGTTGGTCAAGGGTGCCCTTCAGGGTGAATCCCTTCAGGATGAACCCTCACCCTTGACCATATGAATAGGATTGGGGTAGGGGTACCCCGATCCAACAGACCAACTGGAAGCATTGAATAATTGTTGTGTCTGTGGGTCAGGAGTGTCCTCCCAGAAAGGTTTTTGCCGCCCGGGACCATACAAAGCCGGATTCGGGTAACGGCAAAGTGGTGAGCAAAGTCGAACCATATCCCAATCCAACTGATAATTTTTTATTTCTGCCTTCCGTATTAAAGATTAAATCTATGAAAATAAAAGCTTTTAAAAAAGCGCATGTGGGAAAAAGTTTTTTCGGATTGCTCTTTTCTTTCATTCTTCTATCTCCAATTCCAATCTTTGCCCAAAGCAGTGAGGAATTCGCTTGGGGAGAAAAAGATTCTACACTTTTTATTGAAGAAATAAAAATTGCCCGCAAAAATGTTTTTGACCCGGAGGTAAAAGAGGAAAACAAAAAACTTTACTTGTGGGTTAACAAATTTCATTTCCTCACTAAGGAAAGAATCATCCGACAGGAGCTTTTATTTAAAGAAAGGGATATTTACGATAAAGAGTTATTAGAAGAAAGTGAAAGAAATTTGCGAGATTTAGGTTTCTTGGGAAAAGTCAAGATTGAAGAAACAAAAAAAGATAATAGCAGAGTAGATATTTTGGTTAAAACTCAAGACCAATGGAGCACTACTGTTAGTTTTTCTGGTGAGGCAGTGGGCAAATACTACTCCTTAGAAACATATTTCGAGGAACATAATCTTTTAGGCTGGGGCAAAAGCTTAATCTTGGGTTACACTAAAACCACGGAAAGAGAGAACGGACAATTATCCTTAATGGATGGCAATATCCTGGGAACACGTCTTTTCTTGTGTGCAGATATATATGAGCGCTCAGACGGACATCTTTATAACATAACTTTTTCTCGCCCTTTTTACTCACTTGAGACAAAATATTCTTTTGGGAGTCAATATTTAAATGAACATAGTAAGGTAAATTACTACCAGGAGGGTAAAGACGTTTTCTCTTACCGGATACAAAATGCGCGATTCTATTTTGAATTAAGCCAATCTTCAGGTAAGGAATGGAAAAAGATATTTTCTCCTTTCTACCAATCGGAAAATGAACGTTACTCGTTCTATTCATACCAGGATTCATCCCAATATGTTGAATTTTTACCACCAAATAGAAACTTGCAACATCTGGGCTTTTCCCTTAAACTTTGGCATCCTCAATATGAAAAATTGAGTTATATAGACAATTTTGGCAGAATTGAGGACATCGATTTCGGGCTTCGTATTCAAGGAAAATGGGGTCTTGATGTAAGCAATCTTTTTTCGCAAAAAAGGATGGATATTTTTTCTTTTAAATTTCTTTTTCCATTTTATCTGAAAAATAATCAGTATCTCTTTTTTTCGCATTCTACCAAGGGAGAATTTGAAAATCATCGCTGGGAAAAGATATTATCCCAGACCGAGATGCGGTTTTACTGGAGAACACTTCCGTGGCAGACTTTGGCTTTTCGAGCATTGGGAATTCTTTCGTTGCGCCAGGAAAAGAGTTTTCAGCTATTTTTAGACGGTGCTACCGGTTTGAGAGGATTTGAAAAATATTGTTTTGCCGGAAAAAATGATATTGTTTTCAATTTTGAGAATCGAATGTTTTCTCCTTGGAAGATTTTAACTGTTGGTTTGGGGGGAGTTCTATTCTTTGACGGTGGTTATATCTGGAATGAAAAACTGGTGGGACAAAGGTTTCATGCTGATGTGGGAGTTGGTTTGCGCTTCGGCTTTACCAAATCTAATGCCTGGCGGGTTACCCGCCTCGATTTCGCTAAGTCCTTAGAAACAAATGATTGGGTAATCTCATTTGACACGGGAATGTATTTTGAACTTGCGGAAATGTAAAAGCCCGAATTCCGAAGCCCCAGCATCTAACTTAAGTTAGGTGCTGGGGCTTAATGCCTGCGTCGTTTATGGTTTTTTATTTGACAAGGTCAGGTTGATTTCTTATTTTTGTGAAAAGTTTTTCAAACGCTCGGAGGTTCGACCCGATGCGTTGGTCAAGGGTGCCCTTCAGGGTGAATCCCTTCAGGATGAACCCTCACCCTTGACCATATGAGGCTGGATTGGGGTAAGGGTACCCCGATCCAACTGGTCAACTGGTTAAGGAGGTTTTAAGATGAATATCGTGGTTTGTATGAAGCAGGTTCCGGATACCGAGACGAAGATAAAGATAAATCCACAAGGGACCGGAATTGTCACTGAGGGGATAAAGTACGTAATGAATCCATTTGATGAGTATGCGGTGGAGGAAGCTTTAAAGCTAAAGGAGAAATTCGGAGGGACGGTGACCATCGTCTGTATGGGTCCATCCAGAGCTACCGAAGCTATAAGAACCGCCTTAGCCATGGGCGCAGACGATGCCATCCACTTGAATGATCCAGCTTTTGAAGGCTCAGACAGCTTGATTACCGCTAAGATTTTGGCGAAAGCCATAAAGGATTTAAAATGCGATCTGATTTTGACGGGGAAACAGGCGGTGGATTTCGATTGCGCTTGTGTCTTTGCCTGTCTGGCTGAAATTTTGAATCTGCCTTATGCCTCTGTGGTAATAGGATTGGAGGTATCCGCTGATCAAAAAAGTGCCCTTGTAAAAAGGGAAACCGAAGGGGGTATTGCGGAGATAATTCAAATCAGCTTACCCGCGGTGATTGCGGCACAGAAAGGTTTAAATGAGCCGAGATACGCCTCCCTGCCCGGGATTATGAAGGCAAAGAAGAAACCAATCAAAGAGATGAATTTGACTGCTTTGGGGATGGATTCAAATGAAGTGGGAGAAAAAGGGTCTAAGCTTAAAACCATGAGCTATTCACTTCCTCCAGAAAGGAAGGCAGGAAAAAAGATCGAAGGGGAACCCAAAGAGGTAGTGGCTCAGCTAACTATGTTGCTTCACATGGAGGCGAAGTTGATTTAATGTTGATAGGTGCCCAAAGGATATTAAAACCCAGCTTTATGTTTTTGAGGCATTAGCAAGCAGAACACACTCACTTGGATTTGAGAAAAATAGACGCATGAAGAAGAAAGAAATAAGTTTAGGAAGTTACAACAACTTGTTCGATAGGATTGCTGATATTTTAGTTGAGGCAAGAACCAGGGTAGTTAGAGAAATAAACAAAGCTCAGGTATTGGCATACCGGGAGATTGGAAGAGAGATTGTTGAGTTTGAGCAGAAGGGTAAAACGCGGGCAGAATATGGTGAAGAACTTATTGTAAGATTAGCAAAGGATATGACAGAGAGGTTCGGCAGAGGTTTTTCAGAAAGAAATTTAAGAAATATAAGGGCATTCTATCTCAACTTTCCAATTCGGCAGACACTGTCTGCCGAATCTACGGAAGAGCAAAAATCCAAGACACTGCCTGGGAAATCCGAGACGGTGTCTCATAAATCTGTGATTCCGCAGACACCGTCTGACAAATTTGAACTAATGTGATCTTGGTCACATTATTGTGAATTATTAAAGGTAGAGGAAGTGTTTGCCTGTTCCTTTTAAGATCATTTAACCTTTCGCTATAAATAAGGGAGTAACATGGAATGGAAAGAATATTCTAAAGAGCTTAAAGAGGTATTGAAACTCAAAGGGAACCCGATTGCAGTTACCTATTCTATGAATCCTGCTAAGGATTACAGGAAAGGAAAATGTCGGGCTTGCGATGCCCTTGTTTTAGCGCGGGATGGAGAAGTCATAAACTTGACCAAAGAAAACTCAAGCTGTCGAGGTGCAACCTGGCATCTGGGTCTGGAACCAAGACCAAGTGGAAAAGATCTTAAGGATGTGCAGAAATTTTTGGTGGAGGGCGAAAAATTCTGCTCATCCATTACGGTTTTCTATCGAATGGAAACTTTATGCACTCCTCCGCCTCTGGGATTGGCAGAAAACGTCATAATTTCACCTTTGGAAAAATCAGAAATAAGACCGGATTTGGTGTTATTTATTTGCAATGCGGAACAATCCTGTCGACTTATAACTTTGGCAACCTACTTTGATGGAGTCCCACCGAAATTGGAAGTGATAGGCGCAACCTGCCATACCTCGATTGCCTATTCAATTGTCTCTGGCCAGATAAATGCTAATTTCATTGATTTCACTTCAAGGAAGATAAAAGGTTTTGGCAAAGATGAGCTGATAATTACCATCCCTTATGAGAAGATGGATAACTTGATGAAGGCAATTCCCCTCTGCTCGGCTGGAACAGCCAAAGTGGAATATCCAGAGGAGTTCAGAAGATCAGCGGGGGATTAGTGGTTTTAAAAACATAGTCGAAAGAGTTTCAGTGAAAGGAATAAAAGATGTCTAACGGAGTATGGATTATCGCAGAGCAAAGAGAAGGAAAACTGAAAAAAGTTTCATTTGAGCTTTTAACCATCGGCAGAAAATTAGCTTCGAAGATCGGTGAGCCTTTTTCCGCAATTCTTTTGGGTTATGGGGTGGAAAATCTTGCACCAGAACTTGAGGCTTATGGAGCGGAGAAAATATTCGTCTGCGATGATGAGATATTAAAAAATTATTCCAACGAAGGCTACACCAAGGTCATCGCCGATCTGGTTAAACTTCATCAACCATCTATCCTTTTAGGCGGAGCCACTGCTCAGGGAAAAGACCTCTTGCCTAGAGTGGCGGCACGACTGGGGACTGGTTTAGCGTCAGATTGCGTCGGGCTTGAGATAAACCAGGAAGGTCTCTTGGTGGCAAAAAGACCGATATTTGCAGGAAAAGTTTTAGTGAATGCGTTAACCCCCGAGGCAAAACCCCAGATGGCTTCTTTAAGACCCAATGTTGTGGAGATTGAAAAACCGAATGAGTCCCAGAGGGCTGAGATCGAAAAAGTCAAAGTTGAGATTAAAATGGATGATCTAAGAGCGGTGATAAAGGAGTTGATAAAGACGGCAGAGGAGAAAGTTGATTTGACCGAAGCGAGTGTGATTGTTTCCGGAGGAAGAGGGATGAAGAGTGGGGAGAATTTTAAAATCTTGGAGGAGCTTGCCTGTGCGTTTGGAGAAGGTGCGACGGTAGGAGCCTCCAGATCGGCGGTGGATTCAGGCTTTGCTCCCCATGATATACAGGTAGGGCAGACCGGAAAGGTGGTGAATCCAAATCTTTACATCGCCTGCGGTATCTCCGGCGCCATTCAACATCTGGCTGGAATGCGCACTTCAAAATGTATTGTGGCTATCAATAAAGACCCAGAGGCTCCAATTTTTCAAGTGGCAGACTACGGCATCGTAGCTGATCTTTTCACCGCAGTTCCTTTGCTTATCGAAGAAATTAAAAAGTTAAAGGAACAAGGTTAAGAGTTCAGGGTTCAATGTTGGTAACGGACACCTTGTCCGTTCACGGTGAATCCGTTCAGGATGAATCCGTTACGAACGAGAAATTCAATTATGTTTTAAAGGAGTAGAAATGAAACAGATTTTGATTTCCTTGGTGTTATTAGGGGTCCTGGGATTATGCACGGTATCCTCAATCTGTGCGGAAGAGTCCCGTATCCCGCTATATCATTCACAGACTGACTTTCTTTTGACCACGCCCAGTGCAGAGGGAACTGCAATCGGCGGATACGTAAATCCAGCCGTGTTCGGGATGCTCCCTGGTCGTGAACTGCAATTTTTCTGGTCGGATAAAAAAGCCCAGATCAAGTCCCTTAAAAGATGGGGCATTTTTAGCGGAATCCCACACATGGGGTTCGGGGTGGTTTATAACAAGTTTCTAATGTCCAGCGAAGGAGGATATGTTAGCTCCAGCGGGGTCACTGACTATCGGTTTGCCTTGGCTTTGGGCAATAAAGCCACAAGTTTTGGATTGGGGTATGGCTGGTCAAAAGGACAGGAAACACACAAAATTCGCGATGATGTTCTTATGATGGGATTGGTCGAACGCCCGTGCCGATTTGCCTCTATGGGGATTACCGGAGCGTTTGCTACCCACCATTCTGACCGGAGTGGAGTGATTGACCTGGCGGCTCGTCCTTTGGGCAACCCTTTGGTAACATTGTTTGGGGATGCGGAAATACAGAAAAAGGACAGATTGAAGGATGCCCACTGGGGGGTTGGAGTGGCAGTGGAACCACTCCCCGGTGTCCAACTGCAGGGGAAATACTTCGATACTAAAGCATTTACCGTGGGATTGAGCTTGAGCTTGGGTAGAAAAGGATTATCGTCGGTCGCACATTTTGATGACAAGGAGAAATTAAACTATACCACATATGGTGTCCGTTCAGGATACCCCATCAACAATATTATTGATCAGCACCTTAAGAAAAGAAAAAATTACTTGTCTATGGAGTTGAAGGGGCAGATTTCCTATCAAAAATATCGGTTCTTCGACCAAACCCAAACCTTAACCGATATACTCTTTGCATTGGATGATGCCATCAAAGACCAACGGATCGCTGGGGTTTGTTTGAACTTATCCGGGATGAAAGTTTCCAGGGTATCGGCTTGGGAGATTCGGAAAAAACTTGAGGAGATAAAGAAAGCCGGGAAAAAAGTGGTGGTGTATATTGACAATGCAGAGATATTCGAATATTATCTGGCCAGTATAGCTGATCAGATTGTGATGGACCCTCAGGGGGGAATTTTTCTTCCCGGAGCCATATATGGTCAAACTTACTACTATAATATGCTGGAAAAGATAGGAGTGGGTTTTGACGAATGGCGTTTCTTCAAATACAAGTCTGCCTATGAGGTTTTGTCCAGAGATAAAATGTCTGACCCGGACCGGGAACAATGCCAGGCATTGCTGGACGACTTTTATGCCTTGGTGCGAGAGGATGTTGCCACCTCACGAAATGTTTCCCCGGATAAATTCGATTCCTGGATCAATAAAAACCTAGACTTTTTCCCCGACAGCGCCCTGTCCGAGGGTTTAGTGGATACACTGGGACGCTGGGAGGATATCAAAGACATCATCAAATCATTAGAGGGAAAAGAGAAGAGAATGGTCGGTGGTAAAAGACTTGCCAATCAGGAATTCCCTTCACGCATCTGGGGGGAAAAGCCTAAGATAGCCATCGTTTATGCTCTGGGAGTATGTGCGATGGATGAAGGGATCAAAGCCCGTCAACTGGAGAAAATCTTTCGAAGTCTCAGAGAGGATAAGGATGTAAAAGCAGTGGTTTTTCGGGTAGATTCTCCGGGTGGATATGCTTTAGCATCAGACGTCACGGCTGAAGCCTTGAGGAAATGCGCCCAAAAAAAGCCGGTGATTGTGAGCCAAGGGAATCTTGCCGCCTCAGGAGGTTACTGGATTTCAATGTACGGTGATACCATTGTGGCTGCACCCCTCACCGTAACCGGATCTATCGGAGTGATTGGGGGGATGTTCTGGAACAAAGGTATAGGTTCAAAATTGGGACTGACCTCAGACCACGTAAAGGTAGGAGATCATGCAGACTTAGGATTCGGAATTACTCTCCCTATCCTCAATATGACTGTACCAGATAGGAAGCCTACTACTGAAGAACGTGATAAAATAGAAAGGTTATTCAGGGAGGCGTACAAAGTTTTTATAAACAAAGTAGCCCGGGGGCGAAAGATGACCCCTGGGGCAGTCGATTCAGTGGGGCAGGGTCGGATCTGGAGTGGAGTTGACGGGAAAGAAAAAGGGTTGGTGGATGTGATCGGTGGATTGGAGACTGCGATCGCCTTAGCCAAACAAGCAGCAAATATCCTCCCGGAAAAGGAAGTCGAAATCGTGGAAATGCCTAAAAAAGGACTGTTTAATTTAGAATTTCTCCAGCCTAAAATGCCAGGATTCAATATGGAGGAAGATAAATTCTGGCTCTACTTGAAGATGATTTCCGAGCATCCGGGTGAACCTATTCCCATGATTCCTCCGGATCTCTACCCGGATGATTAGAGCTAAGAACAAGTCGGAGATTTGATCTAAATACATGCTTTCTATATGGCTTTGGCGACGCATAATAGGCGGCACTATGAATCTTTATAGATTTCGTAGCGCCCGACCTTCGTGTCGGGCGTTTGTTCTTAAAGTTTATAACTTCGATAGGAAATAAAGAGAATGACTGAAATCACCAGAGAAATATTTTGGAACGTAGGGAGCGGGGTTCGTATCCCCATTTATCTATTGGGTTTTATAGCCATAGTAATTTTAATCTATGGCTTGGTGAAGCATATCCGACTATGGCGAATCGGTAAATCTGAAAATCGAGTTGATAAACCCTTCCAAAGAATCCTTTCAGTTCTTCTTTTTGGCTTCGGGCATAAACGAATCTTAAAAGAGCCTTATCCGGGATTTATGCATCTTTTCTTATTCTGGGGATTTCTCATTCTTTTTATTGGAACCATTCTTATTTTTTTCCAAGAAGACTTCACCAAACTATTCTTCAACAAAAATTTCATCTTTGGCAATTTCTATCTAACCTTCTCTTTTTTCTTGGACCTTTTTGGTCTCTTAGCCATAATTGGCGTCCTTTTAGCTTTATTAAGAAGATATGTGCTCAAGCCCCGCACCGAAATGGTGCAGGGCAAGCCCAAAAGATTGGACAACAAATTTGAAGATGGTTTGGTTTTGGTTTTATTCTTCTTGATTTTGGTTACCGGATTCACCAATGAAGGTCTTAGGATTGCATCCACTAAACCAGAGTTCGAAAGATGGTCTTTTTTGGGTTGGCAAGCGAGCAGACTATTCTTAGCATGGGGAGGAAGCCAAAGTTCTTTTGAAAACCTTCATCTGGTCTCCTGGTGGATTCATGCGATCTTAGCTTTTGCATTTATCGGATATATTTCGTATTCAAAGCTCCTGCATTTTATCTCCTCCCCTTTGAACCAGTTTTTCAGGTCTTTTTCTCCGAAGGGAGAAGTCAAGCCTATTTTGGATATTGAGAATGCAGAGACATTTGGGGTGGCAAAACTTCCCGAGTTCACTTGGAAACAACTCCTTGATACCGATGCCTGCACCCGATGTGGCAGGTGTCAGGATAATTGTCCGGCTTATTTAAGCGAAAAACCACTTTCGCCCAAGAAAGTGATTCAGGATTTGAAAAATCATTTGGTGTTGCATGGCAGAATTTCCTCCTCAAAGGAGACTTCTGAAGATCAAAATCAGCCGATAGCAGGCAACGTGGTCACCGAAGACGAGCTGTGGGCATGCACCACCTGTGGCGCCTGTCAGGAAGTCTGCCCGGTCTTTGTGGAGGTAGTGGACAAGGTAGTAGATTTAAGACGATATTTAGTATTAATGGAAAGCAAGTTCGCCCCTGAGGTTAAGCTTTTCTTCAAAAATATGGAAACCAACTACAATCCCTGGACCATCGGCTTTGCCACACGCGGAGATTGGGCAAAAGATTTAAAAATAAAAATTCTTGCAGAGGATAGCAATGTCGAGTTCCTTCTTTGGATAGGATGCTCAGGCTCATTTGATGGGAGAAACAAAAAGGTGAGTCGGAGTTTGGTTAACCTTTTGGAAAAAGCCGGGGTAAATTTTGGAATTTTGGGAACAGAAGAAATGTGTTGTGGTGAGACCGCAAGGCGCATGGGAAATGAATATTTAGCTCAGATTTTGATGCAACAACAGATCGAGCTGTTCAACAAATATGGGGTGAAAAAGATCATCACCTATTGCCCTCATTGCTTTAACACCTTCAAGAATGAATATCCTCAGTTTGGCGGAAATTATGAAGTGCTCCATCATTCCGAATTCATCTTGACTCTGATTGAGAAGAAAAAATTAGAATTGAACACCAGCGTGGAGATGAGCGTGGTGTATCATGACTCCTGCTACCTGGGTCGATATAACAATATATATGATGCACCCAGAGAGCTTTTAAAATCAATAAGAGATACCGAGTTGCTCGAAATGAAAAGAAGGAAAGACAGAAGTTTCTGTTGTGGCGCAGGGGGAGGGAGGATGTGGATGGAGGAGACTTTGGGCAAAAGAATTAACCAGATGCGGGTGGACCAAGCTGTCCAAACCAATGCTTCGGTTTTGGCAACTGCCTGTCCTTATTGTCTGTCCATGCTCACAGATGGAATCAAAGAAAAAGGAGTGGAGCAATTGATTGCCGCCTTTGATGTGGCTGAATTGGTGGAAAAGGCTTTGTAAAAGGCTTCTCTACACTTTAGCGACTAATAATAGGTCGGATTTCCTAGGGAGTGAGACACCCGACAATGAAATTTTAAAGTTAAACCTTTTAGGGGTGTTGATCTTTTAAGACGAATCAGAGTTAAAAAGTCCAATATCTAACGCGAAATCATAGTAATTTCAAAAGGAAGGATAAATAGTTTAGGTTGAGCTCGTTTTTATATTCGTTTCAGTGTTGATATTCTGACTATGAGATTCTATAGGAGCACCGACAACCATAAACCAAAAAATTCAGGAGGAGATTTTCATGACAGAGGATAATAAGATAACTAAGGAAATGACTTTTGGTGAAGTTTTGCAGAAATATCCGGAGACGGTCAAAACATTTTTTGAATACGGCATGCATTGCTTTGGTTGCCACATTGCGGTGTCGGAGACCATCGAGCAAGGAGCTTTGGCGCATGGAGTTCCCATCGATCAACTGATCGAAGATTTAAACAAAACGGTTGCGTCTGTAGAGCCGAAATAAGTAGTTTAAAATTCTCTGCCGAAGGCAGATCCGCCTCTGGCGGAAAGATTCAATATTAGAATCTTAAATCCCGAATTTGAATGATTGGCTTTATGGTGAGTTTATCGAACCATATGAGTATTCCGGAAGTAAAAGACGAAAAATGCGAAGGCATCTTGAGATTAATCAACGACATCCTGAAGCTCAAAGAGGAGCGGAAGGCTATTATCTTGGTTCATAACTATCAGATCGGGGAGGTTCAGGATATAGCTGACTTTGTGGGGGATTCTTTGGATCTAAGCCAAAAAGCCGCCAAGACCGAGGCGGAGGTGATAGTCTTCTGTGGAGTGAACTTCATGGCGGAGACCGCAAAAATTTTATCCCCCAACAAAACCGTCTTGATGCCGGATGTAAATGCCGGATGTGCCATGGCGAACATGATTACCTTGAGACAATTAAAAGAGATGAAGAAAAAATATCCTGAGGCTGTTGTGGTTTCATATGTTAATACCACGGCAGAGATAAAAGCAGAGAGCGACTATTGTTGCACTTCCGCCAATGCGGTCAAAATAGTTCAAACCATTCCTCGGGAGAAAGAAATTCTTTTTATCCCGGATAAGTATTTAGGGGATTATGTTTCCAAGCAAGCTAACCGTAAGATGATCCTGTGGGAAGGTTATTGCCCCACGCATAGACGCATACTGGCAGAGGATATTTTGAAGAAAAAAGCTCAGTACCCAAAGGCTGAAGTCTTGGTTCATCCGGAATGCACCCCGGATGTTATTGCCATGGCAGACAAAGTTCTCTCCACTTCGGGAATATGTAAATATGCTAAAGAAAGCAATTCAGAAGAATTTATCATTGGAACGGAGATTGGAATACTTCATCGTCTGAAAAAAGAAAACCCCAATAAGAAATTTTACCCCGCCAGCATCCTGTCTGACTGTCCTAATATGAAATTGACTAATTTAGAGAAAATTTTATGGTCCCTGGAGGATATGATCTATAAAGTCGAAGTTTCCCCAGATATTGCCCAAAGGGCAAAACGATCCATAGACAGAATGTTAGAAGTTGTTTGAATCAATCTAAAATTCATGCTATAGCAGACGAATTAAATAAATTTATATAATTCGTATGAATGCATACGCATCACCCTCCCCCTATCCCCTCCCGTCAAGGGAGGGGGATTTTATGAACTCTCTTCCTCATTCTTAAGGCGGATGTTCTTCCCCCGCCCTTTCCTTTCTTTTGGCGAAGATGCGTATTCATTCCTACAAAATGCCAAAAGGAACAAAGAGGACACAATTTGACTTGATCTTTTAAAAGCAGGGTTGTATTTTTCACATAATTTCGTTTCGTTAAAGTTGTTTTTATGGAATACCCGTATATTTTGTGGAAACTAATAAAGGCATAAAAAACGAGAGGTCGATCATATGAAAAAACAACTGTTTATATCGGCTATCTGCCTGTGTGCATTGATTACTTTGATCGAGCCGCAAGCACAAGGATGCACCAATTTGTTGGTGACCAAAGGAGCCTCGGAGGATGGTTCGGTGATGATCACTTATACCTGCGATGCAGAGTTTTATCCCATTCTTGAGTATACCCCTTCAGCCGATCACCAGCCAAACGATTCGATCGAGATAACCGATTGGTCGGAAAAGGTCCGGGGCAAGGTGAAGCAGGCTTTGCATACCTACGCCGTGGTTGGTCTGATGAACGAACACCAGCTGACCATCAGCGAGACGACTTTTGGTGGTCGAGAGGAGTTATACAATCCCGATGGTCTTTTACATTACTGGGATTTGATGCAACTTGCTCTTCAGCGGGCTAAGACGGCACGGGAGGCAATTAAAGTTATGACCAATTTGGTTGATGAATATGGTTATAGGTCCCCCGGAGAATCGTTTTCAATCGCTGACACAAAAGAGGTGTGGATCATGGAGATGATCGGACCAGACTCCGGCGGACATGGGGCCGAATGGGTGGCACTCAAGATTCCAGACGGATTTATATCGTGTCACGCCAACAAAGCTCGAATCGGCGAGTTTCCCCTAAATGATTCAGCAAACTGTCTCTGTTCTAGCAATGTTATTTCCTTTGCTGTGAAAAAGGGATACTACGATCCAAAATCAGGTAAGCCGTTCCGATTCTGTGACGCTTATTGCTCTGCAACACCTAAAAATAAGCGATATGCTGATACGCGTGTATGGAGCGTCTTCCGCCGGGCGGCACCTTCAAAAAACTTTTCTTCTGATTATCATCGAGGCGTCGAGGGAGCCCAGCCTTATCCACTTTGGATTAAACCGGATAAAAAGCTCTCCGTGGCAGACGTGTTCACCCTGATGAGGGACCACTACGAAGGAACCGATTACGACATGACCAAAGGGATCGATGCGGGACCGTATGGAAGCCCTAATCGCTGGCGCCCCATAACTTGGATGGTCGACAGCGTAGAATACGCTTGGGAGCGACCCATCTCAACCCAACAGACTGCATTTTCATTTGTCTCCCAGTCACGCTCATGGCTTCCGAACGCTGTGGGAGGCGTATTTTGGTATGGTTTAGATGATACTTACACTTCTTGCTATATACCTCTGTATTGTGGCATTGATACCGTTCCTAAGTCGTTTACAGTCGGCAGTCTGGACAAATTTTCATGGGAATCTGCCTGGTGGGTGTTCAATTTCGTCGCCAATTATGCCAACCTGAAATATTCTTACATGCTACCGGAGATTCAAGCGGTGCAGAAAGATATCGAAGGAACATTTTTGACTCTCCAGCCGGTGGTGGAAAAGACCGCAGTCGAGCTTGCCGCCTCCGATCCAAATCTTTTAACCCGTTACCTAACTGATTATTCTGTTACTCAAGCTGAAAAAATGGTGGTACGGTGGAAAGAATTGGGCGAATATCTGATAGCCAAATATAATGACGGCTATGTCAAGGACGAAAAAGGCGAGCCCCAAGAAAAAGGTTATCCTGAAACCTGGTCGAGAGAGGTCTTGAAATCCCGCCCCGACCAATTCCGCCTGCCAACAAAGAAAGAAAAAGCTCCAGAGTCGAAGCGGACAGATTGAGAACAAAAGCAGGAGGTATTTCGCTATTAACAAGTATAGGTCTTCTCCAAAAGAGTTGCTAATATGAGGTTGATTTGTCTAAAAAAGCTCAACTCGAGTTATTTTGCCTCTCCCCCTTAGTCTCCCTCTCCATCCCGCCAAAGGCGGGGGGAGCTACCCGACACATCCGAGGTCTTTCCCCACTTCTCTCCCCTCTGAGAAGAGGGCAAGATTGAAAATCTTTTCAGAAAATCAGACCATACAGACCCCTATTGAAAAATCTTGACAAAATGATCACGGTTATATTAAAATACAAAAAATGAAGGAACTTATCGGTTCAATCCGTTTAATCTGTTGGGAATCTTATGCTCAAATTCATCTGCGACGATAACTTAGGCAAATTAGCCAAATGGCTCAGAACCTCAGGATACGACACCCTCTTCCAGTTGACCATAGAAGACGGTGAGCTTATCTCGTTGGCTCTGAAGGAAAACCGGATCATTTTGAGCCGGGATACGAAGCTTTCCCGGTTCAAGATTAAAGACAAATATCTCTTGATCCAAAGCGAAAAGCCCTTGGAACAGTTAAGACAGGTAATCGACCATTTCAAGCTGAAAATTGGAGAGGATTTGCTTTTTTCTCGCTGTCTAGTGTGTAATCAGCCCCTGGAAGCGGTGGAAAAAGAAAAAATTAAGGATAGACTTTATCCTTACGTTTATCAGACTCAAGAAAATTTCGTTTATTGTTCTGGTTGTGATAGAATATATTGGGCTGGAACTCACGTGGAGAGAATGACCAAAAAGCTTTCTGGGGGAGGAATTATTTAATGTATCACCTCTCCCACAGACTCCCCATCTCTCCCTTTGTCCCAATAGTGTTGCGTTAATCGTAGCCCTATAGGCAAACATTCTTAATGGATGGTCTTAAGAAGAGGTAAAAAGCGGTATGCGACTTCGAGTCGCAGGTGATAATTTTTGAAGGAGTTTAAAATGAGATTCGTCACTTTTGTGTGTATAGCGATAGTAAGTTTTGTACCAGTCTCTTGCGGAAATCGCACCTTGCCCCCAGGTGGATCAGGACTAATCGAAGCCACGGAAATAGTGGTGTCATCTGAAATTTCGGGTCAGCTTAAGTCATTGTGGTTTGATGAGGGCGATTCGATAGCAATAGGCGATACTATCGGGCAAATTGATACAGTTACAACTGTGCTTCAGCTTCATCAGGCAGAAGCTTTAAAAGAGATGGCAGAAGCAAAGGTCAAAGTCTCGGCAATAAATATTGAACAAGCGGGTTACAACTTGGAACTTGCCAAAAAGGAATATGAGCGGGTCTCTGCTCTTTTGAAATCTGGTTCCATCAGCCAACAACAGTACGATCAAACAGAAACCGCTTATAATCAAGCAGTTCTCTCCAAAAAGCAAGCTGATGCCGCTTATGCTTCCACCTTAGCGGAATTGGCGAAAGCTGAATCACAGATGGCTTTGCTTAAAAAACAGTTGAACGACTGTTTTCCAAAATCCCCGGAATCGGGTGTGATTGCCAATAAGTTTGTTGAAGTGGGTGAGTTGATTGGCACGGGCAAGCCTTTAGTGAAAATTGCCAAACTTGATACAGTCTGGGTTAAAGTGTATTTGCCTCCATCAGATTTGACCAGAATCAGCTTGGGTGGTCATGCCCAGGTTGATCCTGAAGATGGCCGTAACAAACCCCTGGACGGGAGAGTTAGCTGGATTTCAGACGTAGCAGAATTTACCCCAAAAAATGTTCAAACCAAAGAAGCGCGGGCTGATTTAGTCTATGCTGTAAAGATAATAATTCCCAACCCGGGGAAAATCTTGAAAATCGGCATGCCGGTGTCGGTAAAGATACAATGAGCACAGTTGAGGTAAGCCATCTAACTAAAACTTACGGTTCCCTTAAGGCAGTAGACAATTTCAGTTTCACTGCCAACAAAGGTGAGATAGTAGCTTTAGTGGGACCTGACGGCGCCGGAAAAACATCCACTTTCCGTGCCACCTGCGGTCTGGTTAAGTATGATTCAGGCGAAATAAAAATCGCAGGATACGATGTCTCTCGCGATTTTGAGAAGGTAAAACCTCTTTTAGGATACATGCCCCAGACATTTTCACTTTACCCCGACCTCTCCGTGGAAGAGAACCTCTATTTCTACGCCGGACTATTTGGCCTGAACCGCCAGCAATTTAATGAGAAGAAAAAGCTCCTGTATGAGTTCTCAGGGTTGGGACCATTTTATAATCGCCGCGCAAGCGCTTTATCTGGTGGCATGAAACAAAAGTTGGCCCTAAGCTGTGCCCTGGTGCACGATCCCGAAGTTTTTATCTTAGACGAGCCGACCACCGGCGTTGACCCACTTTCTCGATTACAATTTTGGAACATCCTCAAGAACCTGAAAGGAAAGGGTTCAGCCATTGTTGTCTCCACCCCCTATATGGATGAGGTGGCGCTTTCGGATCGAGCCATTTTTATTTATAAAGGGAGCAAATTAGTCGAGGGGACACCAAAAGAATTAGAACAGAAGTTTGTGGGCAAAGTCTATCGGGCAGATATTAGCCCTACTTCGGAACGGATGGAGCAGTTGAATAAGATCAAAGAAATAGTCTCCCGAAGGTTCGGATCAACAGCGCATATATACACTCCGGCTAATCGCTCTATCGAGGATTACTATGATGAACTTCGACAGATCGGGATTGAGCCGAATTTGATCTCACCAGTCCCGCCCGAATTGGAGGACATATTTATTCAATTTATGGGGAAATTTGAAAAATGGAATATGCGGTCGAAATCGACAAGTTAACCAAAAAATTCGGCGATTTTGTAGCGGTTGATCAAATTAACTTGGCCGTTGAGACTGGAGAGATATTTGGATTTTTAGGGGCTAATGGTGCGGGCAAGACCACAGCCATACGGATGCTTTGTGGTCTTCTATTGCCGACCTCCGGCAAAGGCATTGTCAACGGCTTTGACATCTATGAAGAAAGTGAAAAAATAAAGAAGAGCATCGGTTATATGTCTCAGAAATTCTCTTTATACAAAGACCTCACCGGGCATGAGAATCTCTGGTTCTATGGCTCAGTATACCAGATACCATCTGGGGATTTGCGAAAGAGGATCGATGAATTGTCGGAAAGCTTGGAGTTGTCAGAATTTATCGGCCGTCTGGCTGGCTCTCTCCCCATAGGCTGGAGACAGCGTTTAGCTCTGGCGGCATCACTTTTGCACCATCCGAAAATATTATTCCTGGATGAACCCACCGCGGGAGTGGATCCGGTCTTCCGCCGCCGCTTCTGGGACATATTATACTGTCTGGCAGAGGAAGGGACCACCTTGTTTGTCACCACCCATTATATGGATGAAGCAGAGTTCTGCCAGCGAATCTCCATAATGCACCAGGGCAAAATAATTGAGCTGGGTAACCCCCAGGAGCTGATCAAAAGATACCAGCAGAACACCCTTCAGGATTTATTCGTCCATCTTATTTCCGGGAAGAAAAAAAATGAGTAAAATCAAGTATATTGCCATCAAGGAGATTCGACACATACTTCGGGATTCCCGTTCCTTAACCATCGCCATACTGATGCCCATTCTTATGACCTTGCTATATGGTTATGCCATAAATCTGGACATCAAAAACATCAAGCTGGCAGTATTGGACTTTGATAAGACTCAGGACTCAAGAGAACTGACCCGAAGGTTTTATAATTCGGGTTATTTTGTTAAACCACCAACTTCCCCTGATATTTCCGATCCGGAAAGGATCTTAAAGAACGGGGACGCAAGCGTTATCTTAACCATACCGCCGGGATTTGCCTCTGTCTTAACCAACCTCCGCCACTACGAGTTGGGATTTTTGGTCGATGGTGCCGATGCCAATCTTGCGGCTGCTTCTTTTAGCTATTCGGGAATAATACTTAGGCAATTTCTTGAGGAGAAATTACCGCCTGAAGTCGAACTGCCCGGGGTGCTCATTTCTCAACGGGTGCTCTATAATCCGGATATGAAATCATCCCACTTTTTTGTCCCCGGTCTGATAGCTTCTATCTTAATGATGATCTCTGCCCTGCTTACTTCGATAACCGTAGCCCGGGAGAAGGAAACCGGCACCATGGAACAGCTTCTTACCTCTCCGGTGACGCCGGTTCAGGTGATTATCGGAAAAATACTTCCTTACATCGCACTGGCTTTGCTGGACGGTATACTGGTAATAGTATTTGCCATGTTTCATTTCGGCGTTCCCTTCGTTGGGTCGAAATGGCTTTTGCTCTTTTTCGGCATAATTTATATTATCGCCGCACTTTCCATCGGGATACTCATATCCACCTTAGTCCGCACCCAACAGGTGGCGATGATGGCCGCCCAATTGACTACCATGCTCCCATCGGTGATGCTTTCCGGATTCATCTTTGAAATCAAAAATATGCCCAAAGTGCTTCAGTATATATCCTATATAGTACCGGCCAGATACTTTCTCTTGATAATCCGGGGGATAATGCTTAAAGGATCCAGCATAAACGTGCTTTGGACCGAAGCACTATTTTTGATTATGCTGACTTTAATATTGTTAAGCGTGGCAGCAAAGAGATTCGAGTTGAAGATAGGATAGAGGATGCTCCGAACCATATTAGCCTTAATGAAAAAGGAGTTCCACCAGGTAGTCCGTGATCGTATTATGCTCCGGCTCATATTCCTGATGCCTTTGGTTCAGCTTTTGCTTTTAGGTTATACTGCCAGCACGGACGTCAAGCTGATATATACGGCATTTTATGATTTTGACCAAAGCGAATTGTCGCGCGAATATGTCAGGTCTTTTTCAGCTGGCGACTATTTTATCCCAAAAGCAACTGACATTCCGCTGATTGAGGCGGATCGTGGATTTAAAGAGAATAAATTTAATGCGGTTATGATTATCCCAGATGATTTCTCCAAGAATATCCAGCGGGGAAAGCCGGTGAAAATAGGTTTTATGGTGGATGGAACCAATGCCAATTCAGCTTCGATCGCTTTAGGATATGCTAATATCATAACCAGTCAATTCAACCAGAGAATCTCCGGTTTTACTTCTCCCTTCTCAATGCAGGGGAAAATACTTTATAACCCGGAGGCAAAGTCGGTTTACTTTATGGTGCCGGGAATAGTAGCCACGTTGTTGACCATGATTACGGTCATGCTGACCTGCATGGCCATTGTCAAGGAAAGAGAGATCGGAACTTTAGAGCAGCTCATGGTCACGCCCATAACCACTCCCGCCTTGCTTTTGGGAAAGATCATCCCTTTTGCCCTAATCGGTTTTCTGGAGATGTCTTTGGCATTAGCTTTTGGCATGATCTGGTTTGGGATACCTTTCGTTGGCTCCTGGTCTTTACTTTATGCTTTGTCCTTCGTATACTTGTTCGCCACTCTGGGGGTGGGGATATTTATTTCCACGATAACCAGAACCCAGCAACAGGCGATGTTTTTTTCCTGGTTCTTCGCTCTTTTTGCCCTCCTTACGTCGGGCTTTTTTACTCCCATCGCCAATATGCCTAAGTCGGTGCAATATCTGACTTATCTAAATCCTTTGCGCTATTTTATGAAGATCGTGCGAGGAATAATAATGAAGGGAGCAGGTCTTGACGTTCTTTATCCCGAAGCAATAGCCATGGTTATTTTCGGCGTGGTCATTTTTACCTCCTCCTGGCTTCGCTTCTCCAAGAGGGTAAAGTAGAACACAGAAGTGGTGATTTTCATCTCCACAATAAGCCCAATAGGTCTATTTGAAATAAGCTTTCCTTCGCTCCGCTTTGCGAGCCGTTCCCCCCTATTATGAAGAAAAATTAAAAAGGGGGAATAAGGTTATTTTGTTTGCTTGAGGTTAAAATCTGATTTGATGAATCCTACCTTGGCCTTGTTGTGATTATAAATGGGTGGAGAGACGAATTGTGCTATTTTTTTCAAGTCGCTCTTTTTTAAAATTCCAAATCGGCGATATACCTCGATGGACGCAGGAGCTATTGCTCTTTGTGAGCCATCCATTATCTTGACCGCAAGTCCCCAGCCCTTATTTAATATGCCTGAACAATGCAAACCCTCCGCTCCACCTTTGCTGAGGATATTCCCTTTGCTGGCAACCGCCAGCTCGTAATCCAATCTTTTTCTGCCTGAAACCATCTCCGGGTATTTCCACATCGAATCTGCCACCACCTGTAAAGCTTGGGAGGTGATTTCATCTTTTGATCCAAAGGTGACCAGCTTAGAAAACCCAATCGCCATATTCTTAAGGGGTAGGGCGAAGGTGGGAGCCCCACATCCTTCTATGCCAATTTTGATCTTCTTTTCAGGATATTCGCAAAGCTCCGAAATCTTTCTTAAAATAAGCTTCTGCAAAGGATGATTGGGGTTAATATAATTCTTCAGATTCCAATTTTTATAAACGCACATAGCCAGCATGCCGGCATGTTTTCCAGAACAATTATGCTGGATGGTGGAAAATTTTTTCTTGGGTGGGGTTATGCCCAATGCTGTGTAGTAATGGGGAACATGGGTGCCACATTGTAGAAAAGTTTTATTTAAGCCGATTTTATTCAGAATGCTTTGCACCGTTTTAACATGTTTTTTCTCACCATTATGCGACCCGGAGATTATGGCAATCTCCTGTTGAGTGAACCCAAATGCCTCTGCCACCCCCGATTCCACCACCGGGATGGCTTGAAAGGGCTTGGCCGATGACCTTAAGAAGGTCACGAAATTCGGATCGCCCACCCGGTAAATAAGCTTACCCAAAGAATCCACCACCGCCACCGACCCATAATGGAGGCTCTCGATAGTGTTTCCTCGATAAACTTTGGCTAAAATCTCATTCATCTTGCTTCTAATTTAAAACAAAGGGTCGAAAAATCAAAGAGAAAAATGGAGCTTGTGGTGGCAAAGCTTACTTTGCATGAAATATCAAGTCGAGCAAGCTCGACCACTGCCTCCTTTTGGCTTGACTTTTAACCGTAAATCTATGATACTTTCAGTATGCTATTGCGTTATGCAGGTTAATTTACTCGAAAATTGGTCGGGTATATTATACTGGACCAACATTGAAGATCTCTAATTAACATAAATTAGCATATGCCGAAAACAATCTATTTCATATCCGATGCTCATCTGGGAGCAGAAGACAAAGAGAGGGAGAAGTTAAAAGAGGAGAAGCTTTTGGCTTTTTTGGATAAAATAAAAGAGGATGGGGAGTCTTTGTATATTCTGGGGGATATGTTTGAATTCTGGTTCGAATATAAAAATGTTATCCCTAAGGATCATTTCAAAATCTTAAGCCAATTGAAAAATGTGGTGGATTCTGGGATAACACTAAGTTATGTAGTGGGTAATCATGATTTCTGGCTGGGAGATTTTTTGACCGAACAGATCGGCATAAGGATTTTCAAAGAGCCGATTGAGGTGAATCATCAAGGCAAAAGAATTTTCATGGCTCACGGTGATGGACTGGCTAAAAAAGACTGGGGTTACAGAATCTTAAAAAAGATACTAAGAAACAGGGTAAACATCACTCTTTATAGGCAACTCCCACCTGATCTAAGTTATCCTTTGGCTAAATTTGGGGCAGGAAAAAGCAGAGCCCAGATGGAGAGGAAGGAAACAAGCTACTTAGAAGATTACAAAAACTTTGCTTATGAGAAAATCAGACAAGGCTTTGATGCAGTGATTTTAGCACATACGCATGTGCCTACTTTAGAAAACGTGGAGCCTGATTCGGCAAATTCATTATCCGGAGGAGTATATTTAAACATCGGGGATTGGTTCAAACATTTCACCTATGGAAAATTAATGGAAGGGAAGTTCTATTTAGAAGAGTTCCCTTAAATGCTTCGGATTTGCATAGAAGGCGAATTCATACCCCTTTGTGCTACAACTTGACCTCCACCGAAATTGGACCAGATAAAGACTCTGCGAAAAGAAGAAAAGAAAACAATCATAAAGGATCAAAGAAGATAAACCACCTCCCGTATAATTAGTTGAGACACAACAGAATGACTTTTAGGTATTTTGAGCTGGATTTGGCATTAAAAAAATTCAAAAGAAGCGCAAAAAAGACTTGACAAAGGCTAAATTGAGATTAAATTAAAGATGTGAGCAAAAAAAGTTAGGCTTGCTCACCCAAATAAATCTGTCCTCTTAGTTTTTTAAGAACGATAAAAAATTATCTCAAATCGAGTTTGGTGGTAAAAATGCTTACCTTTTCCTTCAATCCTAATTCAAGGAGGAGTAAGATATGAAACGCTCAAATCCAAAAGTTTCTTTTAATCCGGGATTTTTTGTGGGGAAGAAGATTTTGACTCTGGTGATGCTTTTCTGTCTTTTGCTTTTCTTCAGCGTGGTTTATGCTGGATGGCCGGGAAGTCCTTCTGAGAACAGCCCACTACCCGGGGAACATCCCTGGGATGAGGTCAATTCTGATAATAAGGACAAAGCCCCAAAACCGCAGGAGATAAGTGAAGTCTTGATATTCCCACATGGGATTTTTGCTAAGTGGATCATAATCCCTCGCCTGCAGGCCAAAAACGGGGAAAAAGAAAAGATCCAGATTCAAATTCATTCTTCCGACAAAAATCGGGGCAATTTTTTTATATTCTTTTAATTGCGTCTTAAGTAGCCCGTAATAGATGGAAAGCCCGGATAGAAGGATCACACATATTGAATCTTTAGTTGCCAAAAGGGACTTCGAAAAGGCGAAGGCGGAGTTAGAAAAACTGAAGAAAGGAAAGGGAGTGCTCTCCGCATACCAGGGGGAATTATATCACCTGGAGGGCCTTATTTTATATAGTCAAACTCGATACCAGGAGGCACAAGAAAAAGCCAGAAAAGCCTACGAGCTTCTTAAATATACCTCCAAACACAAAAATATTGCCCAGGTGCAACATCTCTTGGGCAATATTTTTATCGCCATAGGAAATTTGAAACAAGCGGAGGTGGAGACCAGGGATGCCTTGGCTTCTTATCGCAGGGTGGGGGATGAGCTGGGGATGGCTAATGTCCAAAACAAGCTGGCTCAAATATTTTTCATCAAATCCGAATACAATCGAGCTATCGAGTCCCTGAATGAAGCTATCGACCATGCACGAAGGACAAAAAATCATGGTCCCATGGTTGCATTACTTTTAGGTAATTTGGGGAGAGTCTATCTTCTTTTAGGGGATTGGACCAAAGCTCAAAAACATTTTCACGACAGCATTAAACAAAATGAGCTAATCCAGAATGAGCCCAGCATTTGCCGAAATCTTCTCTCTTTAGGATATGTAGCCCACCTCCAAAGAAAATTCAAGCAAGCGCATGATTTTTACAAGAGGGCGTATCAGATTATAGAGAAGGAGGGTTTAAAAAGGGAAAAAGCCATTTATCATGAATATCTTGGGGAATTGGCTTTGGATGAAGAAAACTTAGAAGATGGTTTCCAGCACGTTTCCAAAGCCATTCAGATAGGCGACCAGATCGCCCCTCAAAGCAGTTTGATCTGTCAATCTTACCGTATTTTGGCACAGCTTCACGTCCACACCGGTAAACTCGATCTGGCTGAAAGCTTTTGCCAAAAATCTTTAGAGCTCTCAGAATCCTTAAGTGAGAAGTTAGAGGAGGGGATAGTTTATCGGATCCTGGGCGAAATTTATGCTCTGAAGAACAACGGGAAGCTTTCCTCGGACTATTTCAATTTAAGCATTAGTTATCTGGAAAAGATCGGTAGCAAATTTGAATTAGCAAAGACCTATCTTGCGGCAGGAGATTTGGGCGCGTTGGAACCCCAGGATGCCTTGGAACTTCTGAAAAAGGCTAAGACTATTTTCAAGGAGCTAAAGATCGATTATTATTTGGGTATGACCGATTTCGCCATCTCCAAGACTGAATTTGAAAACGGAGATTACGACAAAAGCATAGAATTTTTGAATAGATCAAAGAACCTACTTGAGAGATTAAAAACTGAAGACCCAAAGGCTGAGGGGAAATTAGCTGAAGTATCCAGTTTTCGCTTGAAGGTGGAAAAAGCACTCTCCGAAAAAAGCCTTTCCTTTGAAAATCAATATAATATTTTCAAAAGATTCTTATCCGAAGTTGAATATATAGGGATTCAGGGGGGAGGGGTGAACCAAAGTCTGGAGATTTTGGCTAAAAGGATCCAAGCTGATAGAGGTTTTGTCCTCCTAAAAGACGGAAAAGATAAAGAGCTATCGGTGGTTTCCACTTTTAATCCTTTTGAAGATGGGATAATCGAGCAGATTATATCTCGCCTGGGCAGGCTGGTCTCCGAGACCCACTCCGAGGGAATGAACCGCATAGTTGATCCCCAAGTTGAATTTTTATCTTTGGAAAAACCTATCATCTCTACCACTGGTGAATTAGAGTTATTTTCCGAAAACGGGACGAAAATTGGGAGTCTTTTGCTGATCCCCCTGAAAACCGGAGAAGAAGTCAAAGGGATTTTGTATTTGAGCCGGGACAAAAATGGCGTTTTGACGAAATCCTTCGGACAAAATGAACTTAATCTGGCGGTGGTTTTCGCAGATATAATCGCTTTGAAGTTGACCGAAATTCAAAATAAGAAATTGGAGGAGGAGAATCTAAGGTTAAAAGAGCAGTTGAAGGAAAAGTCTGCCTTCTCCAGCATCATCACCCAAAACTCCGAGATGCTGGAGACTCTGTGGAAGCTTTCTCAGGTCAAGGACACCAATCTTTCCATACTTTTGGAAGGCGAGACCGGCACCGGAAAGGATTTGATTGCAAAGGCAATTCATTATAACAGTGATAGAAAAAACAGAAAGTTTGTGCCGGTAAACTGTGCCGCCTTCCCCGAGACTCTTTTAGAAAATGAGCTATTTGGGCATAAAAAAGGTGCCTACACCGGAGCCTCACAGGACAAAATTGGGCTTTTGGACGAGGCGGACGGAGGGACTTTGTATTTGGACGAAATCACTGGAATCAGCCTCACCACCCAGATAAAGCTTCTAAGAGTTCTGGAGGACAAAGAAATCACCCGTTTGGGTGAGACTAAACCAAGAAAAATCGACATCCGGGTCATTTCCTCCACCAGCCTGGATGTAAAAGCTCAGATTGAAAAAGGGCTTTTCCGTAAAGATCTATTTTTCCGCTCGAATACCATCCATGTCAAACTCCCTCCTTTGAGACAAAGGAAGGAGGATATTCCTCTTCTGGTCAATCATTTCATCGAAACCTATTCGCCAGACTATGGCTCCTCTAAAATTTCTCCCGCCATAATGGAACTCTTCACCAACTATGAGTGGCCCGGCAACATCCGGGAGTTAGAGAACGAGGTCAAAAGGCTGGTGGCTATAAAAGGAGGAGAGGCAGTGGTGGCTTCGGACATACTTTCAGAGAAATTTGGAATCAAAGAAGACGTAAATTTGCAGAGCCTCTCCCTATACCAGCGGGTGGCTTTATTGGAGAGACAGCAAATCTTGAGAGCTCTGGTGGAGAACAATTGGGTAAAGAAATCCGCCGCTTCCTCTTTGCACATCCCCGAATCCTCCCTGAGATTTAAGATCAAACAGCACAAAATAAAAGTCCCAGACAACGGATAATATCGAATTTAGTTCGATAACATGCCACTTTCCCCGCCTTGGGCGGAAATCCTTGACGGGTGGCATTTTTTGTTTTGGGATTAAACCGACTCCATCATCCTCCCAGCCTCTGATGGGACCTTCAATTAGAGTAGTCGCGGATCCCATTGGAGCAAGGTTAAAATCATATCAGTATCTTCCAATTTCCTCGCAGTGCACTGCGGTTCATTTAATCCTTTGTTGAATAAGACATTACAAAATTCCAGAGAGAAAATCTTAGATTCTTGAACGCAGGTTATTGCGATAAAGAAAATCTTGGAGTTCTCTTACAGTTTTTGTCTTCTTAAATATCTCATGTAAAGACAAGCACTTAGAGATCGCGATGTGGTAGGAATTGACCTTGGATAGAACGGCATGAATTTTGATATATACCTATTTGTCATTCCCTTTCTTCACTTCTAAACTCCCCAAGCTTTGTCCGCTGACTTCAAGGGCGAGCGGGCAAAGCTTTTTTATTAAGTGATCCAAAAGAGGTAATTTTGACTAATACAAATGTATTCATTTTTGATATGAAACTTCCCCACTTCCTTATGAGACCATAGAATGATTTGCTTATACACAAGAAGCTCGTTTGGAAAAGTTAGATGAATTGATGAACTATTGTAGTCAATAGCCAACCTATCCCGGCGCATATGGGAAAAGTCAATATCCAGGCCAAAACGATATTCCCCGCCACCCCCCATCTCACTGCGGAAAGCCTTCGGGTTGCTCCCACCCCCATAATTCCTGAAGCGATCACATGGGTGGTGCTTAAAGGGAGGCCAATTCTGGAGGCGGCTTGAATCACCAAAGCCGCAGAGGTCTCCGCGGCAAATCCGTGGATAGGTTGTAGCTTAGTTATCTTCATCCCCATAGTGCGAATGACCCTCCATCCTCCAAAAGCAGTTCCAATACCCATGGTAGTGGCAGAAAGAAGGATGACCCAGGCGGGAACATGAAATGTGGACCAATGGAAATGAATGGCCAAAGCTAAGGAGATTATTCCCATGGTCTTCTGAGCATCATTACTGCCATGACTGAAAGCCATAAAAGCGGCTGAAGCTATCTGAGCCTTTTTGAAAATTCCGGCAACCGCACCGGGACGAGTTCGGCGAAAAAGCCATAAAAGTAAAGTCATAGTTGTAAGCCCTATGGCAAATCCAATTATAGGAGCCCAGACCAGACCCAAAAATACCTTTCTCCAGCCTGCCCAGATTAAAACTTTGGTTCCCGCAGTAGCTACTCCAGCTCCAGCTAAGCCGGACATAAGTCCGTGGCTTTCGCTGGTGGGAAGACCGAAAACGGTAGCCACGGAGCTCCAGATGACTACCGAGAGGAGCGCAGTAGCGATAGTCAGTAGGTTTATGGAATTTTGGTCGACTAAACCTTTTCCTATAGTTACTGCCACGGCTGTGCCAGAAAAAGCCCCTATGAGGTTGAATAATGCTGCCATTAGAACCGCGGTCTTAGGGGACAAAACTCGGGTGGAAACTACTGTAGCAATGGAATTACAGGAATCGGTCCAGCCGTTCACAAAATCGAAAGCCACCGACAAAAAAAGGATTAAAATCAGAAACCAGAAAGACTCAAACATCTATCCTCCATTTCCAATTCAAAGGTCGGCGAAACGATTAGAAGCAGAACAAGATCAGGTGCTTTTTACCACTATGCTTTCAATGACATTAGCAATATTCTCACAATGATCAGCCGCGGTCTCCAAGCGAGCATAGATTTCCTTCCATTTTATTGCGGTCCTCCAATCTGGCTCTTTGTCCAAAAGAAGTCCGACCATCTCTTGTGAGATTTGATCCGCCTCGTTTTCCAAACGATTAATCTCTATACACAGAGGCAAAAGGTTATCAAAGTGCTCCAGATCGGAAATGGTTCTTTCTATCTGGACTACTGCCTGGTGAATAATATTCACCAATCTGATGCATTCCGGGGTTGGTTTTTGAATCTTAAAGTAATAAAGCCGACTGGATATTCCTTCAATAGCATCCAGAACGTCGTCCAACTCTGATGCTAATTTGTGAATGTCCTCCCTGTCTATGGGGGTGATGAAGGTTTTGTTTAATTTATCGATGATCTCATGGATGAGAGTGTCCCCATGATGTTCTATGTTCTCTATTTTCCTTACCCTCTCCTCCACGTTGGTATAATCCTCAACCAAGTCCTTTAAAGCAATGGCTCCCTCCAAGACATTCTTGGCCGAGGCTTCCAGCAGGTCAAAGAATTTCCCCTCCTTTGGTATAAGTCGCGGTAATTTCAATGCCATATTACCTCCCAGTTAATTCTTTTCTTCACCTAAATTCACTTTCCTTCATAATCGAGATAGTATAACTCTCTGTCAAAAAATAAGCAACCATTTTTTGATTTCGGAAATATAATAACAAAACCACTTTTATCATTTCTGGTTGGAACTTTTTTCAGGCTCAAATGTAGAAAGGGATGAAAAAGAAAAACTTAAACGCTAAAAACTTGAAAGGAGGTGTCAAAGATGTCAAAGTTAAAAATTCCGTCAAAGGCAAGGAAATGCGTAGTTCCCGTTTTATTGGTAGCATTTGTGGCTTCTTTAGTGATAGTGAGTTCTATTCCGGTTTACGGTGAATCTGCTAAAAAATATTGGAGGAGTTCAACGGAAGGGTGGATGGGCATTTACGTGCAGGACATCAACCATGCGCTGAAAGAGGCGATGGATTTAAAATCAGAACAAGGGGTTCTGGTCAGAGATGTGGTGGAGGATAGTCCTGCGGAAAAAGCTGGAATTGAAAGGGAGGATATCATCCTCACTTTTGATGGAAAGAACGTTCTTGATACGGAACAGTTCATCAGGATGGTGAAAAGGACCTCTCCGGGCGATGAAGTGGAACTTTCGATCCTGCGGGATGGCAAAGAAAGAACCCTCACCATAACCATAGGTGAAGCTCCAGAGAATAAGCTCCGGAAAATTGAAATCGAGGAGTTCAATCCCCTTGAAGTCAAACCACCTAAAATCAAACCTCAAATCTATAAATTCTCTGCTTTCTCTGGTGTCCGAATCGGAGTAAAGGTCCAGGATTTGACCAACCAATTGGGAGACTATTTTGGGGTAAAAGATGGCGAAGGGGCTTTGATCACCGAGGTGGATGAGGATGGACCAGCTTATAAAGCGGGACTCAAAGCCGGAGACGTGGTCGTGGAGGCGGATGAAAAAAAGATCGAAAATACAGAAGATTTAGTTAGTACCATCTCTGACATGAAGGAAGGCGATAAAGTAGACGTCAAAGTCATTCGCGACCACAAACCCCAAAGCTTCACCGTGAAGGTTGAGAAAGGAGAGGGGTTATCTTCAGTTTATCTTAAAGAATTAGAGAAGCTGGAGGTGTTGCCTAAAGAATTTCAAGAACCAGAGGTCATCTGGAAAGAAAAAACAATCCGTCCACCCAGAGGAGAATTGCGAGAAGAGCTGGATCAACTGAAAGAGCAGATACAGGAGCTTAGAGAGGAGCTGGAAAATCTGAAAGAAAAACGCAGATAGGTCGGGCTACTGTAGGTTGCCCGACAAACAGACTCACCCCCTTTAATCCCCCTCTCTTCTCAAGAGAGGGGGAAATGGGGGTGAGTTCAGCCGTCTCATGTTCATCACCGACGACCCATTTGTGACGAAGACTAAATGGTAGCGGATTCATCCTGAACGGATTCACCGTGAACGGACGAGGGCATCGTTACCAACAATGGCTAAAGGGAGACCTGAAAAGGTTTCCCCTATTTTTTGTGTGAAGCGACAGAGTGTCTAATCCCCTAATTCAATTAGCTTTGACTTTACACCTCACTTCAAGGAGGTACAACAGTCATTTCGAGGTCCCGGTCCTCCTACAAAGAGATAGTTGAGGAGATAACTTACATCTGCACTATTTACATGCCCATCTGTATTTTCATCTCCAATACATAACGCTGGCCATGGTTCTGGACCACCGACAAACAGATAGTTAATGAGCCGAACAATGTCTGCAGAGTTCATATTTCCGTCTCCGGTGGCATCGCCGCAAGGGGGCGTTATGGGAGTTCCATCCCATGGATTCATCAATGGATACCTATCTCGATCACCACTACCCCCGGGAATACCATATGCTGAATCGGCTATACCATCATGGTTGTTGTCGTATGCTCCCTCACTCGAATCATCAAAATTACTCCAGTAGTTTCCGCCAGAAGGATAGCCATCATCACAGATATTACCGGAACCCCCATACGCATTCTGTGAATTCTCGATGAAGTTATTATGATAGAGGATATTATTGGAACCATAATACAATCTGATGCCAGTACCGCTATTGGCTATATTATTCTCAAATATGCGGTTGCCGGACGAATTATGTAAATGTATACCCTCCCCGCTACCAGCAATGCTGTTTCCGGAGATAATGTTGCTGTCGCAAGATTCCCTCAGATAGATGTCAATGGCATCGTTTGTGTCTGTAAGGGTATTCTCAGTTATATTGTTGAAGGACGAATACGCTAGGGAAATGCTGTATCCATCGGTACTTTGTGCTATAGTATTTCCATTGATGTTATTATGCGAGGAGAAGCCAAGCTGAATTCCACTGTAGACTCCTGAGAGGTTGAGATCCCGTATGGTTATGTTGGAACAGTTTGCAAGGATTACCTGTCCGGCATCTGAGGGGACCGTAACAGTATCACTGTTGTTTTTGTAGTAGTAAATAGGGCGACCGTTGACATAATTGTTTTCTATAGTGTGAGAATTCCAGAAAGGTAGGGTGTCACTATATTGAGGATCTAATATAATGCCACCAGAATCGAAGTTATTATCAATAATTGTATAATTAGAAACTTGGTGAAGGAAGACGCCAGCCTCGCAGTTTGCCACAGTGTTGCCAGAAATAAGAGTGTTAGATGCACCAAGTTCTGATGAAATACCAAAATAATGGTTGTCAACGAAGTTCCCGATGATAGTGTTGTTTGAGCCGTATCTTTCCTTTATGCCAACACCCCCTCCCAAGCCTATGACTGTATTTCCTGAGACGGTACAATAACTTCCACCAAACAAATAGATCCTGGCGTACCAGCCCGATTTCACAATGTTGTTGAAGATGGTGTTGGAATCTGAAAGAACATATATTCCATAGGTATTACTATTTTGAACAGTGAACCCACTGAGGTTCACTCTATTTGAGGATATATTAACATACCAGCCAGTGGGTTGGATGTGGATGACCGTGCTATCTTTATTCTCTCCTATCAGATTTATGGCTTTATATACGTTAACAAACTCATAATATGTGCCGTTGAAAACGTAGACCGTATCACCGGCGCTGGCACTATCTATACCTTCTTGGATAAACTGATAAGGATGCAGGAGTGTCCCATCCCAGGGACCTGAAGTATTATCATCATCCACATAGATGGTGGCTCCACTTGCCATGCCCAGCCCCACAGAAGCCCCCAACAATAGGACTATTGCTCCTATAATCAGCTTTCTTTTAACAGTTTTAGGTTTCATCTTTAGTTACCTCCTGTTGTTCGTCACGGGTGCCTCGCCTTGACAGAGAGATACATAGTGATGGATGAAGGTGTCCGTCATCAACGAAAGGATTAAGGGGAGACCCAAAAAGGTCTCCCCTCTTTTTTATACGATGCGAGAACCTTGTCTCTGTCAATAACCTCTTACCTTTCACCTATCACCTTCGACCTGTTTTTCAACAGCCCGGCGCTGGTCCGCCTACAAACAAGTAGTTGATTATATAGGCTACATCGGCACTATTGATGTTACCATCACAGTTGGCGTCTCCCGCCTGCCAAGGCTGAGGCGCTGGTCCACCTATGAAAAGGTAATTTATCAAATATGCAACGTCGGCTGAATTTATCTTCCCATCTTTGTTGGCATCACCGTAGATGAAGGGATACTTGATGGTCCTGATAACCGGTCCCTCCTCGGGTGCGTGTAACCACTCATTGTAGTCAAATCTTATCCAAGCTGAGTTGGCTATTTCCGTTCCCTCTTTTAAGTCTGACTTCGGCGATATGGAATAGGTGAAATATCCTTCTCCCTCCGGAGGGTTTTGGTTGGGCGGAAGCATAATAGAGTCACAGAACCACACTATCACTCCAGTGTAAGGATCAAATTCATAATCACATTCATCTGGATTACTCATAGCTCCTACGGCAAGAGTTCCCCAATCCAAGTCTTGATCAAGGGTGTCTGCTACTCTTATGTAGATGGCTTCTGCGGTTGCTTCTGCTTTGTTCTCAAATTGTATTGTATATGCAAGTCGCTGGTCAAGGGTGATTGCATGGGAAGTCCCCTCACCTTCGGGAGATGCCAGCTTGTCATTGGGATCGATTGATCCTGTTACTACCTGACGGAACAAAACATAGTTATTGTCATAGTTCCACTCGGGAGTTGAGCTTGTAAGCCACATTTTACAAATCAATGTATCGCCTATAGGAACCGATGCCGGGAGGTTGCCATATACATAAACATAACCCCCATACCAATTTGAGGGATTAATCGATTGTAAAGGAACTATGATGGTATCCTCGGAGAAACTATATCCTGAATAAGTCCCTGTTCTAATGTCCCCCACGTAAACATTATAGAAAGTCATCTCAGGCGGTAGCAATATTTTGAGTGTGCAATTCTGGGCGGGAATAGTTCCAATATTGGTCCATGCAAAATAGAACCAAATGTTAAAACCAGGTCTTGCACCACCTGGACCATATATTTCGGCAGATAGATCCGCATAGAGAGTATCGGTCACTAAGATATAGTCTAATTTCAACAGACTATCAACGCTAATGAAATTGCTCACCCGCAAAAAGACGTCATAAATCCCTGCTGTATCATATTGATGTTGTGGATGTTGTTGTGCGCTGGTATTTCCGTCACCGAAATCCCAGAACCAGGTATCAGGACTGCCACTGCTCGAATCAGTGAACTGAACTAAAAGAGGAGCTACCCCCGCAGTGGGATTGGCACTGAATTTAGCTTCAAGATCATTGACAATAACATAGTCCTCTTTTGTCATTGAATCGACCTGGTCACAGTCATCCAGCTCCAATCTGACTCTAAGTTTGACATCATATTTCCCCTGATTGGTATAGATATGAATCGGATTTCTTAAAACGCTGGTGTCTCCGTCACCAAAATCCCAGAAGTAGTGATTTGCAATCCCTTCAAGAATCGGCTCAAACATCACAGTCAGAGGCGAGCGCCCACTGGTTGGCAATCCAATGAAATCAGCTGAGACACTGTCTTGTGTTGTTATGTAGCCTTGTTTCTTGAGAGTATCAGCGGCGATACCATCCGAGACAATGAGAGTAATGTCAAAAACTCCTGTGCCTTGGAACTGGTGGGTGGGATTTTGCAGATTACTTGTTCCGCCATCATCGAAATCCCAATGCCAATTCGTGATAGGATATGAGCTGGTTGAACTATCACTGAAAGCTACGGTAAAGGGAGCAGAACCGCACCTCTTATCAGCCCCAAATCCAGCCTTGATGTCTGAAACTCGAACGTAATCCTCTTTGGTCAAACTGTCTCTATACCCAAAAAGCTCTCCGACCAGTATTACATCATAATTGCCAAATTCAGTATATTGATGCACCGGGTTCAGATTGCTACTGGTTTGTCCATCGCCGAAATACCATTTTACGTTAGCAGGAGTATGATTAAAGATGGAATGAAAAGACACGTTTAAAGGTTTCCGTCCCTGGGTCGGCTGTGCGGTAAAATCAACAGTTAATGTGTCCCATACAACTATAGGGTTGGGACTAATCAAGGTGTCAGCCCCATACTCATTTGATACGATCAATTTGGGGTAATAACTGCCAGTGGAGTTATAAACATGAACGGGATTTTGTTCGGTGCTGGTGTGGTTGTCCCCGAAATTCCAGAGCCATGTAGTGGGGTCCCCGGTTGACAAATCCGTGAAGTGCACGGTCAGAGGAGCGAAGCCGGAGTCTGGTTCTGCAGAGAAACTGGCGACCAATCCCCGTGTCACGATATTCGTCACCGGAAGAAAATGTCTGGGAACGTAATTTACAGCATCATAGCGGCAGAATGCAAGGTTGGTACCGGGGGGCCAGAAAGTGCTGTCGAGACATATACCAGTGCTATCGCAACTTTCGTTCTGGTAAACCAAGAAGGTCAAGGTAGCCAGAAGGGCTTTCTTCCCCTCCCACCATTTCCCATATGCCGGAGCCATCATGCAGATCATGGCGCTGTCAGGCTTCTTAAAATTCACGTTGACTGACCACGGATCCTCATAACCCAGATCATACATCATGTATGTGTACCGGTTGGAATCGGTAACACCGGTGTGAGTATTCAGAAGGTCACGGAAGATGCTACGCTTAAACGTTGTCAAACCTCGATTCGTAGCTTTGTTATTCCAGCTGTTATAAGTGGGTAAAACCACTGAATCCGCACACCCTTCTTTCCACCACTTGAGTGGAATGAAGAAAGCCGTAATGGAATCTTGCACCCACTGACTTGCACCTGCCCACCAAAAGGTATTGGAGTCATGAGTGACATAAATAGCAACCCGCACCGAATCATAGCCAGCTGTGGCACCATAGCTGTAATCCCCATCAAATGTTTCGACATACAGGGTGTCGCATGTACCCAAATCTATCGGATCTTGGGGACAGCCAGCAAAGCTCTGACTATTGAAGAACAGGGAAGCCACAGCCATTACTGCGAGAACTAACAGGTTTCGTCTCATTTTTTCTCTCCTTTGATTTGAAGTTTTATTAAATTTCTCTCTCTTCCAAAGAAATGAACCCCCTCTTTGCTTTTTGTCCCGGTTGCAGTTGATTTAACCTTCATCAAATCTCTTCATGATTGCCTCCTTTGCAACAGAATGATAGTAGTGGTAGGACTTTCCTTGTGTAACTCAAATACCTCTAGCTTAAAGTACTCATCCCTACCATATAGCGAAACAAGTATTATTTTTGATATGGTTATTTGTGTTGTGTCAAAACCTCTCTTCGACTTTGCTCCCTTTGGTTTGCCCAGACTGGCAAGCGTCTGTTTGAGACCTCCTTTCCACCCTAAGCTCAGAGCCAAAAGGAGGGTGGTAAGTTTTTAGAACCACAGTCCCTATATTTTTTAAAGCATCGAGAGTAAGACTCTTGGCACATTTATTTAAAATTAAAAACCGAAAATTCTTCCTGAGTCTGACTATAAAATAATTCAAGAGCTGATAAAAAGTCAAGTAAAATCTTCTAAAAAAGAAAAAAATTAGATGGTGCTCGGCTAATCGTTAAAAGCGAAATGAAATTGGAAATTTAAGTGATGGGGGATGAGCTAAGAAAAGCACAAACTTCTTGTCTCCCAATGGAAAAAGGGGGCAATTTGTCCTCCCGCAGTTGCCCAATTATGACTATTGAATAATTTTTCTACACGTTAGGGTGGGGGTTGCACCCCCTTATCACGGACAAGGGTTCAACCCGGCAGTGTCCCCAAAATTTCAAGATTGCAGAAACGCTTGTCATACTGGAGCTTACGGCACTGCTGCGCAATTGTGTTTATGGTTTATCGGTTTGGGTTTGGGTTTCGGTTTCGGAAGTCGGTTTTGTGGTTAGTTTTAAGACGTTAAACGAAAACGAATTTACACCAAACGATACGTAACCGACTTGTAGTGAGCGTAGCGGATCTAAACCGAACCCTTTTTTTCTGCCAAAGGCAGATCCGCCTACGGCGGAAACGAAACCCGTGAGAGAAATAGTTAGGCAACAGTCCCATATTGTCTGAGAATCCTTTCACCTTAGACCTTACACCTTTTACCTTTCACGCTTCACCACGCCCGTAACCCCTTGCCCCTCAATGACCATAAACAATTTTACCATCGAATCGATGGTGAAAGGGATAGTGCGCATATTAGTGGGGGGATAGAGAAGAATATAATATAAGTCCCTCTCTTCCCAAGAGAGGGATTTAGGGTGAGTTTCGTGTTCTGTCAGGACCCAGTCCTGACACGTTTAAAAAAGTTGAGGAGATGTTTATGTCCTATTTTCCAAAATCGAATCCTTTGCCCACCTCCTCTTTCCATTTAGGAAAAGAGATTGAAGCAGAGGTGAATATACGATATTTCCGACATGAAAAATTTAAAATATAAAGGTCAGAAACGTCAGTAAGGTCAGTAACGTCAGTAACGCCAGGGGGGTTCGATCAACCCTTTTCTTCTGCCTCTGATAGGGAAGAAATGAGGTGGCAGAACCCTTCAGGGTGAACCCCCGTTCTGCCACTCGATCGGTTTATGGTGAGTGAGGTCGAACCATGTCAGATCGGGGATTCGTCCCGATAAATCGGGACGCATCTGACACCTCTTAGGGATGCTCGATAAATCGAGCGACTACAAAAGCAGATTCTATTTGTGGAAGTAAAATGCCCCCATTTCGGGTCTGGTTCCATCGGGGTCTTTTTCTATCAAAGTGGTATCGCCAGCGTCAAGACAGGGTGAATCTTTTCTCAAATGATAATCGGATTCCAATGGATTGACAAAGAGTGGATCAATAAAGAAATTATCAAAAGAGGGCTTGCAATTGCCATAATTCTCGCCGGAGTTCTTCCAAAAATCGTTATGCGTGATGAGCGGATTTGAGCTTTTATCACACCAAATTCCAGATGATCCCCGACCAAAACTTATAATATTATTAACAATTTTAGGGGAGGATGATTTTATGCACCCTATTCCACTCCCTCCGGCACCTTGATTCTTCACCAAGGTATTATTAATTATCAAAGCGACAGACGAGGATTCGCAACAAACCCCGCCTCCTTCCAGATAACAGGTATTCTCAAATATGAGGTTTCGCTTGATTAATGGAGAAGAGGAAAAGCAATGAATTCCCCCTCCTCTGCCATACTGGGCGGAGTTGGATTGCAGAATATTCTCTTCTATTTTTGGAGAAGCTTTGTTACAGAAGATTCCGCCACCGAAATAATTGGTGCTATTTTCCATAATCGTATTTTGTATGATTTGGGGAGAGCCATCTTGGCAATAAATCCCCCCTCCGTAGGCATTAGCAGAGTTGTTCCTAATGATATTGTGAATTATTTTGGGGGACGAGGACTTGCAGATAATTCCACCCCCTCCATAGCTATTGGGTTTAATTATCAAAACCCCGGACCCGTTCTGAATGGTAAATCCAATTATAGTCGAAGATGAATCCTCACCCGAAATGAACTTAACTACACCGGCAGAATCTTTGTTGTCTGGTTTGCTTCCATCTAAAATCGTTTTGGAAATTATGGTAGTATCGCCCTTGAGAACAAAACGGCTGGCTAAAACAATTTTTTTGCCTATAAAATTTATATTCTCATAGTAGGTTCCTTTAGCCACCAAGATTGTATCGCCGTCTTGAGCTTTATTAATCCCTTCTTGAATAGAAGAATAATTTTTGGGGATGTTAATGGTCTTGGCGAAAATAGTCTGGGTAGAAAAAAAGGAAGCTAAGCAGAAAAAGAAAAAAGCTTTTTTCATGGGAATTATTATATCCCCCCTTCGTTCGTCACGGATAAGGTGTCCGTCACCAACGAAATGAGTATAAACGAATCAACGAATTTTGTATTTAGGCCGTGGACTCCTCTCCGCTTTTTTCTTTGGTTTCATCTGACTCCACTCCTACTTTCTCTTCTGGCTTAGCTTCCTCTTCTTTTTGCTCCGTTGCTTTGTCCTCTGTCTCCCTTCTTTCCTCTTCCTCATCCATCTCGGTTTTTCTCTCCAGCAGATTCTCGTCATCCTTTTTCTTTCTTAGAATGATATAGGTCAAAGTTTGTCCCGAACTTAATATAGCCAAACCATAGGAGATTACCATGAAGATGATGAATATGAGTGAGATGGCAATCAAAAAGGCGGAGATTTCTTTGGACCAGTTCAGATAAATGCCTGGTCCAATCTCCGGCAGAGGAAATCTGAACTTTACCCCAGGAAAGATATTGGAGAAATAATTTATAAAATGAGGGGGAAGGGTAATATAAGAGAGCGCCTCCTCCAAAATATCACCTAATTTGTCCTTCATCAAAATTCCACAGGAGAAATTGAGGACCTTCAGTGCACCGAAGGAGAAATAGCCAAAAATGAAGATACCAATCTTAGCCATAACCCCCAAAAGACCAGTATACAGAAAATAGCGCCAGGCTTGATTCCAGATAACAGAAAAGGTCTGAACTATGGTCTCGAAGGTATCTTCTTTGGTAGTGGCAACGATGGCTGGGGCTAAAAGCAAGGAGAAGATAAAGATAAAGATAACATAAGCTAAAAATAGGGCGGCGGCAAATAAAGGTATAAGATAGAAAATGCCGATACCGATCTCTCCCACATAGGGGATCTTTCCCAAAAGCCCTACGATGATGCCGCATATTATCAAAAAGACGATGAAAGCCAACAAGGAGAAGGGTGAAAGCAAGACCGGGGTCCAGTTCTTTTTCAAAAACCGTAAAGACTCCTTGGAAGAATAAAAGTCGTCCCCTTTGAGTTGTTCATAGGTTATCTTCCCCACCATGGTGCTTGCCAGAAGCCAACAGATCAAAGCGAAAAGGCAACCTATTCCAAAGATCACCCAGCTATACCATTTGACAAAAGGAAAGCCGCTTGTGGGGAAAAGACCATGATATTGCCAAGTTTGAGCAAAACTCGATCCAGCGGAAAGAAAGGCAATGTAAGATAAGAGCAAGAACCCCAGATATCCTATCAAAAGTCCTATGAATTGAGCCAAAATCTTTTTGCCTGAAAGAGCTAAACGAGGGGCACGGAAAACATCCCGGATATCAAAATAGAACTTGGTCATACAAAACCTCCTTTGCTATGCACACAGAATTCGTGCATCCAATCATTTTGAAGTCTCATATTCCTCAAATGGTCAAAAAGCTTTTGCATAGTTTGTGCTTTCCCGAAACAAAATCAATAATCTATAACTTCTCTTTCTCAATTTGTCAAGAGAAATTTCAATTGACTTGTCCGAACTAAAATATTATATTCGCACAAAACTAAATGTCTGAAAGGAAAGAGCAGAACATGAACGCATTAATCACAGGAATTACAGGTCAGGATGGATCTTATTTAGCTGAGCTCCTTTTGGAGAAAGGCTATAAGGTCTTTGGAATGGTGAGGAGGTCCTCCACCGAGAAGTTCGATAGGATAAATCATATTCGGGATAAGCTCCACTTAAGGCAGGCAGATTTATTGGATCAGCTTTCTATGGTCAGACTGATCGAGGATTGCCAACCGGATGAGATATATAACTTAGCCGCTCAATCCTTTGTCCCCACCTCATGGGAACAGCCTATGCTGACCGGTGAGTTCAATGCTTTGGGGGTAACCAAGATGCTGGAGGCGATCAGATTGGTGAACAAAAAGATCAAATTCTACCAAGCCTCCTCCTCGGAGATGTTCGGGAAAGTCAAGGAGGTGCCCCAAAATGAGAAGACCCCCTTTTATCCCCGGAGCCCTTATGGTGTGGCAAAGGTCTATGCTCACTGGATCACGGTGAATTATCGGGAAAGCTATGGGATATTTGCGGTGAGCGGAATTCTGTTCAATCATGAATCCCCCCGCAGAGGCTTGGAGTTCGTCTCCCGCAAGATCACCGATGGAGTTGCTAAAATCAAATTGGGTTTGGAAAAGAAGCTCTTCTTAGGCAATCTGGATGCAAAGCGGGATTGGGGATATGCTGGCGATTATGTGAAAGCCATGTGGCTGATGTTCCAGCAAAAAGAGCCTGTTGATTTTGTGATCGCCACCGGGAAAAATCACTCCGTAAGGGACCTGGCTCAAATCGCCTTTGAGCATGTGGGCTTGGATTATAAAAAATTTGTAGAAGTTGATCCCAAACTGGTCAGACCTGCTGAGGTGGATGTCCTTTTAGGCGATCCCTCTTATGCCCAAAAGAAATTAGGCTGGAGGCCAGAGGTCTCATTTGAAGAGCTGATCAAGATGATGGTGGATGCTGACCTGGAGAGATGCGGACAGATTGTGAAAATGAGCTAATACAAAAGCAAAAAATAAGTTTACATTCCCCTCACCCCTTCGCTTCGCTCAGGGCAGGCTCTGACCCTCTCCCACAAGGGGAGAGGGAACACTATAGATTCCCCCCTCCCTCGATGGGAGGGGGTAAGGGGGAGGGTTGAGTGTGGCAGTTTAGTTAAGTCGTTTGCATTAATTCTATCCATGCTGATAGACGTCAGAGCTAATGAAAGAGAGTTCATGAGTCAGGTTATATCCTGGCTCAATGAGTTTTTTCAGAAGGGTAATTATCCTTTTGAGGTAGCCTCTTCTGATCTTTCCATAAAACTGTCGGATGGGAAAACTCGCTATCCTGATGTTCAAATTTGGCTAAATAGAAAAGCCGAGCAAGGGTTCTGCGGTTGGGAGCTTAAAACTCCGATGACGCCAGTTGATGACCAAAAGTTGCTGGAGGAAGCCTCAGAAAAAGCTCAAGCCATGCACGCGGATTTTTTTGTGACCTGGAATATGAAAGATGCAGTTATCTGGCGAACTCCAGCCACAGGGACAAAAGTAACGCAAGAATACAGATCTTATATCTATCCCTCAATTGATTCAGTAACCACCCCAGAAGATCTATGGGTGGAATCCAAAAAGATACTCCTTAAAGAACTTGCAAAACAGATTCTTGACGATCTGTCGATTCTTAATAGGGATGGACACCTTCATCAGATCGATATTGATGCGGTTTTCTTTGTTCAACGTCTAAAGGAAGCGGTTAATATCTTAGGACCTTATATACATCAGGCTCTGAGCCAAAAAATCGGTAAAAGTTCAAGATTCAGGGACGGGCTCTTTGACTGGGCAGTCAAACAGGGGATTCCAAACTATGGAGAAGAAACCTTTTATGAGATCGTATCCCGACAGTTAGTTTACAGACTCTTGGGGAAAATTTTATTCTATATGACCCTGCGAAGGTTTAGAGCAGACATTCCCAAAATGGATTTAGTAGGAATTGATCCCTCGCAAGCAGACGAAAAGCTAAAAGAATATTTTGAACAGGCACGGCAGATCGACTATCAGGCAGTGTTTGAACAAGATTTCCTTGACCAGATTGCTATCCCTCCTTCAGGTGTAGACGCCTTAGCAAGGTTGACTAACGATTTAAATCGTTTCAATTTTTCTCAAATGCCTCAGGATGTGGTGGGGCAAGTTTTTGAAAAGCTTATACCCCAAGAGGAAAGGCACGCTTTAGGTCAATATTTCACCCGCGAAGAATTAGTGGACTTGATCAATGCCTTCTGCGTAAGAACCAAGGATGACAAAATTCTTGACCCCACCTGCGGGACAGGAACCTTTCTGATTCGAGCTTACGACCGAAAAAAGATATTAGGGGAAAGAAACCACAAAAATCTTATCTCTCATCTATGGGGAATAGACGTAGCTCCATTTCCGGCGGAATTAGCCACAATCAATCTTTATCGGCATGATTTGAGCGATTATGCCAACTTCCCTCGGATCATTTCTAAGGATTTCTTCGAGGTCAAACCCAACCAGCTTTTTGAATTTCCTCCTCCCAAACCGAGTCTTGAGCCCCAGCCGATGATTAAGGAACAGTTTCCCCAATTCGATGGAGCTGTAGGAAATTTTCCCTACATCAGACAAGAGTTGATAGAAAAGCGGTGGCCAGGTTACAAGAAAAAAATCGGAAGAGTGATTTTCGACGACTGGAAGGATGATTATCGGGAGCTTTTCGATAATGGTGACATGAAACTTTCTGGGCAGGCAGACATTTATGCTTATCTTTTCTTTCATACCGCTCGTTTTTTAAAAGATGACGGGAGGATGGGAATAGTTACCTCCAATGCGTGGCTGGATGTTGCCTATGGCTACGAGCTTCAGAAGTTCTTTTTGAAAAATTTCAAGATCATCGCCATAATAGAATCTCGATGCGAACCCTGGTTTGAAGACCCTGCAGTAAATACCATCGTCACCATTTTAGAAAGATGCAAAAACAAAGAGGAAAGAGAAAACCATTTAGTTAAATTCGTCAAGCTGAAGAAGAAACTCAAAGAGCTTATCCCTTGGGATATGAAGCTTCAGGCTATGAATCGTTGGGGAGGGTTGGAAAGGTTAATCTATAAAATTGAGAGCACCGGAAGAGAAAATTTCAAGTTGCAAAGTGGGAAATTCGTTAATTCCCTCGAGGGCATAGTAACTTATGAGAGCGATGAATTCCGCATCCGAGTGGTTAAACAAAGTGAACTGCTAAATGACTTAGAAAAAACGGGTAAAACGGTGAAATGGGGGCGATATCTTAGAGCTCCACAAGTGTATTTTGACATTTTGGAAAAGTGTAAAGAGAATTTGGTGCCCTTGAAAAACTTAGCAGAAATAAGACGTGGATACACTACAGGCATTAATGAATTCTTTTATCTAACAGATGACAAAATCAAACATTGGGGAATAGAGAAAGAATTCATAAAACCAATTGTTACATCCCCGAAAGAAATCCAAGAGATCCTGATCGATCCCAAAAAGCTTGAATTCAAAGTTTTCGTATGTCATAAGAGCAAAAAAGAGCTCTTAAAAGAAGGAAACCGGCAGGCTTATAAATATATCAAGTGGGGGGAGCAACAAGTCACCAAACAAAAAGGAAGGCACAAAAAAGGTGGGGTGCCCTTCCCAGAAGCACCGTCGGTTAAAGGCAGAACTTTGTGGTATGATATTGGAGAACGAATACCCGGTGATTTTGTAATAAATCGGTTTATCAATGAACGTTTCTTCTTCCCGGTTAACAAAGTTAAAGTTTTTTTAGGAGATGTAGTATTCGAAGGACAAGTAACCAAAAGGAGACAGGCGGAATTCTATTCGGCGGTGATGAATTCTACGGTTACATTTCTTTTCGTTGAGCTTTTGGGCAGAGCCGGTTTAGGAGAAGGTCTGCTCACCTTTTATGGTCCAGACATGGCAATCCTTTTTCTGCCGGATTATAACTTGGTTAATCCAACATTACGAAAGGATATAACTACTGCTTTTCATCGGCTCCTCACCCGCCAAGTCAAACCTATCTTTGAAGAAGTTAAGATGAAAGACAGACAGAAGCTGGATAAGTTGGTTTTGGAGGCTTTAGGTTTGGATCCAAAAAAATTTCTCAAACCAATCTATGATGGGCTTTGTGAATTAGTAGAAGAACGACTCGGATTAGCAAAACTACGAAAAAATTATAAAAACGCACGGACAAAAAAGAGCCTTGAGGACTTAAAAGAACGTGTGTTAGATGAGGTAATTCCTTATGGACTCAGAGTATTCCCAGAGGAATTTATAGATTCTGTGTATCTAAGACAGTCAACTGAAATTTCCATTCCGAAGGAAAAAATGAGGTTAGGTCATTTCTTTATGGGTTTACAAGAAGTGATAGCGGATGATGGGTATAAATATGAAGCAAAGAGTCTCGATGAGGGGAAATTCATTATTTATTCCCAAAAGCCGAACACTTTCGTCATTAAGATCCCTAAGAATAAAATAGCTTTGAGCAAAGCTGTGAGTCAATATGAGAGATATTTGAGAAGTCTCAAAGATAAATTTTTTGAGACTTTCTTCAATAGAGTATTAGATCATCAATTGGCAGAGCGATTAACGCAAAGTGCTCTTGAAGAATTAGGATTGCCACAAGTGTCAGACACATAAAAGAAATTCAAATGAAGGTTTTAGTCACTGGCATTGCAGGATTTGTGGGTTCTCATCTGGCGAAACTTCTCTTAAAGAAAGGAGAGGAAGTATTTGGGATATGCCTGGCGTGCGAGAGTCTGGAAAATATCCGAGAGATGAAAAAAGATTTACATTTATCCTATTGCGACATGACTGATTTTAACCAGCTCTCCAAAGTCATAAGAAGAATAAACCCTGATGAAATCTATCATCTGGCCGCTTTAAGCTCAGTGGGAAAATCCTTTGACCAGCCAAAAGATACTATCGAAGCAAATGTTTCCGGCACTTTGAATCTATTAGAAATTTTGAGAAATACAAGAAAGAAAGCCAGAGTTTTGATCGTTGGTTCAAGCGACATGTATGGAATAGTGAAGCCCAAAGATATTCCTATCACTGAAGAAAAACCCCTGCTTCCGGTCAGTCCTTATGGAGTGAGCAAAGCGGTCTGCGATCTTTTGGCATATCAATATTTCAAATCCTACGGAGTTCAAACCATAAGGGTGAGAGCCTTCAATCACACCGGTCCCAGACAAATGATTGGTTTTGTGGTGCCAGATTTTGCTTCACAAATAGCAAAGATTGAGGCAGGTTTGCTGCCCCCGATTATGAAGGTGGGCAATCTATCGAGCAGAAGGGACATCTCGGATGTGAGAGATATTGCGAGAGGATACCAGCTTTTGATGAAAAAAGGGAAAGTTGGAGAAGCTTATAATATCTGCTCAGGAAAAGCGTATAGTATACAAAATGTGCTTAACGTTTTACTCTCTTTGTCGAAAAAGAAGATAAAAGTTAAGATAAATGAAAAACAAAATAGACCAGCTGAGATCCCGGTTTTGGGGGGAGATAATTCAAAGATAAAAAGAGCCACGGGTTGGAAACCGAATATTCCAATTGAGAAGACGTTAGAAGATACGTTGAATTTTTGGAGGAATAAAATCAATGATGAATGACGGATGATTAATGACGAATAAAAGACTCGATATCCGCCATTTGTAATTCGTCATTCGTTATAAAATATTTATCGTAGGAGGACTGACCTTGTATAAAACCTTAGAGCAAAAGATTAAGAACAAAACCGCGGTGGTAGGGGTCATTGGCATGGGATATGTGGGGCTCCCCTTGGCGGTGGAGTTGGGGAAAGAGGACTTTAATGTCATTGGAATCGATATAAATCCCAATAAAATTACCCTAATCAACTCAGGCAAATCGGATATTGACGATGTCCCGAATGAAGAGCTAAAACCTTTGGTGAAGTCGGGAAAGATCAAAGCCACCACCGATTTTTCTGCTTTAAATAAAGCGGATTGTGTCCCTATCTGTGTTCCCACTCCCTTGAGCAAGACCAAGGATCCGGATGTTTCCTACATTCTGGCGGCGGTTAGGGAAGTTCAAAAATACCTGCATCCGGGGCAGTTGGTAATTTTGGAGAGCACCACCTATCCCGGAACCACCGAGGAGTTGATCCTCCCCATGCTACAAGAGACCGGACTTAAGGTGGGCAAAGATTTCTTTTTGGCATTTTCTCCCGAAAGGGTAGACCCAGGGAATGTATCATATGGGACTAAGAATACCCCAAGAGTGGTGGGCGGGATAACCCCTCAATGCACAAGGATAGCCCAGCTCTTCTATGAGCAGACCATAGTCAAAGCGATTCCGCTCTCCTCCACCAAGAGCGCAGAGATGGTCAAACTTTTGGAGAATACTTTCAGGTCGGTGAACATCGGGCTGGTGAACGAAGTGGCTTTGATGTGTGATCGGCTAAAGATTGACGTCTGGGAGATAATCGATGCCGCTAGCACCAAGCCTTTTGGATTCATGCCCTTCTACCCGGGTCCGGGATTGGGCGGACATTGTATTCCCATTGATCCCCACTATCTTTCATGGAAACTTAAGTCCTTGAACTACTATGCCCGATTCATCGAACTGGCTGGGGACATAAACTCACGCATGCCCGAATATGTGGTGGAGAGGGTAAACCGAGCTTTGAATGAAAAAAAGAAAAGCTTGAAAGGAGCGAAGATATTGGTTTTGGGAGTGGCTTATAAAAGGGACATCAAAGATGTGAGGGAATCCCCAGCTTTGGATGTGATAAAACTTCTGCAGAACGCAGGAGCTTTGGTCAACTATAATGATCCACTTGTCTCCTCTATTCGTATGGACGATTCGGTGATGAAATCGGTCAAGTTGGATGAAGCTCTCCTTCAGGGCGCCGACTGCGTGGTGATCGTGACCGATCATACCGCTTATGATTATGACTGGATTGTTAAAAACTCCCAGCTGATCATGGATACCCGAAACGCCACCAAGGATGTTAAAGGAGACCGAAAGAAAATCGTGAAATTATAAGAGGCGAACTCTCTCCCCCAGGGGTGAGGGGGAAATCAAGTAAAATGTCAAAGAACTTTTTGCGTTTGTATTAAAAGGAAACTGGAAGATCTTGGGAAATAGAATTTTTAGAGTTAGCTTTTCATTATCCTTCCTAATTTTCCCCATTTTGTTTTCTGTCTCCGAAGCCACCCTGTTGGAAAATATCCCTTTGGATAGTTGGGTATATTCGACCATAGATGAGCTTTATTCCCAAGGTTTGTTTCCGGAACTCCATGGAAATGTTAAACCTTACACCCGAGGGGAGATCGCCTCTTATATTTTAGAGATAAACCAAAAGCACAAAAGACATGAATTGGAGTTGACAACCCCCCAGCTCTGGCTTCTTGAAAAATTGAACCAAGAATTTCGCTTTGAAATCGAAGAGCTTTATCAAAAAAGATATTTGGCTGAAAATGATCATCTTCTGAAATATGGCACCTATCCAGTTTTTCACGGTAAAGTAACAGGGGATGACAGTTCTTACGGTCGTCTGCAAGCCAAATTTGACGTGGCATTGCAGTTTGATAAAAGATTCGTTTTAAAGGATCGGGTGATAATTGATACCAAAGCGGAAAAGGAAAGAAGATATTGGGGAAGAAAGTGGAAAAAAGATCTCACCGGCGTTTTGGACAACGCTTATGCTCAAATTGACTTAAAATATCTTTATCTTCTTTTGGGGAGGGATCATCTAAGATGGGGACCGGGGAAAGAAGATGTGCTTTTGCTCTCAGATCAGATTCCTCCTTTTGATATGATAAAGATGGAAGGAAAATTGGGGTCTTTTAAGCTGGTTTGGTTCGCCACGGTTTTGGATCAGGTTTATGTTCCGCCCATACATTATCGGCTATCTGGTTTTTGGGCAAAAAGGTATCTCTCCGGGCATAGGATAAATCTTAAATTAAAATTCGGATTGGAAATGGGGATCTCCGAGGTGGTTCTTTATGGAGGTCAAAACCGGAATCTTGAACCCTATTATTTAAATCCACTTTTGCCATACTACGGAGAGCAATATAACCGAGATGTGGATGATAATCTTCTATGGAGTTTTGATCTGGCCTTGACCTGGTTCAAAAATAAGGAATTTTATGCCGAGATTTTGATGGATGATTTCCAATATGATTTCAAGTCGGAGCCACAACAGACTGGGTTTCAAATTGGAGCCAATTACGCCCAAATTTTCGGATTGGAAAAAAGCTTTGTGAATCTTGAATATACCAAGATAAACAATTGGGTCTATGGGCAAAATAAACCTTGGAACATCTATACTTATCATGGTTTCGGAATGGGGAGCGTTTTGGGACCTGATGCAGATAGGCTCTTTTTAAAGTTTGTTTATCACCTAACCAAAGACATAATGGGCTCTTTTTCTGAAGAGTATAAAAGAAAGGGAGAGGGGAGGATTGAAAAGCCCCAAACTTCAGCGATCCCCTATCCCAAGAAATTCCCCTCCGGCATCGTAGAATATACAAATCAGATGAGATTCGAGACCAGTTATCAACCGAATCCCCATCTCAAGCTCGATGGGGGATGGACTTACACCAAAATCAAAAATTTTCAAAATGTAGGTGGAAAAAAGGTGGATGATTTTGGACTGGTGATAAGATTAAACTTGAATTTATGGAAGGAGAGAAGGTTTTAGTGCTTTATCAATTAAATAACGATTGTATCTTTTAGGTCGCGTTTAAAAAGGTCACGGTTTAGATTCGCTCCGCTCACTACAAGTCGGTTAAGTATCGTCTAAAAAGTCATCGTCCGTCGTCTATCCCGCCAAAGGCGGGAAACCGACAGACGATACACGATACGTGACCGAAACCCAAACAGATCCTATGTGCCACGCGGACAAACATAAACATAGAGACCTTATTTTGTAAATATGGTGTTAGGTTGGAAAAATTGAGTCTTAAATCATACGCCAAGATTAATCTTTGTCTTTACGTTTTAAAGAAAAGGGAGGATGGTTATCATGACATCTTCTCGGTCATGCAAGCCATAGATTTACATGACCAATTGACGCTTTATAAAACCGAAAAAGGGATAGATATTAGATGTGATCATCCAGATGTGCCTAAAGATGAAAAAAATTTGGCTTATCAGGCGGCAGAGTTATTATTCAGAGAAAGAAGTCTGGAAGGTGGAGTAAGAATAGATATTGGAAAAAATATTCCCGTTTCAGCCGGTTTGGGAGGAGGAAGCTCAAACGCCGCCTTTGCCCTTAAAGGAACGAGCCAACTCTTTGATCTAAAACTTTCTTTGCAGAAATTTCATTCCTTAGCCTCAAAAATAGGTTCCGATGTCCCCTTTTTTCTATATTCGGGACAGGCTATCGCCAAGGGAAGGGGAGAGAAGATAGTGCCGATAAAGTTATACCGAGACTATTGGTTAGTTTTGGTTTGTCCTAATCTTTTGATTTCCACCAAAAGTGTTTATCAGGAGGTAAAAATAGACTTGACAGAATCTAAATCATTTATTAATTTAGGATTTTGCGATAACAAAGATGCTTTTTTAAAGACTTTGCAGAAATTTCATAATGACTTGGAAAAGGTGGTGATAAAGAGGTATGCCATAGTTAGCCAGATCAAAAAGACTTTGGAAAGTTACGGTGCGATAAAGTCATCCATGTCGGGAAGCGGACCTACCGTCTATGGTGTCTTTGAGGAGAAACCACAAGCAGAGGAGGTGGCAAGAAAGCTTTCAGGGGGGGATTGGCGAATATATTTGGCACAACCAATCCCTGGCAGGCATTAGGTCTTTGAAGATGAACTCTTTTCGCTTTTGGGCGGAAGCTATTCGTCAAAGCCCTGAAGCGAAAAGGTCATCAGAGGTAAACTGTCCACAAACAACATCAACTTTTGTTTTAGGAGGAAAGCAAAGTGGAAATCACCGAGGTGAGAATCTCTTTTAGGGATGAGCCCAAGCTCAAGGCGTTTGTGAATATAACCTTCGATAACTCTTTTGTGATTCGAGGGATGAAGGTGATAAATGGAACCAAGGGTTACTTCGTTTCCATGCCTAGCCGAAAAAGAAAAGATGGGACTCATCAGGATATAGCGCATCCTATCAACAACGAGATGCGCAGGACGATCGAGGACAAGGTGCTCTCAGCTTATGAAGAACAACTGAAAAGCAGAGAGGTGCCAAATAACAGTAGACAGTAGACTGTTGTCAGTTTGCCCATACGGGTTCACCCTGAACAGGGTTACCGTGAACGGGCAAACGCTTGTTTGGGGCGTCGTCAAGCGGTAAGACACAAGACTTTGGATCTTGTATTCCCAGGTTCGAATCCTGGCGCCCCAGCCATTAAGGCGGTTCGTGGTTCGTAGTTCATGGCTTGTGGTTCACAGCTTATGAATGAGAAAGTAAAGCTTATAACTGGGAATTCAAATAGACCTTTAGCTCAGAAGATAAGCGACTATTTAGAACTTCCTCTTTGTGATGCCGAGATCAAAAGATTTTCTGACGGAGAAATCTCGGTCAAGATAAATGAGAATATTCGGGGGAAGGACGTCTTCGTCATACAGTCCACCAACCCTCCTGCGGAGAATCTTTTGGAGCTTTTGGTGATTCTGGACGCGGCTAAAAGGGCTTCTGCAGATAGAATAACTGCGGTTATTCCCTACTACGCCTATGCTCGCCAGGACCGAAAGGATCAACCTCGAGTCCCCATCACCTCCAAATTGGTGGCTAATCTCATAACCGTGGCAGGGGCGGAGAGGGTTTTGACCATGGATTTGCACGCGCCTCAAATTCAAGGCTTTTTTGATATTCCCATGGATCATCTCTTTTCCAATCCGGTCTTTTATGATTTTTTTGCTAATTTTGAGTCAAATGATTGGGTGGTGGTGGCGGATTTAGGGAGCATAAAGATGGTCAGAAACTTCGCCAAGAAGCTTTCCATGCCGTTTGTAGTTCTGGATAAGAAAAGGCACGTAGCCAACCAAGTGGAGATTTTGAATGTGATCGGAGAGGTGGAAGGCAAAAACATAATCATCCGGGATGATATTGTGGATACTGCCGGAACCTTAACCCAAGCCGCGGATTTTTTGGTCAAGCAAAAAGCCAAAGAGATTTATGCCTGTTGCACTCATGCGGTCTTGTCCGGCAGGGCTTTAGAATTGATTGAAAAATCTCCCATAAAGAAGCTGATCATCTCCGATACCATAAACACCGAAAATAAAAATCTTTCAGATAAATTTGAAATCCTATCCATGGACAAGATATTTGGGGAGACTATAAAACGAATACATATAGGCGAATCGGTAAGTTCGCTTTTCGAATATTGATTAAAAGGAGAGAAGTCTGATGAAAGAGATTGTGATCAAAGCAAAACTGAGGGATAAGCTGGGCAAGGAACATGCTAAAAAATTGAGAAGACAAGGGATCATCCCCGCGGTGGTCTATGGAGCGGAGACCCCACCTCTTTCTCTGGAGGTGGAGGCAAAATCCTTTCTTGCTCTTTTGAGATCAGGACTGGGAGAAAATGTCATCATCACCTTAAACATCGATGACCAAAAAAATGGGGATAAAAAGGTTTTGATTCGAGAACTTCAACGTGATCCAGTATGGGGAAACATCCTGCATGTGGATTTTCAACAGATATCACTTTCCAAGAAGCTTACTATCAAAGTCCCTATTCACTTGGTGGGAATCCCTATTGGAGTGCAACAGGATGGAGGAATTCTCCAGCATGTGCTCCGGGAGTTGGAGGTGGAATGTTTACCCACAGATATCCCCGAAAAGATCGAAGTGGATGTAGCTAACCTAAAGATAGGGGACTCCATCCACGTGGGGGATGTCAAATTGGAAAAGGGACAAATGCTTTCTGACCCACAGGGATCCATCGTAAGCGTGGTTCATCCTACGGTGTTCAAGGAGCCTGAAGTTGCCCCAGCGGCCGCAGTGGAAGAGCCAGAGGTGATCACGGAGAAGAAAGAGGCCGCAGAAAAGGAGGAGGCAGAGAAGGGGAAGGAAGCTAAAGGGGAAAAGAAAGAAGAGCCTGCCAAGGGTGCAAAGGAAGAGAAGTCTGCCGAAGCCAAATCCCCAGGGAAGGAAGAAAAGAAAAGGGAAGGGAAGTGAGGTGTTCCGGTCCTATGGACCCAGAATTCGGATTGCCCTTATTCCGACTTTTCTCGCGAAGCTCCACCCATATGGTTGGGTGGGATCCTTCGGAAAAGCTAAGAGAAAATTCTTTAAGAGATCCACTCTTAGCTTTTTTATTGCTACTTTTCTGAAAGGCAAAGGTAAGACCAAATGAAAAATAAATTTGGATGGTCAAGATACTTCGCATATTTTCTGATTTTTTTAGCCTTAACCGGCTGTCACAGCACTAAAAGGAGAACTGAACAGAGAGCCAAAGAAAGGGTGACCCAATTTGTCCGTTTCATGTCGGAAAATAAGATAGAAGAAGCAGAGGAGCTTTTAAGCCGAGAACTTTCACAAGGCGAGACTAAAGAGATTTTCTTAGAATCTTATGATGATCAGGAGCTAAAAGACTCAAGCATCGTCATCACCGTGGATGAGATAGATTTTTATAGAAAAGATAATAAGAATAAAGCTGTAGCTTCTCTAACCGTGCGCAACGATAAACTCGATTTTACTAAAATGTCTAGTTTGCCCATAAAATTCGAAAGGGGAGATTGGTATATCGGACAATGAAAGGTGTAATATTAGCTGGGGGGTTGGGCAAAAGGCTTTATCCCTTAACCAAGATAACCAATAAGCATCTTCTCCCGGTCTACGACAAGCCCATGATCTTTTATCCCTTGCAGACTTTGATCAATGCAGGGATTGATGATATCTTAATCGTCACCGGAGGAAATCATGCCGGGGATTTCTTGAGGCTTTTGGGAAATGGAAAAGACTTCGGGCTTGAGCACATAAACTACACCTATCAGGAGGGGGAAGGGGGAATTGCCGAGGCTTTGAGTCTGGCGGAGCATTTCTCCGATTATGAGAAGATCGTGGTGATCTTGGGAGATAATATAATTGAGGGGAATATAATCCAAGCAGTCAAGGATTTTCGAAAGCAAAAGGAGGGGGCAAAAATCATTTTAAAGGAGGTCTCTGATCCAGAGCGCTTCGGGGTTCCTGAGATAGTTGACGATAAAATAGTGGGAGTTGAAGAAAAACCCAAAATTCCTAAATCAAATTTTGCGGTGATCGGCATCTATATGTATGATGCCAAAGTCTTCGATATTATCCGAACTCTGACCCCTTCGGCTCGAGGGGAACTGGAGATTACCGATGTGAGCAACGCCTATATCCAAGAGGGAAAAATTACTTACGACATCTTAGAGGGATGGTGGTCTGACGCCGGCACGTTTGAATCCCTTCTGCGAGCAAGCAATTTGGTAGCAAAAGGTGGAGCGAATAAAACAGATCTGTAATTTTTTGTCCGCAGGGAGTGTATTCCTTATATATCGGCCGCAAACATTGAGGGGGAATTTCTCATGATTCATGGAGTAGTAACTAAAAAACTGAAAGTCATCCCGGATGAACGGGGACATCTTATGGAAATAATCCGAAAAGACGATGAATTATTTGTCAAATTTGGGCAGGTCTACGTGACCAGTGCCTATCCGGGAGTGGTTAAGGGATGGCATTACCATAAAAAGCAGATTGACAATTTTGCAGTGGTCAAAGGGATGATTAAGTTGGTTTTATATGACAATAGAGCTGATTCCCCCACCAAAGGCGAGATAAATGAATTCTTCTTAGGTGAACACAACCCGATGTTAGTTCAAATTCCCAATTTAGTCCTCCACGGGTTCAAGTGTATAAGCCAAGAGGAAGCCATCTGCGTCAACTGCCCTACCGAGGTCTACAATTACGATCAACCCGATGAGTTCAGAGTCGATCCACATAAGAACGACATCCCCTATGACTGGGAAAGAAAGGATGGATAAGTAAGGTTTTCTGTCAATGGAGTAGGAGGCATGGAAAACACCCTTTATTATGGGGACAATTTAGAAGTTCTTAGGAAATACATCCCAGATAATTCAATTGACTTAGTCTATTTAGACCCCCCCTTTAATTCTAAGGCTACCTATAATATCCTTTTCAAAGAACCAACTGGAAAACCTTCTACCGCTCAGATAACCGCCTTTGAAGATACCTGGCATTGGACGGAGGAGACAGAAAGAACCTTCCTGGATATAATCAACCGGGCACCAGCAAACGTCGTGAAAATGATGAATGCCTTCCGTGATTTTGTGGGAATGAATGATGTTATGGCATATCTGACTATGATGTGTACCAGACTGCTTGAGCTAAGAAGAGTGCTGAAAGATATCGGCTCCATTTATCTCCATTGTGACCCGACCGCCAGCCATTATTTGAAAATTTTGATGGATACGGTTTTTGGGAAAGAGAATTTTAGAAACGAGATTATATGGAGTTATGCAGGTGGAGGAATTCCAACCAAAGATTTTCCAAGAAAACATGACATTCTCTTGCGTTATACAAAAACCAAATCTTATTTTTTTAAGCCCGAATACAGGCCTTATACAGCGGGCACGATACAACGTGGTAGAACAAAAATTAAGGGGAAGTATGCAAAAAAGGGATTAAGACCCGAAGGGACTCCGGTAAATGACTGGTGGACAGATATTCCAAAAATAACGAGCCCCACCGATCCAGAAAAATTAGGCTTCCCTACTCAAAAACCCTTAGCTTTACTAAAGCGCATTATTTCGTGTTCTTCTGAACCCCAAAGTGTGGTTTTAGATCCATTTTGTGGATGTGGAACAACAGTCATAGCGGCAGAATCAATGCAAAGAACCTGGATCGGAATTGATATCACGCATTTAGCCATCAATCTGATTAAATGGAGGTTAAAAACTCAATTTGGCAAGGAGCCAAAGAAAGATTATAAAGTAATTGGTGAACCCGCAGATTTTGAAGGCGCAAAAGAATTAGCTATTCAAAATAGGTATCAATTTCAATGGTGGGTTTTATCTCTTATCGAAGCCAGGCCTTATGGAGATAAAAGAAGAGGGGCAGACACAGGAATTGATGGGTTTGTCTACTTTATGGATGAGAAGGACAAAATTAAAAGTGCAGTAGTTCAGGTCAAAAGCGGAAAAGTCTCGGTTAAAGACATACGGGATTTCGGACATGTTATAGATAGAGAAAAAGCAAAAATTGGGGATTTTTGTTACCCTGGAAGCCCCAACTGATCCGATGAAAAAAGAGGCTTTAAGTAAAGGGTATTACAAGTCGCCAGTAGGAGAAACCTATCCTACGATTCAAGTCCTGAATTTGAAGGAGATCTTAGAGGGGGAAAAACCAAAACTTCCCCCAAAGCTTGATCCGTTTAAAAAGGCTCAAAGATATAGACCAAAAGAAGAAAATATGGAGATGTTTTAGATAAATCTGAGCAAAGCGACCATTTAGGAGTGTGAATGAAAATCTTGGTCACCGGGGGTGCGGGGTTCATCGGATCTAATTTCATCAAGTATATCCTTTCCCATTATCCTCATTATAAAATAGTGAATTTAGACAAACTCACGTATGCCGGAAATTTGGATAATCTCTCCGACATAGAGGATAATCCTTACTATCAATTCATGAAAGGTGACATTTGTGATCAAAAGTTAGTGGAAAGTGTAATGGAAGACAAAATAAATGTCATCGTCCACTTTGCGGCAGAAAGTCATGTGGATAGATCCTTATATGATCCTAAAATTTTTGTGGAGACAAATGTCCTGGGGACTCAGGTTTTGCTTGAATCCGCACTTATGTTTAAAATAGATAAATTTATTCAGATTTCCACTGATGAGGTTTATGGAACTTTGACAAAGGGTTCTTTTACCGAATCCTCCCCCCTTTTGCCTAACAGTCCCTATTCCGCCAGTAAAGCCTCGGCTGATCTTTTGGTTCGCTCCTATTTTCAGACTTTTGGTCTGCCGGCCATAATCACCCGATGCACTAATAATTATGGTCCCTATCAATTTCCGGAAAAGCTCATCCCCCTTTTCATCACCAATGCCCTTGCAGGTAAAGAACTGCCAATATATGGAGACGGTCTTTATATCCGTGATTGGCTTTATGTGGAAGACCATTGCAGGGCTTTAGATTTGGTCTTACACAAAGGCAAAATCGGCGAGATTTACAATATCAGCGGAAACTATGAGAAGACTAATTTAGAGATAACCGAGCTGATCTTAAAGAGACTTTCCCAGCCCAAATCTTTGATAAAACATGTCAAGGACAGACCGGCACATGACCGCAGATATGCCCTCGATTCCTCCAAATTAAGAAACGAATTAAATTGGAGTTCGGATATTTCCTTCGAAGAGGGGATGTCAAAAACTGTGGACTGGTATATTGCCAATCAAAAATGGTGGCAAAAAATCAAGACCGGGGAATATTTGGATTACTACCAGAAACATTATGTCCTTAGAGAAAAGACGTGAAGACAGTCTTAATTACCGGGTCTAATGGGCTTCTGGGACAGAAGCTGGTCAAGGATTTCCAGCCTCATTATAAAGTTATCGCTTGCGATCTCCAGTCCGAAAGCTTTTTCCATTTTCCAAATCTCTCTTACGAAAGTCTGGATATTACAAACAGACGACAACTTGGATTTCATATATCTTTTTACCATCCCCAAGTTATCATCAACACAGCCGCATATACGGATGTGGATGGTTGTGAAATTCACAAAGACAAAGCTTGGGCGGTTAATGTAAGAGGGGTCAAAAATTTAGTAAATTTCTGCAAAGAACAAAAGATCAAATTCATCCAACTTTCCACAGATTACATCTTCGATGGAGAAGATGGACCTTACTCAGAGGAAGATCCGTCTAAGCCAGTAAATTTCTATGGAGAAACTAAGTTGGAAAGCGAAAGGATCATTAAAGAAGGTGGAATCGCTTTTCTCATCATCAGAACCAACGTTCTTTATGGATTTGGAAAAAATGTAAAGCCCAATTTCTTACTCTGGCTTTTGGAGAAACTTTCCCAAAATAAAAAAATCAAAATAGTCACGGATCAATTCAATAATCCCACCTTGGCTGATAATCTGTCTTTAGGTATCCTGGAGATGGTTAAAAAAAGCATCTCTGGAACATATCACATTGCAGGTTCTGAATATCTTTCCCGCTACGATTTTGCCATAAAAGTGGCAAGCAAATTTAATTTTGATAAAAATAATATTCTCCCCGCCAAAACTGAGCTTTTGCAACAAAAAGCCAAAAGACCATACAAGGGTGGTCTCAAAATAGACAAAGCCCAAAATATTTTAGAGACTAAACTTCTGAATGTAGACCAAGCTCTGGATTATTTACTAAAGAGCTAGTAATACAGAATCCTACTTAAAACTTAATAAATAAGAACAGCTACACAACCTCGACAACTTTTCTGCTGTTAATTTAATAAAAGCTTTTTGGACAGCATCCATTAGTTGCCCAAGATAATCAAACACCCAATTATGGGTTGCTTCGATTCGTATCCATTGCCATAACTTTTCTACCGGATTAAGTTCTGGTGAATACGGTGGTAAAAACAATAGCTTAATATTGCTCGGTATTTCTAGTTCTTTTGATTTATGCCAGCCCGCTTGATCCATTATCATCATAATCTCTTTATCTGAATATTCTTTACTGAGTTCTCGTAAATAAATATTCATCATCGCAGTATTGACCTCTGGTAAAAACAAATTGAAGTCTTTTCCCGAATACGGAGAAACAGAGGAATACACATAAAAACTTTCATAGCCATCTTTTTTCTTAATCTTTACATCCGTTCCTCGTTTTGCCCATATCCGGGTGAGCGTGGACTTAAGACCAAAACGACCCTCATCAAAGAAAAACACCTCCCCATTGGGATGACGAAGAAACTCATCTACTTGTTCTTTCGTTTTTTTTAAACGCCTCCTGTAAAGCCTTATCGGCCTTATTATGCACTGGTCGAGGCCTTCTTAAAACTAACCCCATCTTCTTTAAATGTATCCATAAAGGAGTTCTGCCTATCTTTATATTAAATACTTTCTTGATCTCTCTTCGTAATTTATCCAGTGTCCAAATTATTTTCTCTCCCCGACTGTTCTCTGATCTCTCTATCCAATTAAGTATCTGCTCCTTATGCTCATCGGTGAGCTTCGATTTCATGTGACCCTTAGGCCGATCTCTTAATCCCTCACCACCATACTTTTTAAAAAGTTTTATCCATTGGAATATACTTACTGATGATACTTGAAATATCTCTGCCACATCTTTTACCGTGTGTGTGCCTGATGCTATGATCGCCTTGAGCCTTATTGAAACCCGACTATCTTTTATACTTTTTAATTCTACTTGTGCCCTCTCTATCAATAATGCGTCTACTGACCGTTTTGGACGTGCCATGATATTCTCCTTGTTTAAATGTTTTCACAAGGAGAATATAACAAATGTATATTAAGTTTCAAATAGAAATCTGTATTAGACTATTACCTAATCTCTCTTTTCTCCATCGTGGCGGGTGCAATCAGCCTAATCTCTCAGCCGTTTTGGGGTAAGATGATTGATCGCTGCGGGTGC
>Ga0315289_10000521_pt1 | contig 59212 bp, 46 predicted proteins | sample YL17G11_40_MG_FD_203452 | JGI IMG/M metagenome (GOLD analysis project Ga0315289, IMG submission 203452) | Sediment microbial communities from Yellowstone Lake, YNP, Wyoming, USA - YL17G11_40 | ecosystem: Environmental > Aquatic > Freshwater > Lake > Sediment | place: USA: Wyoming | collected... | reverse complement strand
GCGCCGCGAGGTTGTTCAGGCTCGTGGCCACCTCGGGATGATCCGGGCCGAGGGCCTTCTCATAAATCGTCAGCGAGCGCTTGTAGAGCGGCTCGGCCCGCGCGTACTGGCCTTGGGTCCTGTAAAGCAGCGCAAGGTTGTTCCGGCTCGTGGCCACATGGGGATGATCCGGGCCCAGGGCCTTCTCCATGATCGCCAGCGAGCGCGTGTAGAGCGGCTCGGCCTGCGCGTACTGGCCTTGCTCGCGGTACAGCTCCGCGAGGTTGTTCAGGCTCGTGGCCACATCGGGATGATCCGGGCCCAGCGCCTTCTCCCTGATCGCCAGCGCGCGCTTGCAGAGCGGCTCGGCCTGCGCGTACTGGCCGTGGGCGCAATGCAGCGCCGCGAGGTTGTTCAGGCTCGTGGCCACATTGGGATGATCCGGGCCGAGGGCCTTCTCAACAATCGTCAGCGAGCGCTTGTAGAGCGGCTCGGCCTGCGCGTACTGGCCCTGCGACTTATACAGCGCCGCAAGGTTGTTCCGGCTCGTGGCCACATGGGGATGATCCGGGCCCAGGGCCTTCTCCATGATCGCCAGCGAGCGCTTGTAGAGCGGCTCGGCCTGCGCATACTGGCCTTGGGAATCGTACATCCCCGCGAGGTTGTTCAGGCTCGTCGCCACATTGGGATGGTTAGGGCCAACCGCTTGCTCGGCGACCTGTAACGCCCTTTTTGCGACCTCTACAGCGCGATCATAGCGCCCTTGCCTGTACAGCGACATGACTTCGTCGTTAAGCGTCTCCCACTCGGTCTTGTGTCCACAGGCCGGTATGCCTGTGCAGAGAATAAGCAGAAGCGCCACTAATCCCGACAGTGTTCTTTTCATACTATCCTCTGCTCTTCTGGTCGGATCAGCCGGAGGCAGTCAGCACCGCAAGAGCATCTAGCCGGCGAACGGCCCAGTTTGCCGTGTGTCTATGCGCCACTTCAGATACTCGCGACCCATGGGACTGAGGGATACGCGATCAGCAGTCCGTTCGATCAGCCTCCAAGACTCCAGGAAGCCAAGCCACGCCTCGAACGTATAGTTGATGTATATGCCAGGCATCAGCTGGGCCGCTCGATCGTAGAAGGACCGTAACTCGGCTGCAGCGACGGGTTCAAGCTTGCTGTTCAGATACGTGAGAGCCTCGACCTGGCTAGCAAAAATCACGGACTGTACGTTGGCGAAGACTAAGAGTATGTGTGTGCCTGCAAGAGAGCGGATTAGCGCCTTTCGCGCGGCCACGGGCTCAGTAAGTCCTCGGTCCTTCAGGTCTTTGTCGATGTTCTCCTCCTGTTGTCGGAGGAGTGGGTTGTCTAATGTAGCCAGGAATCTGGCAAGAGGATCCCGGTTCTCGTCCGGCTTAGGAGCCTCGGGCACGTCGAACGTTTCGAAGCCGGTCTTGCTGAAGCTCCTTATCCGATCAATAAGGCGAGATATCTCATGTCGGAAGTAGATCATGAAGAAGATTCCAAGGGCAAGGACTGCGGCCGGCCATGTAATGGCTCCAGTCATCTGATTCCCCTCTGTGCATTGGGAATGTTCTCAGTTGTCCGGCAGAAACGTTGCACACAGTACACACGTGGCTGGGTGCACTGTTCCTCGTGGCGACTTCACGTTCATAGTGAATAGCCGATGGGGGCGGCTGCGTCAAGGGCTGGCAGAGGCAGTCAGGCCGGCACGCGGTGGCCTAGGAACCCCCGCGGCCCTTGGCCAACCGTGTTCTTGACCGCCGGACGCGAAGCTGTCAAGGAGGAATCCGCCTTAGGAGGATAGTGTCCTTGACAGCGAACGTCGTTCGTCTCTTGTTTGCCTGGTCTGCTGGTCGCCTGCTCTACATCCTTCCGTCCCTCAGGGATGGAAGGCTGTACCGTGCAGCAGAAGTCCATCGCACGCTTCTGCCTGCCTGGGCCGGCGTCTACCCCCCATTCGGTAGCGCGGCCGTCCCGGCCGCGTGTCCGGGCGGGACGCCCGGACCTACCCGTCTGGGGGCAGCGCGGGCACGCTGGTGCGAAACAGGGCTGATCCTCATACTGCTTTGACGCGCCGAAGGCTGTAGACCCGTTTGACGGTTCGGGCCGGTGAGGGTAAACTGCCGCTCTGCTGTGGGGTCGGCACTGCATGGCCGTCTGGCAGGTTGAGAGGCGGCGCGACTCAGCGGAGCAGGTGCACAAGATGAGATTCTGGAAGTACCATGGACTCGGTAATGACTACATAGTCCTCGACGCAGCCGAAGTGGGGCAAGACCTGAGCACGGCTCAGATCCGCTTGATCTGTCATCGGAACTATGGCGTCGGCTCGGACGGCATCCTGTTAGGGCCTCTTGTAACGAAGGACGCCGATTTCGGGCTGCGCATTTTCAACCCGGACGGCAGCGAAGCTGAGAAAAGCGGCAACGGCCTTCGCATCTTCTCCCGGTGGCTTTTCGACATGGGACGGGTGCGGAACGACGAGTTCACCGTGATGACGGCCGGCGGCAAAGTGCGCGCCCAGGTGCATGCCGACGGCCGCAGCGTCACAGTGGACATGGGCCGGGTCAGCTTTGACAGCACCCGCATACCGGTCCAGGGGCCGCCCCGCGAGGTCCTTAACGAGAGGATCCGAGTCGGCGGGCACGACCTGACCTACTGCGCGGCCACGGTGGGCAACCCGCATTGTGTCGTACTGCGCGAGCAAGTATCCGCCGAGGAGGCCCGAGCCCTGGGGCCGCACATTGAAACTGACTCGCGTTTCCCCAACAGGACGAACGTCCAGTTCATGGAGGTCCTGGACCGCTCGAACATCCGGATCGAGATCTGGGAGCGCGGCGCGGGCTACACCCTGGCGTCGGGCAGCAGCGCCAGCGCCGCGGCCGCGGTGGCCCGCAAACTTGGTCTGTGCGGTTCCCGGATTACGGTCCACATGCCGGGCGGCTGCCTGGACATCGCCATCGCGGGTGATTTCGCCATCACGATGACCGGGCCGGTGACGAGGGTCGCCGAGGGGACTATCAGCGACGAAGCCTTCGGCCAGGCGGTCTGAGATGCCGCCGAACCCGGCCATGCTTCAGAACGGCAGAAGGGGCTGTGGTGAGAGCAGCGCCGCGCAACAGTCGGCGGTTTGTGCCTGAGCGCCACCCGCGCGACGTCTTGCAGGAGCACGGCATTCGCCCGAAGAAGGGTTTGGGCCAGAACTTTCTGGTCTCTGCTGAGAACCTGGACCGCATCGTCGCCGCGGCGGAAGTGTCTGCCTGCGAAGCCATCCTCGAGATCGGCACGGGGATGGGCTCACTCACGGAGCGTCTCGCGGCACGGGCGGCCCACGTGGTCTCGGTCGAGATAGACAAAGCGCTCTACGAGATCGCGTCTCGCCGCCTCGAAGGCATCCACAACCTTTCCCTTCTATGCTGTGATTTCCTCGCAAGCAAGCACCGCATCAACCCGCTGGTTGCGGATGCGGCAGGGCGCGCCCTCGAAGGGCGCCCGCAATCCCTGAAAGTCGTGAGCAACTTGCCTTACAGCATCAGTTCGCCGGCTGTTGTAGACTTGCTGGAATGGGACATCACGGTCGGGCGGATGTGCCTGATGCTGCAAAAAGAGGTAGCCGACCGCTTGACTGCCGCTCCTGGGCAGAGCGAGTACGGGCCCCTGACGGTCTACGTGGGCTATTGGGCCAGAGTGGAACGGATCTTCAACCTGCCCCGCCATGCGTTCTGGCCGGCGCCCGAAGTGTCCTCTACGTTAGTGAAGGTGACGCGACGGCCCGAGCGTCGGCGCACGGAACAATACGACACGTTCGCAGCCGTTGTCCGCAAGCTCTTTGAGAGTCGGCGCAAGACACTCGCCCACATCTTGCGGGCGGGCTGGGGCGATGAAGCGGCGCGCCGGGTCCTGGAACGGCTGGGCCTGGACCCCAGGGGCCGCGTCGAGGACTTGGGCACCGCTGATTTCGAAGCAATTGCCCGCGCGGCTGGTCCGCCGCAAAAGCGCTAAGAGGGAGGCCAGGAAGGCAAGAAGGTCACTGTCCCTGGGGCTCTTCTTCGTCCTCGATCTCTGGAAGGTCTACGTCGTCCTCCTCGTAGAGGTCCGCCTCCAGCAGTTCCGTCGGGGCCTCGTCGCCGGTCTCGCCCATCTCACCTGGATATTCGGTTGGCGGTTCCCTGAAGGGCTCAGCGGCTGTTGCCACGGCCTCCTCGCCTTCCTCGCCCTCGGCGAGCTCCTTTGCTTCCTGCTCCCACTCCTCGAACTCGGCCTCTTCCGCACTCACGTCCTCGGGAACCGCGGCGTCCCCGGGTGCCCCTATCACCGCGCGCTCCTCTCCTTCCCTCTTGAGGAGCAAGCTTTCAGCTCTCTCGATGCGGCGGATGGCAAGCTGCAGCTCAGATTTCAACTGCCGGAGGGATTCCCCCGTAAGCGCGTCGGCAAAGTCCGGAGGCGCTGCCTCGGACGTCAGGAAGGCTGTGGGCACCTGGCCCGGCTCTGCTTTCCCGCCCGATGCAGGCGCGCGACCTGCCGCCTCCACGGCCCGTCCCCGCGGTCGGTCAGGCACCGTTCCGGCCTCGCGGACCCACACATCCAGTTCGCGTATCGCCGGGTCCAGCTCCGCACGATGTCTCTCGATCAAGTCCCTAAGCTCTGCCGCCGTTTTGTCAATCTTTGCGGTCGTCCTGGCCTCCAGCTCGGCGCTTGCCGCCTCCCGGGAGCTGTCCGACCGGCGCTCCACCGCGTCCACTCGCCCCGCCAAGGTGCCGACCTGCTCCGCCAGCTTGCGGAGGGACGCCGACGCGATGCGGACCTTGGCCAGCATCACCCAGAAACAGACAAGCATAATGGCCGCAATTATTCCCACGTACAGCCACATCGTCCGGGCAGCCCTCTCTTCTGCAAGTGACGCGAGGCAGCGACGTGATGGTAACAGAAACGGCACGAAAGGGCAACAACGTCACGCCCCGCGCCGTCCAGGCCGGCGGCTTCTGCCGGCCGTCACCGCGTCTTCGGCGGAAGGTCCAGGGCGTGACGGGTCTTCTCCCAGTAGCTCGGGCGGCCCAATAACTGCACGAAGCCCTTCCAGGCGCCGACGCTCGTGATGACCCAATAAAGGGGCAACAGCAGGCAGTACTTGACCAGGTCGTAGTAGCCGCGCCTGTGGGCAGCCAGAATGGAGGCATACACGAACAGCAGGTTCCCAGCGAACAGGCACAGCAGGCCCCACAGGACCAGCGGATAGGGGAAAAGCTCCCCGAAGGTCTTCCATCGGAAAGTGAACCAGAGCATGGTCAGCGCCCAGTAAGCCGGGTTCACCAACAGGCACAGAAACGTGCCCCCCACCATGATATGAAAACCGAACGCCCGCGCGAGCCCCAGTCTCCTCTCAAGGTGCAGGGGCCGGCGCTGGTGCGCAAGGTAAGTCTGGATGTAGCCTTTGGTCCAACGCGACCGCTGCCTGATCCAGTAGCCCAGCCTGCTGCAGGCCTCCTCCCAAGTGGTCGAATCCATCATGCGGGCCCGCTTGCCCTGCAACGCCAGCCTTACGCCCAGCTCGCAGTCCTCCGTCACGTTGTAGGGGTCCCACCCCAACAACTCGCGAAGCTCACCCGTTCTGAAATGGTTGGACGTGCCGCCGAGCGGAATCGGCGCGTCCAGGCGGTCCAGGCCGGGCAGGAAGAGGTCGAACCAGATGGCGTAGTCGGTCGTAAACCAGCGCGTCAGCAGGTTCTGCCGCTGATTGTAGAAATCCAGCCGCGCTTGCAGGCAGATGACGTCAGAGCCGCAGCGGCGGAAGCCGGCCACAGCCTTCTTGAGCTGGTCGGGCTCCGGCCGGTCCTCGGCGTCGTAGACGACCACGTACTCCCCCCGTGCCAGGGCCAGGCCCAGGTTGCAGGCCTTAGGCTTCGTCTTGGGCTGCGAATCCGGCGTCACGACCACGCGCACGTACCTTGGCAGGTCCGTCAGATCCACTGCCCGCCGCGTCTCGTGGTCGTCTTCCTCCAGGATCAGCAGGATGTCCAGCTTGTCCTTCGGATAATCGAGCGCCCGCAGGCCGTCCAACAACCGCCCCAGCGACTCCGCCTCGCGGTAAAGCGGAACCAGTATCGTGTAAACGGGGAGATCCTCGTCCTGAAGCCCGGCAGTCTCCTCCTCCGTGAATGTCAACTCCCCCTGCGAGCGGACCGAAAGATCTATCAGATAGGCTTTGAAAGCCACCATGGCGACGTAAAACGCCAGGAATAGGCCGTTGACGACGATCAACGTGGTGGCCCAGTCAAGGAAGAAGCAGAAGCCCACCGAGACGAGGAGGCCCAGCAGCGCAACCTTCTGCAAAGAGTTCGTCACGTGCAGGGCGCTGGACTCCGGTTGCTCGCGAGGAAAGGCGAGCATGAACCTGAGCGCCTCCGGCGTCGGCTCCACCAGGGTAGTCCGGCTCTGGGCCACATTCCCCTCCGCCGTGCTGGCGCCTCAGACCTCGACGCCGAGGATGTGGCGCGCGTAGAGCTCCATGGCCTCGCACGCCCTTCTCAAGCGTTCCAGCCGGTCCAGGTCTGATCGCATGAGTCGCTCGCGCTGGGCCTCCATGGACCGGAGCTCCATGCGAAGGGATACGAGGCGGTTGCCCAGCAGATTCCGTATGTCCTTCGCGCGCCGCTCGGCCGTCTGCTTCACCAGCTCCGCGCGCTGGCTCTCGTCCAGATCCGGGTTCCGGTAGAGGCGCTGGATCTGGCCCATCACGTCTTCGTCGATCTTGCTGAGAGATGCGGCGAGTTGGTCGAGCTCCTGGATCCGTGCGTACGCCGTCTCCGCGCTCCAGCGGCCTTGCCGCAGGGTCGGAGGCCCGCCCGTCAGGCCCGTCCCGGCAGGCTTCTCGCCCTGCAGCCGCTTCCGCAGCAGGTCCGGGTTGATGTTGATGCGCCCCGGCGCACCTGTCTCTGGCATCTCGGTCCCCTTGGCGATGGCTTCAAGGTTCGTCAACGGCACGTTGACGGGGGCGCCGCACTTCGGACACGGCAGGACGTCGCCCCCCTCTCGTGTGCTGCGCACCTTGAGCCTCTGTCCGCACTCGCTGCACCGAAACCGTATGTACCCGTCATCCTTTTCGGCCATATGGTCGCCTCCCCTGCTTCAGCCAACTTACATTGTACGGTCCGGTTCCAGTGACTCCACGCCTTTCAGCACGGCTAAGCGCGCCATGTTCAGCGCGTGTTTGGCGGCCCGGTCCTTTATCTGCCACCGGTCGCCGCGAAGGTTCAGCTTGGCTACCTTCGCAATGCCTCCCAGGCACACGCCCAGGTAGACGAGCCCGACGGGCTTCTCGTTACTGGCGCCGGTCGGGCCGGCGATCCCCGTCGTGCTGACACCCAGGTCGCTGCCGACCGCCGCGCAGATGCCCCGTGCCATTGACTCGGCCACTTCGGGGCTCACGGCGCCGTGCTTTTCGAGCTCCTCCCACGGAACGCCCAGTTGCTTCACCTTCGCTTCGTTGCTGTACGCGACTATGTCCCCCAAGAAGAACCGCGAGATGCCCGGCACATCCACGAGCATGTGCCCGATCAGGCCGCCGGTCACCGACTCCGCCACGCCGATCGTCAGGCCGCGTTGTTCCAGCAAGTCGCTCAGTGCGCTGCCCAGCGTCGCGTTGCCGGTTCCAAACAGGAAGTCGCCGAAACGCTCCCTCAGCACCGCCACGTCCCGCTGCAGAAGTCGCTCCGCCTTCCGTTCATCACTGCCCTGTGCCACAACGCTCACCGTCACGACGCCGTCCTTCACCGTCATCCCCACGGTCGGGTTGCGCCCCAACACCGTGAGGTCCGGTATCCGCTCGTCCACGGCCGACTCGGGCGCCGGGAAGAGATGCACTGTTTCGCCCCGCACGTGAACCCCGGGCGCAAGCTTCTCCATGAGGAACGGCAGCACGCTCTCCGAGAACATCGGCAGCATCTCGCTCGGGACCCCCGGCATGGCTGCCACCCATGCATCTCCCCGCGGACACGCAAAGCCCCGCGCCGACCCCCTCGGATTGGGAAACACGACGGACCCCGCCGGGAAACGCGCCTGCGAAAGGTGCCTGTCGGTTACCGCCCGACCGAAACTCTTCAGCCTTTCCTCCACGTGCCGGCGGGATTCGGCGTCTTCGACAAGCTCCTTCCCCACGGCTCCAGCGATGGCCTGTCGCGTCCTGTCGTCGGCCGTAGGCCCCAGTCCGCCGCTGACTACGATCGCCCGGCTGTCTTGGACGGCGCTCCGGATCTCGTGCTCCAGGACTTCGGGATCGTCTCCGATGATCACAAGGCGGCGCACCTCGAACCCGTGCCGCATGAGTTCGCCCGCCACAAAGGGGCCGTTAGTATCCATGCTCCGCCCCCGAACAAGCTCTTCACCCGTTGAAATGATGGTAGCTCTCACAGCGATTCCCTGAAGATGATATCGTGGGTCCGGCGCTGCCAGGAGCCCACACGTGGCCCGCGGCCGGCAAAGCGATTATAACCACTTGCGGCGGGCGAATGAAGAGGCCGGCTGGCAATGGCGGCCGCGGCCGCAGCAGCGCCGCGGACAAGCCGCACATACGCGCGAAGGAATCCTCATCCGCTGCCTTCTGCACAAGCCGACTCGCGCAATCCCGCGCCCGCTGCCAGAACGAACACGACCGCAATCCCTACGCCGCGCACCACGTAGTTGGCGAAGAACATTCCTCCCGCCATCGCCGCAAGGGCCCCCAGGGCGCCCAGTGCGAGGCCCTCGTCCAGCGCGCGCCCCGAGCTGGCAACGGGCTCGCGCGCGAGCCGTCGGTAGGCTCCGCCGGCGCTCTTCATCCCCCACAGCAGTACCCACACGAACGCGAGGAGACCTGCGAAGCCCGTCTCGACCAGCCACACGAGGTAGAAGCTGTTCGCGCCGGTCTCCATCAGGTTCGCCACAGGTTTGGTGACGTCGTAGACGGCCTCGGGATTGTAGAACGGGTCCGGGTGCGTTTGGTAGAAATTGTTGATGTTGTTCTGGTAATTGCCGAGGCCGACGCCGAAGGCCGGGTTCCGCGCGACCGCCTGCAGGCCCGGTTGCCATTCCATGAACTTCTGCTGCCATACGCTGTTATCGCTCGTGCTTAAGCGGGCCGGTGGAACGCTCCCGCCAGCCCCAGCCGTGCCGGCGTAAAGGGGCAGCGTGTGAAATCGATCGTAAGCCTTCCGAAGCATCACCGAATCGGTCAGCATCATCCCGTGCTGCTCCGGGGCGAAGCGGAAAACCAGCGCCCAGAAGACGAACAGGCCCGCGGCCGTCGCCACGAAGCTCCTGCCGCTGCGCGCATAGGCCACCACGAGCAGCGCCACGATTGCCGCGAACCACTCGCCCCCTTGCAGCAGAAGGAGGAGCCCGCCTGCCGCTGCAGCTCCGCACGCAATCCTTGCCGTCGGCCGCTTCAGGCAAAGGGCCAACGCCCAGAACATCGGCACTGCCATGCTCGCCCAGGCGCCGAGGACATTTCGATTGCTCGCCGTGCCGGCCTGCTCATGCGGCCCTGCGGGCTCACCCGCGAATCCGAACGTCCCGTCAACCTCGACCGGGCTGACTATGACGCCGGCCCCGCCGGGACCCGAAGGGCGAAGGTGCGCGTATTCCCAGACCCCCACCGCGATCCCAAAGGCGGCCGCGCAGAGGAAGCCCATTACGAGGCGCTGCCGCCAGACGGCGTCGCGCAAGTAATCCGCCAGCACCACGTAGGTGCAGCCGAAGAGAATGAAGAGCTGCGCGAATTCAGTGACGGCGCGCCCGTAAACGAGTTGGCGCCCTGTGAACAGCCCGGGCGGCTTCAGGACAGGCACGACCGAGAGAGCCGCGCACGCCAGCAAGATGAGCAGCGCAGGTGGGTAGCGCCGTAGCCGGCCCGCCAGGCGCCCCTCACGCAGGTTCAAAGCCAGCCAGACCACGAACGCGCAGATGAAAAGCACGTCGCTTACGCAAACATGCGCGGAGGGGACAAGGCGCGCTGCGCTCCGGCCGAACCCCGCGATCCTGACGAATGCGTCGGCCCACTGGCGTACTGTTACCTGCGTCGGGTGACAGATGACCGCCAGGAGCACGATCAGGGGAAGGATTCTCGCCAGAAGCGCGGAGCCAGCCCTCAAGGGCGCGCCCGGGCGGGCAGGCCGACCATCTCCGCCCCGTCCTTCGTCGCCCGCCCTGTGATCCATTGAGGTCACTCACCTACAGTGGAGGGTGGGATAGACGTTTGCCCGCTGTGGACGCGTCTCCGTTATCGGAGGCGTTCCACCAGCTCGCCGATGTCGCGGTGCAGCAGCGTGATGCGCCGTATGATGTCGTCATCGGCGCCGGCCTGGGTCGGCGAACAGGCCAGGTTCATGCTGTTCGGCCCAACAGTGAGCGTGCAGACAAACTCGTCGTCGCGCCGCAGGTAGGCAAAGTCAGACATGCGCGCGTAACGCATCTCTGCGGCGGCAGTTTCTATCCGCTCCCGGGCGTTCAGCACGGTTGCGCGGCCGACCCCCACCGTCAGAACGGCGTACCTGCTCTCTCCCGCTGCCGCAAGCTTGACGGCCACGTCGAAGCCCTCAAGCTTGTAGCGGGCGAATTCGGCCTCCTTGCCCCGCGGCGCATACCGCGCTTTGAGTTCCCCGGCCCGAATGGCCTCGCACAGGTTGTCCACGTTGTCGAACTCCGGCACCGGCGGCATGGCCTCTTGCGCCGCCTCGGCGGCGCCCGCTTTAGCGGCGCGCGGCTGGACTCCGGGCGTTTCCGCAGCGACCTCCACCAGCCCCAGCCTCTTCAGCAGCTCGCGAGACCTGTCGTGGCCTTCAGCAACGGCCACCGCCTCCTTCTCGTACGCGCGAGGCTGGCGTTTCTCGCGCAGCGTGCCCCGCAGTATCGCGTCGTACTTCGCCATCTCCTCCCGCGGCAGCGCGGCCTGCCAGGCGGGGTAGATCTTCTCCCGGAATTCCCTGATGCGGCCCTCTTCCCGCCCCTCCGTGTCCAATATGCCCACGTTGACGGCCATGCAGGCAGCCCTGAGTTGCTCCCGCAGATCCGCGCTCGGCTTCTTAGGGACCATCTTCGCGGGGTCTTCCAGCAGCTCATTGAACACATGAATGAAGGTCAGGTACGGCACAGGCCGCTTCTCCATGTAAAGCTGCTGAATCTTGCCAATGATGTCAACTTTTGGAAGCATCGGCAACCTCCGCACACTGAGATTCCCGGTTCCACCCGCCGCCTTCAAAGCGGCACCCCTGCGGCTCGGTCAGCCCGCTCCGGCTAGCTGAGCTCCTCCAACATGGCCCTCAGCCGGCGCCCGTATTCCACGTAGCGCGCGTAGGCGCTCTCACCCTTGGAGGCCGGCTTCCCCTCGTGCACTATCGCGGCCAAGTGCGGCTCAATGGAAAACCCGCCTTCATATCCTCTGCTCATCAGATCGCGTATTACGTCCCTCACCCGGCCGTCTCCCTCTCCCGGGTAGGTGTAGATCACCGACCCGTTCCGCCGCACAGCATCTTTCACGTGCACGTAGACGACGTGCTCCTTTACCGCGTCGTAGTACTCCCACGGATCCTGGTGCTCGTGTGAGATCGAGTTGCCGGTGTCCCACACCAGCTTCAGGCTCCGCGAGGCGACCTTCTCGAGCAGTTCCAGCGTTTCGTCCGGCCCCAGCCCGCCCCAACCATCGCAGTTCTCGTGGACGAGCGTCACTCCGCCGTCTTCAGCCATGCGCGCCAGCACCTTCAGCCTCGCGATGACCTCCTCCTTCCACTCCTCCCGAGGCCAGCCGGCGTTCGGATAACTCATCGTGCGGATGAACTCACAACCGGCCCTGTGCATCCGTGGGATCGCCCGCGCCAGTTCCTGCCGGTCTATGTCGGGGTGCTTCGTTATAGGGCGCGCCCAGTTGCAGAGCTGCGACGCGAAGCACGAAACGGCAAGCCCCGCGTCGGTCACCTTTTCCATCACTTCGTCGAAGGTCCGGTCGCACAGGTCGCACAGGCTGACACCGCTCACGTTCCGCAGCTCGATATGCTTCCAGCCAAGCTCCCGGTGAGCCTTGATCTGCGTCTCGATGTCGTCGCCCGCTTCGTCGGCTATGCCTGAGAAGAACATCGCTTCCTCCTGCTGCCGGGTATCGGTCACAAGAACGTATAACCGCCCAGCCGCAACCGCTCAAGGTACGGACAACACCTATGGCTGTCAAGTCCATTTGGTCTGGGACGGAGCCCCTGGGCGCCTGCCACCGCCGGGCGCGGGGCTAACCCAGGACAACGGGGCAATGCAGAGCGACGGATGAGCACGAAACACGAGGTCGCTTCCCCGACAGTCCACCGGAGGCACAAAGGCCCTCTCGTGTCATGCGGCTCACGTCAGGTAGGCGAGCAGACGTGCCACGGTGGGTTTAACGTCTTTGCGCTCCACGATCATGTCTATGAAGCCATGCGCAAGGAGGAACTCGGCCGTCTGGAAGTCATCCGGCAGCTCTTGCTTGATGGTCTCTTCGATCACTCGGCGCCCCGTGAAGCCGATGAGCGCTTTCGGCTCGGCGATGATCACGTCCCCCATGGAAGCCCAGCTTGCCGTCACGCCCGCCGTGGTCGGATGGGTCATGATGCTGATGTAAGCCCCGCCGGCCTTGCTGAACCTGTTCAGCGCGGCGCACGTCTTGGCCATTTGCATCAGCGACAGCACACCCTCCTGCACGCGCGCCCCGCCCGACGCGGCCACAGTCACCAGGGGAGTGCCCCTGTCCGTCGCCAGTTCCACGGCGCGCGTCAGCTTCTCCCCCACCACGCTGCCCATGCTCGCCCCGCGGAAGCGGAAGTCCATGGCGGCGAAGACGACGGGGCGTCCTTCTATGGTGCAGGTCCCGCAGATGACGGCGTCGTTGAGGCCGGTGGCCGCCGTGTCGTTCTTCAGCTCGTCCACGTACGCTTTCTTGGAGGTGAAGTTGAGCGGGTCGCACGGCGCCAGGTCGGCGTCCACCTCGACGAAGCTTCCCTCGTCAGTGTGGAGCCTTACTCGGTCCCAGGCCCCGATGCGGAAGTGGTGGTTGCACTCGGGGCACGTGTGCATCCGCTCTTCGACATTCTTGCGGTAAACAAGCGCCCCACAGCCGTCGCACTTTGCGAACAGGCCGTCGGGCACCGGTTTCTTCTTCTTGCCGAATCTCAGCATTCTGAGAGCCCGTCACCTGGGCTGGGCGCCCTTTCCCAGGGCCGCAGTTGCCGCGTGTCGGAGCTGCCTGGCCGCCTCGGCTGGGGGGAGGGCGGCATGGAATATCGCCTTGCCCGCGACAAGCACGTTGGCGCCGTACCGCACCGCGATCGACGCCGTCTCGAGGTTGATCCCTCCGTCAACGTAGATATCTATATCCGGTCCGAACGTCTTGCGCAACGCAGGTATCTTGCGGCAGCCGGACTCCATGAATGGCTGTCCGCTGAAGCCCGGCTCGACCGTCATGGCCATGAGGCACTCAAGTTCGCCTACGGCTGCCTCGATGCTTTCCGGGGGCGTTGCGGGTTTCAGAGCGACCCCCACGCCCACGCCGAGAGCCCTGATGGCCCGGATGGTGCCAAGCAGATCGTCAACGGCCTCCACGTGGAAAAAGATGCCGTCTGCGCCCGCTTTGGCGAAGGCCGGGGCGTAGCGCATGGGGTCGGTGATCATCAGGTGGACGTTCACGGGGACGGCGGCGCAACTCGCGACCGCTCGCATCACATCTGGGCCGAGCATCATGTTCGGCACGAAATGGCCGTCGGCCACATCCACGTGGAGGACGTCCGCGCCTCCGTCTTCGACCTCGGCGATAGCGTCCGCCAGGTGCGCCAGGTCGCACTCCACCATGGAAGGCGCAATCTTGATCTGCATCCCAAATCCTTCGTGGGCTACTGGAGCGCAGCGATCCCCGGCAGATTGTCCCCGGCCAGGAACTCAAGTGATGCCCCACCGCCCGTGGAGACGTGGCTGATCTTGTCCTGAAGGCCGAGCCTCTCCACTGCTTCGGCCGTCTCGCCGCCGCCGACGATCGTCGTGGCGCCGGAATCTGCCAGGGCCTGCGCGACCGCCCTCGTGCCGTCGGCGAACTTCTCAATCTCGAAGTAGCCGAGCGGCCCGTTCCAGGTCACCAGCGCTGCGCCCTTGATCTTCTGCTTGAAGAGCGCCTCCGTCTTTGGCCCGATGTCCAGCCCAATCCAGCCGTCGGGTATCTCCTTGTCGAATGTCCTGACCTCGGCCGCGGCGTCTATCTTCTGGGCGCAGACGTGGTCAACGGGCAACACTATCTTCGCGCCGCCTTGCGCCAGCAACTCAGCAGCCACGTCGAGTCGGTCCGCCTCGACCAGCGAGTTGCCGACCTTCACGCCCTTTTGCTTCAGGAACGTGTAAGCCATGGCCCCGCCGATCAGCATCGAGTCCACCTTCGCAAGCAGGTTGCGGAGGACCTTGATCTTGTCGGACACCTTGGCGCCCCCCATCACGGCCACGTAAGGGTGATCGGGGTTCGTCGTGGCGCGCGAGAGGTACTTGACTTCCCTCTCGAGCAGGAACCCGGCCGCAGAGGGGAGAAATCTGGCAACGCCGACGGTCGAGGCGTGAGCGCGGTGTGCCGTGCCGAACGCGTCGTTGACAAAAATGTCCGCCAAGGCCCCCAACTGGCGTGACATCTCGGGATCGTTTGTCTCGTCGCCGGCGTGGAAGCGCGTGTTCTCGAGCATCAGCACGTCGCCGTTCTTCAAGAGCTTCACGGCGCGTTCGGCTTCCGGGCCGATGCAATCGGACGCGAACGCGACCGGGGCGCCCAGGAGTTCGCCCAGCCGGTCCGCCACCTTCTGGAGGCTGAGCTTCGGGTCGGGCTTGTTGTCCTTGGGCCGGCCGAGGTGGCTCATCAGGACCACTTTGGCTCCCCGCTCCCTGGCGTACTTGATCGTGGGCAGGGCCATGCGGATGCGCAGATCGTTGGTTATGGCGCCGCTCACCTTGTCCATCGGCACATTGAAGTCCACCCTCATCAGCACGCGCTTGCCGGCCAACTCGTCCGCGAAGTCACGAATCGTCTTCATGAGCGCACTCCATAACCGCGCCTCAGGAAGGTCGGGGCGCCCTTGCAGCAGGCGCCCCGGCATATGTGTGTCCCCTTGGGGGATCTGCGAACGGCTTCACATGCTTGCCGCTTTCTCCATCAGGTCAGCGACCCGCGTCGAGTAGGCCATCTCGTTGTCGTACCAGGAGATCACCTTGACCATGCTCTTGCCGATGACCATCGTCTCCTTGGCGGCGAAGACGGAACTGCGGGTGTCGCCGATGACGTCGCTGCTGACTATCGGGTCTTCGACGTAGCCGAGGATGCCCTTCATCGTAGTCTCGGAAGCCTTCTTCATGGCGGCGTTGACGGCCTCGACGCTGACTTCCTTCTCGCAGTCAACCACCAGGTCAGTGACGGAGCCGACCACGACCGGGACGCGCAGGGCGATGCCGTTCAGCTTGCCGTTCAGAGAGGGGATGACCTCGCCGATGGCCTTCGCCGCGCCGGTGGAAGTGGGGATGATGTTCATAGCTGCTGCCCGGCCGCGGGCAGGGTCCCTGTGGATCTGGTCGCAGGTCACCTGGTCGTTCGTGTAGGCGTGGCAGGTAGTCATCAGGCCGCACCTGACCTTGAAGTTGTCGTCCAGCACCTTGGCTATGGGAGCCAGGCAATTCGTCGTGCAGGAGGCGTTCGAGATGCACTTGTGCTCGGCTTTGAGCATCTGGTCGTTGACTCCGAGCACGATGGTGGCGTCCACCTTGTCCTTGGCGGGCACGGTGAGGAGCACCTTCTGGGCGCCGGCCGTCAGGTGGTCTCCATAGCCGCCCTTCTCGCCGCTGCGGCTGGTGAAGACGCCCGTGGACTCGATGGCGAAGTAGACGCCCATCTTCGCCCAGGGCAGTTGCTTGGGATCCTTTTCGCTCAGCACGGGTATCCGCTTGCCATTCACGATGATGCCGTCGCCGTCGGCCTTGACCTCGCCCGGGAAGCCTCGGTACACGGTGTCATATTTGAGAAGGTATGCCAGGACTTTCGCATCCGCCAAGTCGTTAATGGCGGCGACTTCGAAGTTCTTGCGCTCCGACATGACGCGGAAGACAAGGCGTCCAATCCTTCCGAACCCGTTAATGCCGACTTTGATGCCCATCCGTCAGAACTCCTTTCCGATTGCGCGCAACTGCGCAAGGGCCGCCCTATGAGCCAGGAACGGCGGCCGCAGGCCGTTGGCGGGGAAGAGACAAGTTCGGCAACGCTATTCCCCCCGGCGAACGTAAGACTATACTGCCCGCCCTCTGCACTGTCAAGGTTAAGGAGCCTGTGGGCTTGGGCATGCTGACCTCCTTGCAGGCAAGGAGATGTGCCGGCTCCCTGTGCGGCGAGTAGGGGCGGGCGCAGCCTCCGCGCCCTACAGGGGTCACGATGTCCAGGCTAACAAACTGAACGAAGTTGACGGGCTTGCGAAGCTTGGCCTATAATCTCGTCCCATCCTCTTGTGGCCGAACGGTTTGCTCGCCTGAAGCGGTCAATCTGGCTTCCACAGGTACAGTCGCCGCCGATGCCGGAACAACAGCTTGCCGTTGGAGATGGTGCTGTCGCTCGCCCGCCTCGCAATATCGGCTGGCCCGTCCTCATCATGTTCTTCCTGTCGGGGGTCGCGGCCCTTGTCTACCAGATTGTCTGGGCCAAACAGTTAGCGCTGATCTTCGGCGTGACCGTCTATGCCACGAGCGCCGTCGTGACTGCCTTTATGGCAGGACTGGCGTTGGGCAGCCTCTACTTCGGCCGCGTGGTGGACAGGTGGAAGAGGCCGTTGCTGTTGTTTGCCTTGCTTGAAGGTGGCATCGCCGCATTTGGCGCGCTGTTCCCAGCAATTGCAGCGGTGCTCAAACATATCTACGGGATGCTCTACGGGCCGCTTGGCGAGAGCCACTATGCGATGAGCCTGGTGCGTTTTGTCCTTTCGTTTCTGGTGCTGCTGCTGCCTACATCGCTAATGGGCGGAACTCTGCCTGTGCTCGTGCGGGCCTACGTGTCCCGCAAGGAGCACCTGGGCGGCGAGGTCGCCGGGCTCTACGCGGTCAACAACTTCGGCGCCTTTGTTGGATGCGCAACGGCCGGCTTCGTATTCCTTGAGTTCATGGGCTTGACCGGCACTCTCTGGCTGGCGGTGCTGCTGAACCTGACGGTGGCTGCGATCTCGATCTGCCTCGACGTGCAGGCACGCCGCCGGGCTGACGCAGGTTGGGGCAAGCCCCTGATGGCGGAGATGCCGGACGAACACCCCGGAGTCCTGAGCGGGCCGGCAAAGGTGGCGCTCTGGGTGTTGGGCGTTGGGGGGTTCACCTCTCTTGCTTTTCAGATGGCGTGGGTTCGCCTGCTGATCTTCTTCGTCAAGACTGACATCTACGGCGTGACGGTCATTATCGCAGCATACCTGGTTGGCCTGTCTCTGGGGGCGTTTCTTGTCAAGTCCTGGATAGACCGTGTGTCGAACCCCTTTCGCGTGCTCGGAGTCATCGAGATGGGCATCGGCATCTCAGCGCTCGCCACAATTCCGCTCCTGCCTCGGGTCATGGGAGTCTACATGGCGATGCAGCGCACCTTGGAGGGCTGGGGTTTGGCAGGGTGGACCATCGAGCGTTTTGCGATTTGCTTCTTCGTTGTGCTGGTGCCGACAAGCTTCATGGGGGCTACGCTGCCCGTCGTCTCGCGCATCTATGTGGAGGAGATGCGCGGGCTTGGCCGCAAGATCGGAGTCATCGGGTGCTTGGACACGGCGGGTTCCATTCTCGGATCCTTTGCGGGCGGGTTCGTAATGATCCCGCTGCTGGGCATTCAGAGAACCATTGTCGCCACGGCCCTGATCGACCTCGGCCTTGCGGCCTGGGTGTTTGCAGCCGATTCCGTTGCCCGGCGGCGGAAGCTGCTTCGCGCGGGCCTCGTTGCGTCAGTGGCGGCGCTTCTGGCGGCGCCTCTGCTATTGGCGCTCAAGCCTGTGCCACTCATCGTCTACAGCCGCCTGGTGAGGAACCTTGTCCGCCAGAGCGAGATAGTGGACTACAGGGAGGACGCGGAGTCGTCTGTGACTGTGCTCAGGGAATACGGTTCATTTCTATCTCTGTTCGTAGATCACTCGGTGGTGGCTCAGACAACGCGCTACGACCGGCCCAGCCATGAACTCATCGCCCATGTGCCGCTCCTGATCCATCCAAGTCCGAAACGCGTGCTGTTGATCGGTTATGGGATTGGCTTCACTACGTGGGCGGCCAGAGTCCATGATGTGGACGTGGACGTGGTGGAACTCAGCCCGGGCGTGCGGCGCGCTAACGTTCTGTTTTCGGGGCTGAATAACGACATTCTCTCAGACCCGCGTGTGCGCCTGCACATTGACGATGGGCGAAATTATGTGCTCGGCACGCCGCAGAAGTATGACCTGATTCAGGCGGGGATCACACATCCGGCAGTGAGCAGCGGCAACGCCAGTTTCTACACGGTGGACTTCTACCGCGAGTGCAAGCGCATTCTGATGCCGAACGGCGTCGTGTGCATGTGGCTGCCCTTGCACGGGATCCCCCTGGAGGATTTCAAGATGCTGATCAGGACGTTCCAGAGCGAGTTTACCTATGCGAGCATATGGTATAAATATACGCCTGATTTCTGCATGCTGATTGGGACGCCGGGGCCGCTCAAGATTGATTTCCAGAATATCGAAGCCCGCGTGAATCGGCCGGAGATACGCGCCCATCTCGCGCGATGCGACGTGGCGGGCGTTTACGATCTGCTCGACTCGTTCTGCTTTGCGGACGACGCTGTGACGCGGGCGGTCGGGCCCGGCCTCTTGCACACCGACAACCACCCCTACATCGAGTTCCACTGCAACCGTCCCGTCCCGAAGGGCTCTCTACTCGCTTGCATGGACCTGCTCGGTCGGGCGCGAGAACGGGTCGTCCCCAGGGTGGTCAACGTCCCCCCTGAAAGGAGACCGGACGTTCAGGCACAACTTGAGCGGTGGTTCACTGCGACCCAGTACCTGATTATCGGCGAGCGTGCCACCATGGTGCTGCGCGACATAGGGCCCAGGAACCCGCAATATGCCCACTATTTCGAGAGCATGCGCGATGCCTTCGAGGCGATCCTGTCGCTGAACCCGGCCGACAAGAATGCGCAGTTCCTGTGGAAGGTCAACCTAATAACTCATGAGTTGATGATGGCGGCTCTGAGCATGCAGGCCGGGCGTCGCCCCGAAGCACTATCACACTTGGCTCAGGCAGCCCGAATTGCGCCCGAGACCCCTGAGGGCGGGGAGGCAAAGTACCTCTACGAGCAAGCATTGGGGCGCCGCCCGAAGTAGGGGCTCGCGTGGCTGCAAATCATCTGTTCTCCAAGTGTGTCTGCGCAGCGTCAGCGATTATGAGCCAACGGGGTTGAAAGGGCCGACAGGCGGCCCCGCCGCGCATGAATAAATTTGTGACCGCAGACGGCCTGTAAGTGCTGAGAGCCGTGGGGCGGCTTGCCATTGCCAGGCATTGAAGCTGAACCGCAGAAAGACGCTGGGAAGTGCGGCCGCAGGTTGAAGGCTGCCAAGCCGCCCTGCGCCGCGCAGGTCCGCGACCGGCTCAAGCCTGCGGCCTGGCCTTCTCTTCGGGCGCAGCCGTCTTCCGCAGAGCGCGCAGAGCCCTGCGCCGCAACAGGACGGCCGCCAGGGCGAGCCCGACAGCTCCGCCAAAGGTCCACGGGTTCGGGGCCAGACACGTGGCGACGCCCAGAATTGCTGCCGCCTCGGCAAGGCGCAGGACGGAGATGGAGATCAGCACTCGTCGCTCGTACTTGATGTGGCCGTAGAACGGAGCGTCCGGACGGCAGGCCCGTCTGAAGAGCCATATGTTGCTCATGTGGCTTCCGATGACGCTTGCCCGAGTGAAGATAATCGCCCCTATTACGAAAGCGAGAAGCCAATGGAGGCGGGCTTCTGCCAATGCGGTCACAACGTAGAGGGCAATTGCAGGCAGAAACAGCGACAGTGCAAAGCGTCTCGGGAAGACGCTCATGCGCTCCACGTCCGCCTGGTACGCGGGGTTCATTTCAAAGCTGCCATCGAAGTCCCAGAAGCGCTGGCCGCCGGTTTTGTAGAGGCGACACGCGTACAAGGTCAAGTAGTAGTCCAGGCTGTGGAGGACGATCCAGACGGCGGAGGCCAGCCACGGCCATTCGAAGAAAACGTTAGTCCAGGAAGCGACCATCAGATCCGCTCTCCAATCCAGGTTGAAGTCGGCTGACGCCGGCAAGGCTGGGTCAGCGGTATCTGAGGGGGCAATTATACAGCTTCTGTTGAGTTGCTTGAAGGCAGATACTGGCTGTCGAGGTAGGACGCGGCCGGCTTCGAGCCTCACCCGGGAAACGCATTTGCTGAACCTCGGGCGACGGAGTAGATTCTTGCGGGATTGTAGCGGCCCGCTGGGCTTGCTGGCCGTGCGTCCCCAAAAAGCAAGGAGGTGCTGCGATGCCGAGCCAAAACCAGAGACGCAAGGAACTGTACGGATTATTGGGTGACCTGCCGGACCGAAACCGCCGCATCAGGGCCAGGCTGATCGGCGAGGAGCGGCGCGGCGGCTACGTGCTCGAGCGCCTCATGCTCGACCTGAACGGCCTCGAGCTTGTGCCGGCATACTTTGTCCGGCCTGCGGATTCCGCCGGGCCATGGCCTGCCGTCCTTTACAACCATGCCCACGGCGGCGATTACGCCCTTGGAAAGGATGAGCTTCTAAGGGGCCGTACTGCGCTCCAGCAGCCGCCCTACGCGGAAGTGCTGACGGCGCGCGGCCTCTGCGCCCTCTGCATTGACGCCTGGTGCTTCTGCGAAAGACAGGGGCGCCGCGAGAGCGAAACCTTCAAGGAGATGCTGTGGCGCGGGCGCGTCTTGTGGGGGATGATGGTCTACGACAGCCTCCGCGCCCTCGACTACCTCGTGAGCCGGCCGGACGTCGTCGCCGACCGCGTCGCCACGCTCGGCATCTCGCTCGGCAGCACGACGGCATGGTGGACGGCTGCCCTTGATGAACGCATCAAGGTGACTGTTGACATCTGCTGCCTGACGGAGTTCGAGGACCTGATCCAGGCGCGCGGGTTGGACGGGCACGGCATTTACTACTACGTGCCGGGCCTGCTCAAGCACTTCTCCTGCGCCGAGATCAACGAACTCATCGCGCCACGGCCGCACCTGGGGCTTGCAGGAAACGCCGACCTCCTTACCCCGCCTTCGGGTCTCGACAAGATAGATCGGCATCTGCGGAAGGCTTACAGAGCCGCAGGCGCGCCCGAGGCGTGGCGCATGGCGCGCTACGAGTGCGGCCACATGGAGACGGCCGCCATGCGGGCCGAGGTGCTGGCCTGGCTCGACCGCTGGCTGTGAGATTGAAGAAGCGCCCTGACCACGACGACACGACGTCACCGGGGCGCCGCAAACCCAAGCCCTGACGCGTCTGGGCGATCATCAAAGGGGTAGCTCTACCACTTCCCCCTGGCGGGGCACGTAAGTCTCACTGTACACGTTTCGCGCAACTCCCAATGCGTCCACGAGCACGCTCTCACTGCAATGGACGAGGTAGAGCCGCTTGGGGCGCGCTTCCTGAGCTATCTTCGCCGCGTCCAGCGCGCCCGAGTGGCCGTACGCCGTCAGGGGGTCCCGCCTCGTCGCCCCTGCACTCGCGTCGTGAATGAGAACGTCCGCACCTGCCGCGAAGCGCCCTAATGGCTCATAGTAAGCCGTGTCGCCCGTGATGACTATGGATGCGCCGGTCAGCTTGTCGTCGAACCGATAGCAGAGCGAGACCGTTGGGTGCACCGCCTGGGCGCTTTTGACCTGGAAGCGGTCGGTCTCGTAGCCTTCGCCCGGCCTGAGCGGCACGACCTCTATCGGCCCGGCGACGTCGTCATAGCGGTTCGTTTGAAGGTAGTTGAGCGCGCCCTCGATGACGAAGCCGATCTCCGTACGCGGCCCGACGACGACGAGCGGCTCACGCACCTTTTGCTCCTTCGCCAGCATGGCGCGGTAGAAGATCAGGGGCGCCACGCCGAGGTAGTGGTCATGGTGACAGTGCGTGATGAAAACGTGGCTGATGGCCAGGGGCTCCCAGCCGAAGCGCCGCATCTGCATGACGGCGTTCCAGCCGGTGTCCACGAGCACGTCGTCGTTCAGGAGTTCGCACGCCGTCTCTTGCCCCTGCTCAGGAACGCAGCTATCCACGCCGATGAACCGTACGGTTGTGCGGTCGGTTGAAGACACTGTGCCGTCCTCCTTTTGTCTTTGAAAGGCTACCGGTACGCCTTGCGGGAGCCCTGCGACGAACAGGCGCCGGAACCGCCGCTCCAAGGCATGCTCACGTGGGCGCCATGCGCTACTGTTTCACCTTGAACAGCCCTACCCCGCCTGCCCATAGCTCCTCCGTCGCAGCGTTGAACCGAAGCACGAGGGGCTTGCGGTAAGGGATGTCTCCCGTGATGTCCTGCCAAGTTTTGCCGCTGTCCGTCGTCTTGTAGATGCCGCCGGCCGCCGTGGTACCCCAGGGCACCTTCGACAGCCAGATCGTGTCCTCGTCGCGCGGGTCAATCTCCAAGCCCACGATGGACATGGAATCGGAGAAAGACGTTATCTTGTTCCACGTCTGTCCGTGGTCGGTGCTCTTCCACAAGTTAACCCCGGGGCAGTAGACGACGCCGCTCCGCGAAACGGCGACGTTGAACACCCACGTCTCGCGTTTGAAGACATGTTGCCAGGTGCTGCCCGCATCATCGCTGCGATAGAGCCCGCCGCCTTCGCCGCAGGCGCCCCAGAAGATGCGGTTCGAATCGGTGGGGTCAACCGCCAGCCCGTAGAACATCCTCCGCGAGCCGGGCTGGTTGGGCAATTGCCGCCACGTGTAGCCGCCGTCCTCCGACTTGAAGATGCCTCCGCCGGGGCGTCCGAGCGTGGGCTCGGGGTCGCCATCCATTCCGAGGTAGAGCACCTCCGGATTGCGCGGGTCTGCGGCGAGCGCGCGCGGATAGGACTGCTCCCACATGCAGTTGACGCGCGGCCGGTAGTCCAAAATCCCCTTGGTGTTGCTGCGGAAAGTGGCGCCGCCGTCCCCGCTGAAAAGCACAAGGACCCGGTTAACTGGCTCCGCCCAGGGGGAGCAGGTCGAGACGAGCTTCACTACGTCGCCGTTGCGCCAGGCCAGGACGCGCCACTGGTGGCCGCTCAGCGCCGGATCGTACCTCAGCGGGCACAACTGGCGCCATGCGCCCCCGCCGTCCTCGCTCACCAGCAGGCCCTCGTCCATAGCGGTCACGTAGGTCTTGCCGCCGACGAAACGGACGTCCGTGACGCAGGTAATGTCGGCGCCCCGGTCCCGCTCCTCCCAAATGACCCCGCCGTCCGCGCTGTAGCACAACCGCCAATTGGCCGCGATGAAGACTTCAGTTGGATTTCGCGGGTTCACGGCCAGGTTCGCAGGATTGCTCAGCGGACACGTTCCCGTCACACGCCCGCCGTAATCATCAGGCGCCGTCGGATCGGCCTCGAAGTCCCTTTTGATCGTGGCCGAAAGCTGCCAGCTCTGCCCGCCGTCGGAGGACCTGTAGAAGAAGCCGTCCCAGCCGACGGCGCCGATGCAGCAAACGACGTTCGGGTCGTGGGGGTCAACGGCTACCTCCCTGATGACGCACCCCTGCCGGATGCCGTTGTTCGCGGCCGTCCATGTGGCCCCGCGATCCGCCGACTTCCAGACCCCGTCCTTGCCGAACGAGGCGTAGATTACATCCGCGTTGCCCGGCGCCGTGACGGCGGAGGTCGCGTTCGGCGGAGTCTTGAGGGCCTTCCAGGTTTCTCCCGCGTCCTCGCTGAGGAGCACGCCCGCCGTGCCGGCGGCGAGCACGAAGCCCAGCTTGCCCTCCGTGACGGACACGTAGGATATCCCTCCGCCACCGAGCGCCTGGTAGACCTTCGTCCAGCTCTGCCCCCTGTCGGTGCTCTTGAATATGATGCCCTTCGGCGTCCCAGCGTAAAGCACATCGCCGTCTGTCGGGGCCACGGCAATGCTCCGCACGCTTACGCCTCGCTCCGACGTGATACCAAGGGCATCCCTCCCGGTTGCCTTCAGGAACTCCCAATGCTCGCCCGCATCCGTGCTCTTGCAGATGCCGGCGACCGTCCCCGCGTAGACCGTGTCCGGATGCTGCCTGTCTACGGCAAGCGAATAGACGGCACAGTCCACAAGGCCCCGGTTGATGAATCGCCAATGGAGCCCGCTGTCCTCGGTCTTATAGGCGCCGCCCACGTCCCCGCCGACGTAGATCACGCCGTCCCTCGCCGGATGGAAGGCGCACGCCCAGAAGAAGCCCCCGCCGCCCCAGCCGCAGTGTTCCCAGTGGGTTTCCAGCGGCGGGGCAGCCGCGGGCTGAGCCGCGCCCTTTGTGCTCGCCAGGCAGATCGCCAGGACAAACGCTACGGGAAGCAGAAAAGGACGCACTCCCAAGCCATGTCGTGCCAACTGAACGCTCCTCTCCGTGCGGAGGATGACGACCTAAGCCGCCGTCAGGCCAAGGCCGGTATGCTACGTCCCGTCCGTCACGGTTTCAAGGCTACATCCGAGCCGCTTGCGCTGTGGAGCGTGATGGGGCAGTAGAACAGCGCGACGGATGGGCCGGATAGTGTCAGGATCGGGAGGATAGACGGGTCAGATGTGTTCAAGGATCCCCAAAGCGCCTTCTACTCCGCGCTTTTTGCCGCACGGAGACGGACTCTCCCTGAAGTGATCGGCTCTGCAAAGTCTGAGGCAATCAGTCCCCCGTCCCGCTATGGTCCGCCTGAGGCGGAGCCAGCGGCGCTCTTCTGGAGCGCCTTGGCGATGGGGCTTAGGCGGATCTGTCCCAGCGGCCCCTCCTTTCGCCCCGTGCTCGCCAGCAACGTCGCCAGCGCCGCATGCACGACCATCACCGCCCCGATATACGCATGGAATCTGAGCGCGCCCGTGATGTTCCCGTCGTCAGCGCCCCAGAAGACCTTCAGCCGCGCATTGACCCGCTCCACTGCCGTGCGCCCCTTGTAAAGACGCTCAAACTGCTTCGTCGCCCTCGGAATCGGGGGGAACCGCCTCAGGTCTATCTCCCGCTTCACCCGCACTGTCTTCCCATACTTCTTCCCCCCGTTGCACCGCTCCAAGCTCGGACACCTCCATCCCCCGTGCTTCGCCGGACACCGATACTTCAGCGTCCCCCGCGATCTCTCGTGCCCGATGTACGCCATCTTCTGCCGCACCGGCGGCTGGCGCGTCTTGTCGTAGCAATACAAAGTCCCCGACTCGTCGTACACGACGTTGCTTCGCCCGTCGTGGCCCGGCAGCATCCGCTCCTCCTTGTCCTTCCACAATGACCGGTTCTCGATCGCCGGCTCTATCCCTTTCTTGTCCAGATACCTGTGCGTCTTCTCGTCGTCCGCGGCCTTGTCATATGCCAGGCTCTTGATCCGTCCCTGCGGCAGGTTCCCTTCTGCCTCCTCCACCAGAGACGGGATCTCCTCCGCGTCGCTCACCTTCGGACTCGTCACCCGATACGCCAGCGACACCTCATGCCGCTTGTCCACCAAAAGGTGCAGCTTGTAGCCAAACCACTCCACCACATCCACCACCTTGCCCGTCTCGTCCGTATACTCCTTGCGCCCGCCAGAAGGCGGCGCCAGCCCGTCGTCGTCCTTCCCCGCCCCTGCACGCGCCGAGAGCCCCGTCGCGTCCCCGACGGCCTCCTTGCCCAGGTCCCCGACGGCCTCTCCAAGCCTCTTGACGAGCACATCGAAGATCTCCTTCAAGAGGCTCCGGTGCGGCTCCCGCCCCAGCACCTTCAGAAACCGGGATATATTCCACCCCTGGGGCACTGCGCCCTCGCTCTGGATCCCGATCAGCCGCCGTCCGCCTGAGGCGGATTGCGCCGCAACTCCCCCAGGCACGATTCGATGCCCGGATGCCGCAAGAGGATGGTCAGCAGCACCGCGCCCCATTCGCTCGCCACGCTGTAGTCATCCCGCCCGCGCCCGCGATAAAGGCGCAGCGATTGCAGAAGCTTCCCGTCCGGCAGGGCTTCCAGAAACCGGCGCACGGTCCCAAGTGACGGCGAGTCCTCCAGGCAGTCCCAGGCAAAGAGCGGCTTGGTGATGGCGATGTGCATGGGCGGGGCCTCCTGTAGAGGAAAAGAGGGACGAGAGGGATTATACAACGCATCATATCCCCGTGCCAAGTCCGCCGTGGTCGAAAAATCTGCATTTTCGCATTCCCACTGTGAGCAACCCCACGCCAAACGCATCTTCCCGCGGGGAACGCCTTCGTCGGGCTGCCTGCGCCTCCGCTCCCTGTGCGGGCCCCAGCACATCGCATGCGGCTTGCTACATCCGAGCCGGATTTGACAACCACGCGGCAGGGCATAGAATGTCCGTCACAGTCGAAGAAAGCCCGGCAACTTCCGCAGCGGAGGGGCAGATGGCCAAGAAGATACGCGTCGGCGTGCTGGCACTCGTGCATGACCATGTCTGGACCATGCTGCGCCACCTCCAGGCGCTCGAAACCGCGGAGCTGGTCGCCGCGGCCGACCCCAACGAGCCGCTCCTCGAACGCTTCAGCGAGCGCACCGGCGTGGACAATACGTACAGCGACTATGCGGAGCTGCTCGACCGAGAGAAGCTGGACGCCGTCTTTGTCTACGGCACCAACCGCAGCTCGGGCGACCTCACCGTCATGGCTGCCGAGAGGGGCCTGCACGTGCTGTGCGAGAAGCCGATGGCGAGCGACCTGGACGTGGCCGACCGAATGTTAGTGGCGGCGCGGAAGGCCGGCGTGCTGCTGATGGTCAACTGGCCGAGCGCATGGTCAGCCGGCATCAACTACGCCTTTGAGTTAGTGAGGAAAGGCGCAATCGGCCGCATCTGGCAGCTCAAGTGGCGCGGCGGGCACTGCGGCCCCAAGGAGCTGGGATGCGATCCGTATTTCTACAACTGGCTCTACGACCCCGTCGAGAACGGCGCGGGCGCCATGTTCGACTACCTGGGCTACGGGGCGAGCCTTGCGCGCCTCTTCATCGGGCGGCCCACCCAGGTCATGGCCATCGCGGGCCGGCTGGTCAAAACGGATATCCCCGTGGATGATAACGCCGTCGTTGCCTTGCAGTACCACGACGCGAACGCCGTCCTTGAAACGACCTGGACCGAACCCGTGCCGGGCAGGCCGCCGCACGACCTCATCCTGTACGGGACGGAGGCAGTCATGGTGGCCGGCGGCAACCAGGTGACGATCTACACCAAGGCCAACCCGGGTGGGGAGGTGAAGGAGGCGCCGCCCATGAAAGCGCCATGCCGGAACGGCAGCGAATACTTCATCCATTGCATCCTCAACAACAAGCCTATCGAAGGCATGTGCTGCCCCGAGAGCTCGCACGACGTGCAGGAGATAATGGAAGCCGCGCGCCTGTCGGTGCTGTTGGGACGCCGCATCGCCCTGCCGCTGGTAGACCACCTCTACGGCGTCTGAAAGGGCGGGCCCACGGGGCCGAACGGCGACTTGCGCGCGTGGTCAGAGCTTGCGCTCCTTGGCGTCTGCACGTGCGAGCATCGGAACGGGCAGGAGCAAACGCGCGAACGGGACCAGCGGGAGTGCGAAGGCCATGAACGCTGACGAGCGGATCCAGACCATCGCCGACATCCTGCCCTACCGGGCGGGGGCCACGCCCGAGCGCGTCGCGCTCCTTGAGCTGAATGAGAACGGCGAGCTGACGGCCACCTCCTTTGCGGAGTTGAAGGAGCAGGCGGACGCCGTGGCCACGAGGCTCCATGAGCTGGGCGTCGGCCGCGGCCATGCCGTCGCCATCCTCATGCGCAACTCGAAAGACTGGGTTGCCTGCTACCACGGCATATTCCGCCTGGGCGCCGTTGCCGTGCCCATTGAGTACGCGATGATCGAGGGCGAGCCCGGCCTTGTTCGCCACATGCTGGACGATTCCGGCGTGCGCGTGGTGATGTGCGATGCCGCCGATGCGGATCGAGTTCGCGAACTGGCCGGAGAGAAACGCCGGGTCCTTGCCGCCCAACAAGCGCGCGCCTGGGCGGGCCATGTCGAACTGCCTTCGCCGGACGTAAAGCCCGGCGACCTGGCCGAGATCCTCTACACGTCCGGCACCACCGGCCCTAAGAAAGGCGTGGAGCTGACACACGGCAACGTTGTGTTCAACGTGCGCGCGTGCTGCCGCCGCTTCGGCGTTGCGCCGAAGGATTGCCTGGCGGCCCTCCTCCCATACCATCATGCGTACCCGCTGACGACGACCGTGGTGCTGCCGGCGTACGCGGGCGCTCGCATGGCCGTGGGCGACGTCACTGACCGGCGCAGCCGCGAGGTGCTGCGCAAGTGCCGGCCCACGGTCTTCGTGGGCGTGCCGCGCGTCTTTGAGGCCATCATGGACTCTGTGCGAACGGCCGTTGCCCGGTCAGGCCGGCTGGCTCAGTTCGAACGCGCACAGGCGCTCTCGGCGCTCGTCAAGCGAGCGACCGGCGTCAATGTGGGCAGGGCCCTTTTCCGCCGTCTGCACCGCGAGCTGTTCGGGGGGCTGCAGCTCCGCTTCTGCGTCAGCGGCGGGGCGCGCATCTCGCCGAGGCTTCTGGGCGAGTACTTCCTGCTCGGCATCCCGATCGTTCAGGGATGGGGCATGAGCGAGCTCTCGCCCGTCGGGGCGGCGCAGCCCTTCCGGCCCGCCAGGTTCTACTTCGCGCGACATTACGAGCGGAAGGCAGGCTCGATCGGCACCCCCCTGGACGGGACCGACATACTCTTGGCCAAGAGCGATTATGCCGCGACGTCAGCTACTGGCGATGACCACGGGGAGATTGTCGTCCGCGGCCGGCACGTGATGCGCGGCTACCATAACGACCCCGTCCGCAGCGCGCAGCAGATGAGCGAGCAGGGCCTCCGCAGCGGGGACGTCGCGCGCCGCGACAAGGATGGAGACCTTTACGTCATCGGACGCATTAAGCACGTCATCGTGCTTCCGAGCGGCAAGAAGGTTTTCCCGGAGCAGGACCTCGACGAGGAGCTGTCGCGCTGCCCGACGATCCGGGAGTTCGCCGTACGGCCCATTGAGGACGAGTCGGGGAGGGAAAAGATCGGCATCGTCATCAGGCCCAACCTGGGTGAGCTGAAAGCGCGGGGCGTGCGGACGCTCGGCGAGCTTTACGCCGCAATTAAGAAGGACTTGGACGACGCGCTCGATGGCAAGCCGGACTACATGAAAGAGTACGACTTCTGCCTGACACCGTGGCGGGGCGACGGCTATGCGGAAGTCGTGAAGACCGCCATGGGCGAGCCGTCGCCTCTGAGGACTCCATTCCACTCCGAGACGGCCTACAGCCGGATGAAGGGCAGCACTGAGAAGGTTCCGTTTGAAGCCTGATGCCTTTCGAGCGTCCCCGCGCAGGACACGCTTCCTTGAACGGCCTCGGGCCGTCAGCTACAATCGGGCCTGCGGGGCAAGGGCCGGCGCCGTCTTCCCCGCTCGCAATTCCATCTGCATCGGTCCGCTTGTGGTGTCATGAGCAGCGCATCTCCGACAGCGCGCGCCCTCCGCGACGACTTTGTGAGCGGACGCCGAACCGCCCAGAGCATCGTCGAAGACCATCTCGACCTGATCCGCGCGCGAGAGCCCATTGTCTATGCCTTCCTCACGGTGGCCGAGGAGGAGGCGCTCGCCCGAGCGCGCGCTCTGGACGAGAAGCGCAAGAGCGGCGCCCAGATGGGCGCGCTCGCCGGAGTGCCCATCGCGGTCAAGGACAACATTTGCACGCGCGCCATCCCCACAACATGCGCGTCCAGAATCCTTTACAACTTCGTCCCTCCCTACGACGCCCATGTCGTCGAGCGGCTGCTCGCTGAGGACGCGATCATTGTCGGTAAGACGAACATGGACGAGTTTGCCATGGGATCGTCAACGGAGAATAGCGGCTTCAAAGTGACCAGGAACCCGTGGGACACCGGCCGCATCCCCGGCGGCTCAAGCGGCGGCAGCGCAGCGGCAGTCGCTGCCGGCATGGTGCCTTTGGCGATCGGCAGCGACACGGGCGGCTCGATCCGCCAGCCCGCGGCCCTGTGCGGCATCGTGGGCATGAAGCCGACCTACGGCCGCGTGAGCAGGTACGGTTTGGTGGCTTTTGCGAGTTCGCTGGACCAGATCGGCCCATTTTCCCGCACGGTGGAGGACGGCGCGCTTCTGCTTCAGGTCATCGCAGCGCCCGACAACCGCGATTCCACTTGTACACAGGAACCGCCCGACGACTACCCCGCCGCGCTCGAGCGCCCGGTGAAGGGGATGACGTTCGGCCTGCCCAAGGAGTTCTTCATCCAGGACGGGCTCGATTCAGAGGTTGGCCGAGCGCTCGACGAAGCAAGAGGGCAACTCGAGAAGCTCGGCGTGCGATTCGTGGACGTCTCGCTCCCGCACAGCCGGATTGACACGGAGGGCCGAAAGCTCTCCAGCTTCGCCGTCGCGTGCTACTACGTGCTGTGCACCGCCGAGGCGAGCTCTAACCTCGCGCGCTACGACGGGGTGAAGTACGGCTACCGCAGCAAGGACCACGCTGACATGATCGAGATGTACAGCAAGACGCGCGGCGAGGGGTTCGGCGACGAAGTGAAGCGCCGCATCATGCTGGGAACCTATGCCCTCAGCAGCGGCTACTATGAGGCCTACTTTCTTAAGGCGGCCCGCGTCAGGCGCCTCATCAAAGACGATTTCGACAAGGCATTCGAGCACGTGGACGCGCTCTTCACGCCGACTACGCCGGCGCCTGCGTTCAAGATAGACGAGAAGACCGAGGACCCTCTCGAGATGTACCTGAGCGACATCTTCACGATATCGGCCAACTTGGCGGGGGTCCCCGGGATATCTCTGCCTTGCGGCTTCACTTCGGGAGGGCTGCCGATCGGCATGCAGCTCATGGCGAGGCACTGGAACGATGCGGCGCTGCTGACGGCGGGCGCGGCCTATCAGCGCGTCACGGACTTCCACAGCCGGATGCCCGGCTTAACCGCTCTTACACCAAATCCTTGACAGCCGCGGCGCCCAGGGGTCGTTGACGGCGCCCCGCCTCTCTGATATATTCGCAGCATCGGGTGGGCGCATAGCCCAATTGGTCAGAGCGCTACCCTCACACGGTAGAGGCTGCAGGTTCGAGTCCTGCTGCGCCCACCAGCCCACCCCTCGCTGAAGACCGGCCCTTTCGTTTGCATAACCGGGTTCTCGGGGCTTTCAGAGTCCCTTTCCGCCTGACCCCGCTTTGGTGGCCCTGACCGCCCGGCAAAGGCCCACAGGCAGGTAGGCACGCACGATCTCGTACCTATAAGCTCCCGGTGGCCTGAAGCGCGAAATGTGGCCCCCCGACCTCGGACGGGCTGACCCAGTTGGCAAGGCGGCATGAGCCGGTCACATGACGGCGGGCGGGGAGCCGGGAGGGCGAGCCGTGGAAAAGTGAGAATAGGGGGCTTGCTAAGTCCTATGCCGCTGGTTAGAATACGGCTGCCTTGCCGGGGAGGAGCGGCACAAGGCGACGTGGGGAGGTGTGGTGTGTTCGAAATGCCGACCTTGGCGACCCCCTGGGAAGTGGCTCTCTGGATCGCTTCGCTTGTCTTTGTTATTGCTCTGCTTGGCTTCGCCCTGCTGAAGTGGAGCAATTGTCGGATGGACTTGGGGACGTTGGCCCCATACGTGTTCTTTTTGGCAATGATTATCGGCGGGTTCAAGCCGTGGTATGATGCGGCCCCCCTTGCGTTGCTCATCTTTTGGCTCATCTGCCCCTTCCTGGCATGGGGTTTACGCATTCCTTTCGCCTACAATAGCCTGACTGACGCCGGAACCCACTTCGCTGGAGTCCTGCTGGCGCTCGTGGCAATGTGCCTGAGCGCTTTCTACTTTATTATCCTGTTTATTGCCCTGTTTGAGCTTGGGCTGCTCGGCCTGTCGTATATGGGGGACATACTGTATCTTGCCCCTGCCGAAATCTACCCTTACCCTTTCAGCGCCGTGGTACCTGCGAAAGGATTCTCGAACGAGCTTGTGGGGTGGGTTTTCGCGTTCGTCTTTGTGGGGGTACTCGGCGCCCTGCCGCTTCTCACGCGGGGGGTCGCTAAATCATCGTTAAGAGCGGCGCGGTGCCCGGACGTGGTTGACTGTGCAATCGGAGTCATTCACGCTCTCTGTCTCTCCAGGTCAGAGGACGCCTCAGCTACTGCCTCTCTGGAGGCCGCAAAAGCCGATTTGCGGACACGCATACTTGGCTACGACGGCGAAAGCTATAACGAGCTTTGCCGTCTTGTGAATGAAGGAGTCTTTCTGCTCCATGAAATACGCATGGCGAGGTTGGAGTACGCTGACAAACGGCAGCGCGGTCAACGATATACCTTTCGTATAAGTCAGGAGATTAGCAACTCTCTGGACATCAGGGAAGAAGCTTTGCGCAGAGGGGTGAAGGCGGACGTCGAGGAGTTCGAGAAAGAGGCCAACGACATTGTCGCCCAAGCGCTACAGCAGGGGGCTGACTGCAGAGAGGCCATGAAGACCGCCGATGAGAAACAGATGTCTTCTTTCCTGCACGTCTACCATGATCTGTTGGGGTGTTTTATGCCGCGCATGATATGGTCCGCTCCGAAGTAGCAGCGTGAAGATTCAAGGCGCTCACTTCGCGTGGGCCGCCCTGGTGGTGGCGGGCCTGGTGACACTTCAGGAACTTACTTGGCTTGGCGGGAGCAGCCTTGCAAGAGTCATTGCGGCTCTGGGCCTCTCGGTTGTCCTTCTGGCGGTGTCGGTCCTGACCGGCAAGCAGGCGAAGTAACCCACGCAATGCAGCAGGTGGGGATTTCAGATGCCGGTGCTACCTTGCCTCCAGCATTATCCGATTTCACTTCCAGGTAAGAGGCCTGTGGAGCCTGTAGCCGTCAGCCTTGACTACGGGGTCCGGCAACTGGCTTCCTGAGATCTTCGCCCGGCTTATGTGGAAGGAAGCATTGGCGCGCTTCTCCAGTTGAACCGAATAACGGTTCGGGGGGAAGGCGACCACAACCCGCTTCCGCGGCCACTCAACCTGGATGGCCTCCACGGGACCGGCGAGGTCGCTATCGGCAGAGATCAAAAGTGCTGTATCGAGTTCGTCTCGGAAGGCATCGAGAAGCATCTGGACAGCGATATTGACGTCGGTTCCCTTCTCCTCATGGTCCGCCCATCGGTTGGAGCACCGCAAGCAAGTCCGCTCCTTCTCCAGGTAGTGGCCGCAGCGAATAACGACTCCCGTATGAGCTTGGAGGGCTTCGAGGTAGGTGTTCTGCCGATGAGGTTTGTCGGGATCAGATGGCGTCCCTGAGACGCGAGCAGTGAAGTAGTTAACCCTCACCAGCGTCTGCCCGGACTTCAAGAGGCTCTGAAAAAGCTGCTCAATATCGAGCCACAGAAAGCGCTGCCAGCCGGCCTCCCGTAATCCAAAATACAGGTTGAACCCGTCAACGTATGCGATCAGGCGCTCCACATGGCCCTCCGAGGACAGCCTCGCAGTCGGTCTTGCGCGGTTCGACGGGGAAGACGAACACAAGAAATAGAACTTGACATCCGCCGCCGGCCGGGTATTATAAAGGTAGAGAGTTGCTCCGCCAAGGATAGCATCCTTGGCTCAACGCCCCGAAAGGGGCGTTTCTCTTTGTCGGCAATCGGTGTTCTTCACTCGGGCCGGCGCCTTGACAATGCGCTAGTTGGCTTTGCCGGCTTCAGGTCGCCGGACTTGACCATCTCGGCAAACGGGTTGTCTTCGATGTCCAGAGGCATCTCAACCATTCCTCGCCGGCCCACTGACTCCCAGCACGCGAAGATGATCTCCGTGGACTGAAGGGCGTTCTTCGCGTCGTTCTCCGGCTCAGCGCCCATTTTCCAGGCAATTCACGGCTTCGGCGCGCACACAACCCGAAACCCGTGGTCATCGGGCCTATTGGATGGGGAATCCCTGCCCCGACTCGCGCAGCGCAAGGGCACCGGGTAATCGAACCATGAGCCGCCCCGCACAACGCGATAGGTCCCACTCGTCGGGCCGACGGGGTCTTCGATAGGGCCGCGCGCGTAGTCGCCGTACCAGTCCTGGCACCACTCCCACACGTTTCCGTGCACGTCGTACAAGCCCCAGGCGTTCGGCTGTTTCACGCCCACTTCGTGCGTCTGCTCGCCCGAGTTGCTCTCGTACCAGGCATATTTCTCAAGCTCCCTTGGATCGTCTCCGCTGCAGTACGCCGCCGTCGAGCCCGACCGGCATGCATACTCCCACTCGGCCTCAGTCGGCAGACGGTACGTGCAGCCCTCCTTCGACAACCGGGCGCAGAACTCCACGGCATCGTCCCATGACACCCGCTCCACCGGATTCCGAGCGCCCAGGCGCTTCGACGGGTTCTTCCCCATCACTTTGGCATACTGTTCCTGGGTCACCTCGTGTGCGCCGATGTAGAAGCCCCTCGTGATCCGCACCTGGTGCTGGGGGCTCTCACCGACTTCGCGGCCCGGCTCCCCCCTCGGGCTGCCCATCATGAACTCTCCGGGGCGAACCAGAACGAAGTCCATGCCCAGTTCGTTCACGTAGCAGGTGATCGCCTTCGGCTCCAACTGCTCACTTGCCGGTGCCTTGACCGGGATGGTGCGGGTCTCACTCCGCCAGCCCCTCGGGAGGTCTTTCGTCTCGCTCGGTAGCTGACCCGGCTCAGACAGATCGCCTTTCCCCGTGGCTGGCGCCTCCACCGCCAACTCTTTGACGCCCTCGCGAGGCTTGACTTCGGGCGTGTTCCCCGCTGTGGCGTTAGCCGGTCGCAGCTCCGCCATCGCGAGTTCGTAAGCCGGGTGCTTCGGTGGTTCAAGCGCCTCCCCGGAGTGGATCAACGAAGCCGACACAAGAAGAGTCAGGATCAGACAGGCGTGGCCCCGCTTCGGGGTTCTCATGATTGCTTACTCCGAACAGCACGATGCTGTTGACCTGTGCGCCGCAAGCGCTGGGGGGCTGATTGTACCGGGCTGCGTAAGCTTGTCAAGCCTCTGGCCGCGAGCGGCTCGCCCAGTGCCGGGCAGCCGCAATTACCAGCGGCGTAAAAAGCTGGCAGCGCATCCACGGCGAACGGACGTGATGGCGGAACGCTGAGATGCAGCGTCGGGGGTGATGGGCAGAGCCATTGGTGTGACCATTGACGAAGCTCGACGACCGCCTTACACTTCTGCCCTTGTGTCCGAAAGGCGGCGGCTGTGTCCTTTAGAGCCTCGTCGAGTACTGCGAGCGCACAGGCAAGGTGCTCTCTTGATGGGCGGGCGTCACCGGACGCACGAGGTCAGGTATGGCAGTCCCCGCTTCCACGGAGCCTGAAGCCGACGGGCGCCGGCGGGCCGCTTGCCTGTACTGAGCGCGCGCCGGCAGAGAGCGGAAGGAGAACTTGATGAGAGCCACTCTGGCGGCGTGTTTGTCTGCCCTGTCTCTATTGTTGGCCCTGACGGGCCTGCATGTCGCCGGGCGCGCGGAAGCGGCGAGCCCGGCAGCGACGCCGTGGCCTCCACAGTACAAAGCAGGCGGGACGCGGGCGGACGTGCTCGGCCCCGACGGGCGCACGTGGTTCCCAGATTGGACCTATGCCGGCGTACAGGGTGGCATCCCGGAAGTCGGGGCTTTTGCCCCCATCGACCAGTTCGGCGGCCGGGCGGACGACGGCGCTGACGACGGCGAGGCCCTGCAGGCCGCCTGCGATGCAGCGGGACGCGCTGGAGGTGGGGCCGTGGTGCTGGGCGAAGGTACGTATTATCTGGACCGCAAGGTGCTCATCACGTCGAGCGGGGTGGTCATCCGCGGGGCGGGGCGCGATAGGACGAAGGTAGTCATTCGGTACAACGGGACCGGGAACCGCATCACGGACGGCGTTATCGTCTTCGCGGGCGGCGTGAACGGAGAGCGCCGCTTGCTGACTGCGGACGCACGACGCGGCGACGCGAGCGTCAGCTTAGAGGACGTGACGGGCCTCGGCGCGGGCGGCTGGCTGATGGTAGAGGCCAGCGGCACGCAGCGCTGGAGATCGCTCATCGAGAGCAGCTGCCGGCTCACCCCGCGGATGGCAATGGTGCGCATCGAGGCGGTCAGAGGGAACTCGGTGACAATCAACCAACCGCTGCGCATTGACTTCCCCGTCGTAGATCAGCCGTACGCTTACAAGATGGCGCCCATTGAACGGTGCGGCATCGAGGATCTCTACCTGACCCAGGCCCAAAGGCAGCCCAAAATCTGCACGGTGCTGTTCATACGCTCGGTCAACTGCTGGGGCCGGCGCGTGACGGTGGAGTGGACGGGGCGAATGCCGCTCTACGGCTCCCACGTGAAGTGGATGGAGATCCGGGACTGCAAGTTCAACAACGCGCATGACATGGGCGGGGGCGGCACCGCCTACGTGGGATGGCAGTATTCATTCGACTGCCTGATGGAGAACGTCACCACTCGGAACATGCGGCACGCGCCCAACCTGGACTGGTCGTGCAGCGGCTGTGTGTTCCGCAACTCCACTTTCTACTACAGCGATGCGCAGACCCACTCCGGATGGTGCCACGAGAACCTGTTCGAGAACTGCGTGATCGTGGACCCGCGGGGCCGGCCCGCAGGCGGGGGCTCCTACGGGCATGGATTCTGGGCCACCCCTCCGTCGGACAGCAGCCACGGACCGAACGGCCCCCGCAACGTCTTTTACAACTGCGATTTCCAGAACTCCGGCGAGCATGCCGTTTTCGAAGATGAGATGGTGCGGTACGGCCCCACCGGCCTCGTGCTGGGAGGGATGAACGAGAACTGGCTCTTCTTTTACAACCGCGTCCTGAGCCGTGGACCGGGGATACTTCTCCGGGGGGTCCAGTTCGACCACATCATCAAGGGCAACGTGTTCGTGGTGGATCAGGCCTTCCCCGCCGTCGTGGTGGAAGATCCCGGGCGGACCAGAGGGCTGGAGATCGTCGGGAACACGGTCTATGGGGGCAATGGTGCTCTTGTGGCGGCGGGGGCATCGGCCGTGGCGCTCGACCAGGCCAACAGGGCGCTGAAGCAGGCCGATCAGGTGCCTCCGCGCCCGAGCCCCGAGGTCCCATCTATCTACGAATGGGAAAGGAGGGCACGCAAGTGATGGTCGGCGCTTCCGGCTTGCAGCCCGAAGGGCAGGAGTGTCTGCGAACAATCTCTCGATGCCCACCGCGCATGGTGGCGTTTTCGGTGCTGCGGGCAATTCAGGCCGTGGCGATCACCTGGGACATGTACTCGGCAGCCAGGCGAACCTGCTCATCAATTCTGTCTATGCCCGCCACCTGGTGTCTGTCGTCCAGACACAGGTGGCAGAACTCATAGCATAAGCAGCCGTCGTAGCCTATTCCCTTGAGCGCTCTGACGAAGGCTGGATAGTTCGTGTTGGCATCCAGTTGCACCTGCCCTTGCTGGTTGCGGCGGAACTCGCCCCCGAAATGGGAGTGCACCTGCAGAGCACCTGTGTCGCGCACAGCCTGTGCCACGTACTCGGCATCCCCATCGCGTGGCCGAAGCAGCGGACAATCGAGGCAGGCCTTCACAAACGGAGAGTCCACTTCGCGGATAAAGGCAAGCATGTCTTCATACGTCCTGATGATGGGGGCATGGTTCTGGAGGGCAAGCACCACACCAGCCTCCTCTGCATACCCAGCCGCCTCCTTCAGGCCCTCCTTGACGAAGTTCCACCTTTCCAGATAAGTCGTATCCGGGTAGTGGGTCTCGATATACCTGCGAGTCATATCATAGGTGGCAACGCCGTCCCGAAAGGTGATCCCTGGCCAGGCGGCAAACACCCTGAGTATCTTCGCACCGAGAGCCTTGGTCAGTTTGATCTGGCCCCTCAAGAAATGCAGCTGCACCTCGCGGTCTTCCAGGACGGGGGAGCTGAAATCATTGTAGGAGGCACAAGCAGCCAGCTCGACCTCTTGCCGGCTTAGCTCCTTCCTGATCCCATCGCAGGCCTTCTCGTTGAGGTCAAGTGGGCTCGCCTGCGGGCGTTTCAGCCCGATCTCGACGCCATCGAAGCCGAACTGCTTCGCGCGAGCGATGAACTCGCTTAGGGTTAACGCCCTGCCGCGATACCAGACGCCGCTGTACGTGACCGAATAGAGCCCGAGTTTCATTGCACCATTGACCTCCCGAGAGTGGGCCTACGTTGCCTGCGCCAACCGAGCCAACACGCAGCCAAAGGCGCCTCACATTCTACGAACGCAACAGTCAGTGTCAAGCTTTCGGAGTTTGTTTGGATAGACACGATGGCCCACATAGGAAGGGGGTCTTGCCCCCGTCGGCCTCAGGCGGATGGTGGGCGGGCGTGGGACGGAGCGGCGGCCCGCTCGAATAACAGCTCGTGCCCTTGCTTTCCGACTTCTTTGATCACGCCCATCTTCTTCAGACAATATGTGATCTTCCGCGTCATGTGAACAGGGGAGCCTGTCCTCTCGGAGAGCCCTTTGTTCGTGAACGGCTGATCCATGTCGGCCGGCACGAACTGGAGGAAATCCCACTTGCTCCGAAACAGAACCCGGTCCACGACCTCAACCAGCTTCCTGTCGGTGATGCTGACCCCCTTCCGGCGCCAGCTCCCCTTGCCGTCGTCGCACCGTATCTCCTCCTCCCGGGTCATGAGCACTTCCAGCGCGAAGTTCTCGTGGTTCAGAAGGTGCGGTATCCTGACCAGTTCGTCGAAGAGATCAATCAACGCTCCTCGCTTCGGCGAACGCCTCCTGCTGAGCACCTTGCGCCGCCTCTTCGTGACCCGGATTATGTGCTTCTCTATGGGGATAGGGAAGACGAGCAAGACCTTGTGCTCGGCAGCAAGCGCATGAAGCTTTCTGCTCACCGCCGCGAGGTTGGCGGTCTGAATCTCGATCAGGAGGTCGCCGCGGACTATGTCTACAATGAAGCCGTCTACCTTCGTCTCGAACCTGTCCCCGGGCAGGGCGTACCACTCGCGTATCGCCGAATGGAGCGATCTCTGGTTCAGCAGGCCGATGCCCGGCGCCTCTTGCGTCTTGTGCTGATTGCCTGTCTTGCTCATCTGTCCCCGCCGGTGCTTCGTTCTCAGCCTGGCCCGGCTCCTTCCGCGGCCAGCGCCTTCTCGATTTCGGCGATGGCATCTGCCTCCGTCGCGCGCGCTTCGGAAAGAATCTGGCGTTCTCGCGCTCGCACGGCATCGGTCCAGTCGCCGATAGTCTTTCCGCTCCACATCCCGAGGAAGGCATCCTTGTCCCTGAAAGCCCGCCCGAGCAATTCGCCTTCCGTCTCGTACAAGGCGGCCGCTCGCAACACCGCGCCACGGGCCTCATCGCTGAGGAGCGGAGCGTTCTCCTTCAGGAAGGCCGCCGCGGCGGCGCGCGCGTCCGCCAAGCTGCAGAAGTTCCAGTGGCCCACGAAGAAGAGCAGGTCCCGCTCCTCCTTGGTCAGCGGGCTGACATCGCGCGAGTCATCAATCCACTTGGCATAGGCCGCGTCGCCATGCCAGTACTTGCCCCTCTCCGCCGGAGCGCTTCCACGCCGCCAATTTGTCGCCGCGATCTTCAATCCTTCTATCAGCCCATCGTGAGCAGAGAGTCCGGCCCTGTGCTCGCCAAGGAAGATAGCCAGAAAGCCGAGTTCCCGAGGCGGCAGCACAAGCGGCTCTGGACCCCTGAAGTAGTCGCGCATGAGGAGCGTCTGCCCTCCGTCCTGGTAGCCGTAGATGACGTCCACGTTCAGGCGCGGTTCGTAAGCGAGGACCGGCAGACCGGCATCAATGGAGGACACGATCTCCGAGGCGTGGCGGTCCATGTGCCCTCCGTCAAGGACCGGCCGCAGCTCCCAGCCCGTTGCTTTCTGAAGGGCCGCTATCTCATCGGGGAACTCGCCGACGGGGCTCGACGGGCACCAGCGTTGGCCGGTGTCACCATGGTACCAGCGCAGCCGGAAGGCGAGGCTGCTCCAGCCCATCAGGTCCGAGTACTTGCAGGGGCGCTCTGTCACCGCCGTGGCCGCCTCTAAGGCGCCTGCGAAGGTGCACTCGCGGCCCGTTCCCCAGCCGAGGGTCGGAACGTTCTCGATCCAGACCTTGCCGTCCTCACGCTTCACGCTCGCCTTCATATGGCCCTGCCTCTCTGACTGGGGACTTGCTGTTCGCGCAGGCACGCTTGCAGTCGCGGAAGGCGGGGCATCTGGCGCGTCGGTGGCGACCAGCTTCCTTAGCTCTTCAAATCCCGCCCGTTGAGCCGGCGTCCGCCGCGTAGAAGCTCACGTAGGTTCCTTCTGCGGCAAGGGTCCTGGCCATCTCGTCTGCCGCCTCGGACAGCTCGGCCTTCACCTGGCGGAGCGCGTTCGCGTGCTCCTTCTGCTTCGGCAGGTCGCCCATGAACTGCGCGTAGCTTTCGCCGCCCTCGCCGGTCAAGGCAGGGCGGAGCAGCGCGGCAATGCGGTCGTAATGCTTCGCAGCAGCCTCCAGGTGCGACCGTCCCGCCGGCGAGAAGTCTTTTGCTATCCTGCGGAGGTACGACGCCGCGACTTCTGCTCCGTGCGCAGTAGCCTGGGCTGTCAGCGCCGCGTTGCCGGCGCTCGAGGCGCTGTCGTCCTCTTGATACGCAGGTTCCTCCATCTGCGCTATCCACAGGTCCATCGCGCGCATCCCCCACACGACCGCTCCCGGCACCGCAGGGGCGCCTATTGCCGGCAAGCCGCAGGCAAGCGAAGTGGGCAAGAACGGCTCGTCGTTGCCGCGGATGCGGCTGATGGCGCGCCGCAGCATCATGACGTCAGCCTCGTGCTCGGTGAGGGTCGGGCGTGCGGGCGAAAGGGCCCAGAAAGAGCAGGCATGGTCGAGGGTGTTGTCCATCCGGCCGTCTGGCGTGGATCCGCGAATCGCCCCGTTCTCGCGAGCCTCCAGGACTACGCCCCAGGAGAAAGAGCTGTGCAGCCACCCTGAATCCGTGATGACCGCCTCGCCGCTCTCGATCGCCGGGCGAATGGCGACAGCGGCCTGCTTCATGCTCTCGGCGTGGGAGAACGAACGCACCCCATATGCCCTCGGCGCGAACCCGCCTATGGGGCGGACGGCCAAGCCGAGTCTGTCAGCAACCAGGTCCAGGCACTGGCCGCGCCCTCGCGTGCGCCAGGAGCTGCGGCACTCCTCGTCCGGGCGGATGTCCGGCGCGAATGCGTTCGTGGAAAGCGCGCAGACGGTCTCGTAGTCCACGTCCTTGCCGTAGAGCTTCGCCACGGCCTGCATGGTGAGGGAGAAGGAGTCCTGGACCGCGGGCTGCGGCGAGGCGAGCATGAGTTTGGAGTAGTCGGGCTTGCTCGCCACGTGTGCGGGCACTGTTGCCTTCTCGAGGACGCAGATACGCTTACGCTCGGTGTCGAGCGCCCACAGCCTTCGGCCGTCCCAGGCCAGCCCGCCAACGGCGCCGTCGAAAGGCCGCTCGCCCCAGTCGAGCAGGCGGCCGACAATGTCGCTCTCAATAATGGCAGGCGCCCAGAAGTCCAGGTGCCAGACCGTGTCCCCGTGGGCCGCGAAAATGAGCGGCCCCGGCCCGGCCAGCGCTGCCCAGCGCCTATCCGCAGGGCTCGCGGAGTCAATGATGCACACGCCGACCCGCCAGCCGTCCGACACGAGGATCTGCTCTCCCATCTGGGCCATGCCCAGCACGCCGCCGATGTTGTCGAGCGAGATCTCCTCCAACTTGGCCCCGGTCTCCGGGCTCACCTTGACCAGTCGCTTCGGGTCTTTCTGGGTGACTGCGAGCCCGTCATCCCACCAACTGATCCCGAAGACGTTGTGCACGGGCAGCTTCAGCGTGCGCAGCACTTTCCCGTCCTCCGGCGAGAGGGCGATTGCCGTGTTGCCCCCACGGTCGTAAACCCAGAGGCGCTCGCCGTCCCAGGCCATGCTGAACAGGTCGCCGTCCGGAACGGGAACGCAGTGCGTCACCTTCCAGTCGGGCGGAAGCGCCGGCGCCTCCCGAAGCGGCTCCAACAGGTCGTGTTTGACCAGCGCGCGGAAAACCTGGAAGCTGTGCTCGCCCCAGCCGCCGTCCGCCCGCTGCGCGCGCAGGATCATTGGGACCTGTTTCTTGACGATAGCGCGCGCCAGAGGCGCTTCGATGGTGCCTGCGCAATCAACAAAGCCCCACGGGTCCCAGTAGCCCAGGCATCCGGCGTCATTGACGTTGTCCGCGATCCAACGGAGGCCTTTGGTGATTGCCGCGTCAACGTTCTCCACCTGGCGGCCAGCCCATAGCTCTTGCAGCACCATTTCCGGCGTCCACGGGCACCCTTGGCTGATCCACTCCTCTGGATGCGCGGCCAGCCAGCCCAGCGCTGCGCGCACTTCCGGCAGATCGCCCTTGCCCATGAGGCACAGGGCTCCGACGAAATAGACCCGCGAATCGAGGCGTGTGGGGTCGGGCGGAGGCAGCCGGAGTATGTAGTCCACTGTCCGCTTTAGCTCCCGCCTGTCGGGCGAGGCGCCCAACTCGAGCAGCTCGAGGAGCCTTGCATTGGTCGTTGAAAGCTCGTTGCCCAGCCCGGAGCTGCCGAAGCCGCCATCCGGCAGTTGCCCGGCGAGGATCTCCGCGATTCTGTTGTCGAGAATCAGTCTGTCACCTTCCTGCGGGCGGTTGAAGACGAACGTCCTCACCATGGCGCCCTGAAGCGTCCGGTCGGTCTCCACGAACCCCATGGGATCGTGCCGAAAGCCGTGCCGGAACTCCGGGGGCTCGACCTCCTCAATGGTAGGCGCAGCGGTCGTCTGCGGCGGTTGCTCGGGCATCGGCACCGGCATCGGCGCCGGCACGGGCCGGGCGCCGCGGCAGCCGACGAGGAGGAGGGCGGCTGCGCAGACGACGCTCAGTGGCAGCGTTGTCCGGAAGATGCCCGCCAACTCACGCACCCGGCGTCTCACTGGGGACCTCCCTCTCCATTCGCTGACTCCCAAAGTGGGGATTCGCGGGCCGCAATGCTCACCGAAACTTCCGTCCCAAATCTTGCTAAGGGGAACGCGCCGATTGTACGTGTGTTTGAGCGGATTTGCACCCGCTCTTGGCCGCTCTGCGGATGGACCGGCGTCCGCCCTGCCCGGAGCCGTGGGACGGGCAAAGGGTTTCAGAGCCCCGCCCGGCCGCGTGCTCAGGGCCCGTCCTTTACCAGTTGAACGGCGCAGTCTGCCAGCATCTCACCTGCCCCCGGTGCCAGGCGGCTCCAGCCCGCAAACGTGGTTTCGTAGCCCCCGCGCAGAAACGCCTCCTTGTGTGGCAGGTATCCCACCATCCCGTTTGCGTGCCCCACCACCAGGGCGTGCCGAGGATAGGCTCCTTCCTTGACCCGCAGGCCGAGCTGAACAAAGCACTCCCCGGGGATGCCCGCATATGCATGGTCGTTAACGAACAGGACCTGCACTTCCGCAGGTTGTGCGCCCATGCGCCGGGCGCGCTCGATCTGGCGGGGGATATCCAGATCGTAGAGGGCGGAGTCTATGAACCGTTGCGCCCCTTGTTTCGTGCCTTTGATCTCCTCCTGGCTGATCTCCCGGAAGGGCAACAGAATCGTTTTCGACCTCGAGCCGAGCGCTGACTCGCCTCCGTATGTCATCTTGCTCAGGACGTTGCTGGTGTCATCCGCAAGGATGCGGCCGATCTCCTCCTTGGATATGCCCGCGCCGCCTCGGCACGGGTCGGTCTCAGAGATGTTGCCGGAGGCACCGTTGAGGAACAGCGTCACGGGGCATCCGCGAGACCGCATTTCCTGCGCCAGGATGCCCGGAAACCCTCCTGACAGGGTTGTCTCGCCCCCGTGGTGGGTCGGGTGGCACGTGAAGTTCACAACGGCGCCCAGCATTCTTCCGTCCTTCGAGCGTGCCGCCAGCACAGCCACCTCGGGGTCCACCGGCCCTTCCACAAAGAGCGCCTCCGGGCTGCCGAAAGTTCCGTGCGTACGGACGGTTCCGTCGCGCATGACGACGCGCCGATTGTGCGGCACACGGAACTCGAAGCAGCCTCCCAGGCCGATCTCGGCATCCTGCTTGTTGGCAATAGCCTGGCCGAACGCGAACACGACTTTCGCGACCAGAGCTTCCACGTACGCATCGTCGCGTTTCACGGCCCCGCAGTTCGCCACCGCCGGCCCTGCATGGTTGTGCGTTGCGGCGACCATGATCGCGTCGCCCGGGAACGCGAATTTGGTCGAGATCCTGCTTCGTATGTCGGCGACCTGCGTCCACCGGATGCTGAGCGTGTCAAGTTGAACGAGCCCGACCGTGCGTCCCTGTGATTCCAGCACCATCGCTCGGGCAAAGAGCGGGTCCAGCACCCGGTCGGAGACGATGTCCTTGATCCACCCGATCTTGTGCGTGCCGACCGGGGGCGTGATGTCAGTCTCTGCAAAGCCCGCTTTGACCCCCGCCATGGTCTCTTCTCCACACAAATGCCAATTGACCCAAAAGAGGAAGTATTGGTCCTCTATCGCTCCGGTTTTGTGCAACGCCAGGGCCAGATGCCCGCGCTACCCTATCTGGGTACGGCAGCCCCGCCACAGGCGAACAACTCCAGCGACCGCGCTGTCCAAGTCGGATTATACGACGCTGCCGGTCGAGGCAAAACATACTGTCTCGCGGCTCGCCCGGGCCCACGGCCTTTTCCCACGCTGGACCCGACTGGTATGATAGCACTTCTTTCGTCCTCAAGTGGGCGTTTGTTCCCCCGGTTGCTACGGACACTCCGGGCCCCTCGCAGCGCTGCTGCCGGGCCGGCAGACGGCTGCAAGTCAAGGACTTCGTCCCATGATGGGCCGGCGCATCCGCTGGAAACAGGCTTGGCGCTTCTGCCTTGCGGCGTTTTGCATGGACCTGGCCAGTGGCATGTACTTGGTCGCCCTGCCGTATCTCGCCATGTCCATCGGCGCCCGCTCGATGGGACTTGGAGTGGTGGCAGCACTAAGCGGAGGGGCGTACGTCTTGGCGTGTCTTGTCTCTTCGCCTCTGTCGGATCGGCACAGCCGGAGGGGCTTGATCTTTGCCGCTGCAGTGGGCCTTACCCTCGTCTACCTGGCTACAGCGCACGCAACGGCGCTCTGGCAGTTGTGCCTGCTCGTGTTGGGCTGGGGGCTAAGTCTGTCGCTCTTTTGGCCTCCTGTGTTCGGATGGCTGGGCGATTCGCTCAGGCGCGACGAACTGGAGGCCGGAACGGGGGTTGTGAATCTGTCCTGGGCGCTGGGGGCGCTGTTCGGTGGGGCCCTCGGGGGATGGCTTTATGCCGTGCACGTGCCGCTGGCGTTTCTGGGCGCGATCATCCCGGTGCTGGTTGGCTGTGCGGCCATGGTATTCTCTCCGTGCCCTCACGGCACACCCGCGTCAGGGCAGGCGGCGCCCCGGGCGCCCGGCGTTAGGCGCGCCTTGGCTGCCGTCTGGCTGGGCAATCTGTCCGTCTGTTCGTTGCTGGGCCTGATGAGTGGGGTTTTCCCCAAACTGGGGGAGCAGATTGGAGTGGACGCACGTGCTTTCGGCCTGCTGATGGCCGGCCTTGGCCTCGGTCGTTTGCCCGTATTCGCGCTGGCGTTTCGATGGGGCCGGTGGCTTCACGGCTGGCGCGTCGGCATGATCGCCCAACTTCTGGCCGCCGCCATGGTGGCAACGGTCAGCCTGGCCAGCGCCTACGCGTGGTTGAGCCTGGTCTTTCTGTCCTTGGGCCTGACGGCGGGCGTCAACTACTACCGGGGGCTTTTCAAGAGCCTGGAAGGCGAGGGCTCGCGGGGCTTCAAGAGCGGCATGCACGAGGCGTCGCTGATGGCAGGCTACTTGGTGGGTTCGCTTGCCAGCGGGGTTCTGGCCAGTCGCTGGGGGCTGAGGGCGCCCTACGTGCCGATCGCCTTGCTGTCTGTGGGACTTGTGGCCGTGCAAGTGATCCTTGTGCGCTCCGCGTCGCGCGCGCAAGCAGCGGCGCATGCTGAAGCTGCCTCTTAGGCGTCCCCCGGGCCGCATGGCACGGCCGCCAGGATCAGTACCGGCCCGTCCTGAGAGGGTATTGCTTCTCCACGTCGAACCAGCGCTTCAGCAACTCGCCGCGCATATCGTTGAGCGGCTCCAGGTAGCGCGGTTCGCCCGCGACGTTGCGTAGTTCCCCGGGATCGGCCCGCAGGTCGTAGAGCAATTCCACGCCCTTGTTGCTCGCGCAGTACTTGAACTCGAGCGTTCGAACCGTCTTCCACGAGTCCGAGAAGGGCATGCGGTGCTCGATGAAGGCCGAGCGGCGCGGCTCGTAGCGGCCGCCCTCGAGGAGGGCTCTGAAGGATCGGCCTTGCATAAAAGGCGGCACCTGTACGCCGCACCAGTCCAGTACGGTCGGCGCGAGGTCCACCGCCTCGATGATCTCGTTGAACCGCACACCTTCGCGGACTCGGCCCGGCCACGAAACGATGAGCGGCACGTGCGTACAACTGTCGAAACCCGGCGGCCCCTTGCCGATGGTCCCGTGGTCGCCGAGATGCTCCCCGTGATCTGACGTGAAGATCACGACTGTATCCTCTCGCAGCCCCGCGTCGTCCAGGGCTGAGAGGATGTGCCCTATCTGGTCGTCTATATGGCTGATCAGGGCATAGTAGTGAGCCCGCACGTTGTGCCATCCCCCTTCCGACAGGCCAAACCTGTCCTCGCCTTCGTTCATGGCCGGCGCGGGCAGCGTCGCGGAATCATACATGTCAATAAAGCGCTGTGGCGGATTCAGCGGTTCGTGGGGGGCATAGAATCCGGCGATGGCGAAGAAGGTCTCGTCCTTGTGCCGGCGGATGAAATCCGCCGTCTCCTCTGCCACGAAAGCCGAGTGCGTCAGGTCCTCCGGCCCTCGAAAAGCATACGGCTCGATGCCCCTGCGCGGTTTCTCAATGGGCTTTCCAATCCAGGCTGGCGGCGTGCCGCAGCGGCAGTTCTCGACCTGGGATGGATCCTTCTCGCTGACCCACTTGATGTAAGCGTCGTCGTAGCAGCCCGGCTCGTCGGACAGGATCAGGGTGTCCAAGCCGTAGGTTGGGTGCGGCTCGCGGTGATCACGGTTCGAGTGGTTCTTGAAGTGCAGCTTGCCGATGTTTGCCGCGTGGTAGCCGTAAGGCTTGAGGACTGTCCAGACGGTCGGCACATCCTCGCGCATCTCGATACCATTGGTGACGGAGCCTAAAGCGGATGCGTACTGGCCGCTCAACATGCTCTGGCGGCTCGGCATGCAGACGGGGTTGTTGCAGAAGGCATTGTCGAAGAGTGCCCCGCGGGCGGCCAAGGCGTCTAAGTTGGGCGTGTGGACGTACGGGTAGCCGGCGCAGCAGACCGTATCCCACCGCTGCTGGTCCGTGTAAAGAAGCAGAACGTTCGGACGTCTCATGATCTCTCCATGTCCATTTTTCCCGGGTATCCACGCAATGAAGCGCGGCCGGCTATGACCCGTCGCCTGCCTTCCCTCGTTCGGCTCTGCTTTCCTGTTTCCGGTTCTTCTCTCTCTGGGAATCGGGACGGTTTTGTCGTGCGCTCTGAATCATCCGCTTCATCCTCAGGAACCGCAACCAGCCGTAGAGCCCGGTGAGAATGCCAAGGGGGATGAAGATCATCCCGGCGATGCGCAGAGATCCCTTCTCGATGAAGTGCAGGAAGGTCAATCCGACTATGACCAGAGTCAAACTCGCCCGCACGTATGCCAAGAGCGTGCGTTCGTTCGACAAGATTGTGCGGTCGATCGCCAGCTCGTCTCGCAGAATCAGGTCCGACTTCTCGAATCGCTCATAAGGATTGTCTGACATCATATTCCTTTCTGCGGCCGGAGGGATCAAGTTATCCGGCGCCGCCCTGCAACGGCAAACCAAGATCTCCGCCGGTTGCCGGATCACGGGGCGCCGCCGGCTTTACCTATCGGCTGGACCGCCACTCCACATGGCCCTCTCTGGCTCACGATACCTGCTGAGGTCTACCTGAGCGAATAACGGGGGATTTCCCGCCCTTCACAAGGAGACGAACGCCAGCCCGCCAGAGAACAGGCCAGGACTGCCCTTCGGGCCGTATGCCTATTCCTTCATCGGTAGCATAGCGGTCATGCCTCTGCGCAGCCCTGCCTTCGGCCTCACGTGGAAACCTGAACAGGCTTCCTATTTCTTGGCGGGAAGTCGCTTTGCGTAGTCCGCCATGCCCTGGAAGTCCACAATCACAGCAGGCTTGTCGCCTACCACCCACGCGTCGTGGCCTATTGGCAGCAGCGAAACGTCCCCGGCCTTGCACTCCAATTCCGTTCCATCGTCCATGACAACCTTCAGCGTCCCGGAGACGTGGTACTGGAAATGCGGCGCCTCGCAGCTTTTCGTGTTCACCAATGGCTGCACGGACGTGGACCACTTCCACCCAGGTTCAAGCGTCGCACGACCGATGACGGCTCCGCCGACGTTCACCAGTTCCAATTTGCCTTTGGGAAACGTCCGCACCTCATCCGGCTTCTTGAAGCTTTTCAGCTCCGCCACCTTCGCCTGCGCCTTCATCTGCCCCCTCTCTTCTCAAGGAAAACATGACGGCCTTGCAGAGGTGCAAGGCTCTTGGCACCGCGCCGGTCCCGCCTGACAGGTCATCCAAATCATGTGCCCCCGATAACGAACATAGCATCACCAACGGGGCGTGTCAATGCGTGGTAGGGCGTCCACGATGGCGCGCTTGACAAGGCCGGCGGCCGGCAGTCTACTGTGGCCGAATCTACCCTCTGAACGGAGTGCAAGGCATGCTGATAGACATCCATGTCCACGGCAGCCGGATCTTGGGGCCGACTCGCCCGACAGGCACCAGGTACCCCATCCCGCCCGAGCTCCTCTCGATGATGGACGCAGCCGGCATAGACCGGGCCGTCTTGTTAAGCTCGGTCAGCCCCGAGTGCGCGTCCTGCCGCGTCAGCCCCGAGGATGTACTGGAGGTCTGTGCGGCGCATCCGAAGCGCCTCATCCCATTCGCCAACGTTGATCCCCGCATGGTGGACAATTCGCCGAAGAGCGACTTCACAGGCCTCCTCCAGCATTACAAGAAAGCCGGATGCAAGGGGATCGGCGAATATACCCCGAACCTGCCGTTCGACGACCCCCTCAACATGAACGTCTTCAAGCACGTTGAGGCGGCGGGACTGCCGCTCACTTTCCACATTGCGCCACGGGTCGGCGGCTTCTACGGCTGCGTTGACGACCTGGGACTGCCCCGGCTGGAACGGGTGTTGAAGGCATGCCCCAACCTGGTTCTGCTCGGCCACTCGCAGCCATTCTGGGCCGAGATCGGCCAAGACGCCAACGACCAGAACAGGAATGACTACCCGAAAGGTCCGGTGAAGCCCGGCCGTCTGATTCAGTTGATGCGGGACTACCCCAACCTTCACGGCGACCTCTCGGCCGAGAGCGCCCACAATGCCATCAGCAGAGACCCTGAGTTCGGCTACCGGTTCCTGGAGGAATTCCAGGACCGCCTCTACTTCGGCACGGACATTGCCCACCAGACCCAGGAACTGCCCATCGTCGGCTACTTCCGGCGGCTGAAGGAGGAGAAGCTGGTGGCCGAAGAGGTGTTGGAGAAGATCACGTGGCGCAACGCAGACCGCCTAATTTGGGGACACCATATTTAACTCCCGTGGCGAGGTTCCGAGCAGCGCCTCTTCGGCCGCGAGGCACTGCTCCGCCCGCCGCTGAGACGGCCTCGCCAGCCACAGGGAGAAACCGTCATGCCACCGGGTCTACCTACTTGGCGGGCACCTGAGGGCCGATGTACGAGGTGCCCGCCACCACGTCATCGTACCACATCGTCTGGACGGAGGGCACGCTGCTCGAGTGCGCAAGGAGGATGACATGGTTCGGCTTCAGCGCCTCGACGTCGCGGAATCGGAGGTTGGGGAAATCGCTGCCGAGCTTGCCGTCCACCCAGAAGGCGACGCGCCCGTCGCGCTTGCCCGGCGTGTTCGACGCGACCATGAGTTCATAGCAGTACCAACGATCAAGCTCCACATTCAAGTCGGGCCGGGGGACGAAATCCTTTGCGAAAAGCCACTTGTTCTCAGGTGGGATCACTTCTCCGGTAGGAAAGAACAGATCTCCCCATATGCGGCCCTGATCCATGTGGTAGCAGTAGATGTTAATCCTGCCCGGCGGACGCTCGGACAACCTGCGCCGGGGCGGCAATGTGTCGAGCAACACAACGAAATGACTGCGCCCGTCCGGGACCACCCCCGTGGCACTTCCCGTTGCCAGCGTCACGCCCGGCGCGCCCGCGAAGATGCACATCCCGGTGTGATGGCAGCCTGGGTAGTCCTTCGCATACTTCATGTAGTAGCGCAGGTAGAGCGTGTCGAATCCGTCCTTGAACTGCTTGATCGCATTGTGGTTCCCCGGCTGCCTGTGCGTTATCTCCACGGCCTGTCTGCCGCTGTGGACGTGCTCGGGCTCCCGCACGATGAGGGGCGTGCCAAGGGCACTGTCCCATTTCTTCCCCTTCTGTTTCTCGACACCCGCCGCGATAACCGTGTCTTCAATCTCTTCGAAGCCGTCAGCGAAGACGACGGCGGGGTCTCCTTCGATGCCCTGGTCTCCAGGGTACTTCGCGGCGAGACCGTTGCCTTCAGGCAATTCCGGCAGCATGATTGATGCCTCCCGTCCGTTGCTGGCGCCTGCTAAGACCGTGTAACAGAATGAACCGCAGAGCACGCAGAGACTGATCACCAAAGGCGCCCAAAGCCCCTTTCCTTTCATCTGCGTCGTCCGCCCTCCCAGATAGGGTAGCCAGGGCGCCACGTCCTCCGAAGCCTCGCGCGAAGGAGGATTGCCCGCCCTGAGGCCCTCGAAGGGCCCCCGCAGCCTTGCGCGAAGGAGGCTTGCCCGCCCTGAGGCCCTCGAAGGGCCTCCGAAGCCTTGCGCGAAGGAGGCTTGCCTGCCGGGGGAGGCGCCCCGAGGTGAGCAGCCACTCCCTCAATGTCTGCCCATCGCTGGTCAGTGCTCGCGTTCCCTCCATCCTCGCAGACGCGGACGAAGGCCGATAGCATAAGCGAATGCACAAGGAAGTCAAGATGTTCCCCGAGTTGAAGCAGGCTCTCTGGCCGCGCTGGAGGCCTTGCCGGAGCTTTTGGTCGAAACGCCGGGACGGGCGAGTCTGATGCAGGAAGTCCCCCGCGCTGAGACGTTCTGGACTGGAGCTTTGCACACTTTGCGGCTCGCTACCGCCATACTTTCGCGTTGGGCAGGGACTTCTTCAGTTGGTCAACACCCGCTTCCGTGACCTTCGTACCCTTGAGGTCGAGCTCCCGGAGCGCCGTCAGCCCCTTCAGGTGCTCCAGGCCTGTGTCCGTGACCGCCGTATCCCAGAGGTAGAGCCCCTGCAGCGCCGTCAGTCCCTTCAAGTGCACCAGGCCCGCGTCCGTGACCTTCGAGGGGAGGGCAAGGTACTGCAACTGCGTCAGCCCCTTCAGGTGCTCAAGGCCCGCATCCGTGACCTGCGTGTGCGAGAGGCCGAGATGCTGCAGCGCCGTCAGCCCCTTCAGGTGCTCCAGGCCCGCGTCCGCGACGCGCGTGTAAGCGAGGTCGAGCCGCTGGAGCGCTGTCAGCCCCTTCAGGTGCTCCAGGCCGGCGTCCGTGACGTGCGTATCCATCAGGTTGAGCCGCTGGAGGGCCGTCAGGCCCTCCAGGTGCTTCAGGCCCGCGTCCGTGGCAGGGAAGAGTTCGAGCCCCGGAATCCCCTGCGCCTCGACCTCCTGACGCACCCTCGCCATGTCCACAGGACGTTGTGGCACAACGTACCAATACTTGCACGGCGGTATTGTCAGCGGCGGCTCTGAAGGAGTGCTGCCGACGAGCTGGTCTCCCCCGCCGGTCACGGCGTACACTTCGAAGGCCACCTGGGAGTTGAAGGGCCTCGGCTGGGCTTTCTCTTCTGCTTTGGACGAGCCGGCGGCCCACAACACGGCGGCCAGGATTGACGCAATCACCCAGTGCTTCCATGCCCTGTTGCGCATTTCACGTCTCCTCTCAGGCGTCGGCGGTGCCGGGTGCGGCGCCTCCAAGCAGGCGCCCCCTGCAAAAGTACACCCCTGGCTGGTTGCCGTCAAGTGTGTTGCCGGGGCGGCCTCATGGCGCGCCGCCAGCCCGTGTGCCTTGCGCGCTCAAAGGCGTCTCTATAGAATACTCGCCGGCGACGCCTCCGCCCGCGCAGACTGGCCTGAGGGGGTGAGACCGTGCTCCGCATCCTTGCCCTGGAGCCCTACTACGGCGGCTCTCACAAGGCCTTCCTCGACGGCTACGCTGCCCACGCTCGCCACTCTCTCGAACTCCTCACAATGCCCGCCCGCAAGTGGAAATGGCGCATGCGCCCCACCGCGGCGTTCTGATAGACAGAGAGAAACGTGGGTCCCAAAGCCCTCAATGCTACATACGCCAATTGGCGCAAAGAGTTAGCGGGAGCCGCCGCTTGACATGCAAAGCGCGTAGACTAACATCGTCAGGACCTCCGGTCGGTCAGGACAGTCAAAGCAATAAGGGCCAATGGCGAAATGCTCAGCGACGTTGTCATCGGGATGATGTCGAGCCGATTCATTCTCTGGCGTTGCCTCCACGGGGGACCGCTCACCGAGGACACGCTCGATCAGCCCAAGCCGCACCTGCTCGTTCCGTGGGACCGGCTCCGGGCCCGGAACCTGCCCCTCCTTGCGAAGTTGACGCAGGTCTACGGCTCCTGCGCCGTAATTGCGCGGGATGGGAAGCAGATCGTCGGGCAGTTGCGCTTCTATCCCAAAATCGTCTGCGGGATGGCAGCGCCGGGTCCCGGATTGTGCATGCAGCAGACATTCCCCAGCGGCCCGGCGGATGACTTCGTGGGGAACAACTTCCCGCCGCTCGACCAGATTGCTGACAAGACCCTTTTCGTCCATTGCCTGATGACCGGGTCGCCCCAGCAAGAACACAACCCCTACCAGCGCAAAGGCCTCGGCTCGCGCCTGGTCCGGACGCTGGTCACGTGGGCTCGAGAAGAGGGATGGCACGCAGTTGAAGCCACTGCCTATGCCGACCTGCCGTCCATCTATGCTGTGACTGGACAAGCAGGGAAAACGTTCTGGGAAAAGCTGGCATTCAGCGTGATTGAAACGAGCGTCGAGCCCGCGTTCGTCGAAGAGGGTGCAGAGGGTTTTGTCAATGCGTTGCTGAAGGAAGCTGCTGATCGAGGAATGGATGCGGCGGCCGCCAAGGCCAAATACATGATGCGACTGTGCCTGACCTGAAGTACCTTTCGCGGCCTTTCTCTCGTCCGGGAAAGCCTCCACGAAGGCGACCACGCCCGCCAACCAACGCGGACCTTAGAGGCCCTTACGCTACCGTCTCGTCAAGATCGAGGCCCAGCGCTTCATACTTGGTGCGACGAGACTGCTTGTCCAGCCGAAGGATGTCCTCCGCGATCTCGAGCGCCTGCTCAGCCAGCCCGCGGGGAACTACCAGCACGCCGTCGTCATCGCCCAGCACAATGTCGCCTGGCGTGACGCACACGCCCGCGCAATGAATCGGCTCGTTTTCGGACCCGAAGGCCAGCCGCCCCATCATGTGCGCACACGTGCGCACCGTCGCAAACACGGGGGCCCGCTCCAACCGCACCTCGCGAGCGTCCCGGCAGGCGCCGTCTATCACCATGCCCACCACGCCCTTCTGCATGAGCGCCATCACCACGTCGGAGCCAAACAGCCCGGCGCTGATCCCTTCTGCATCAACCACCACCACTTCATCCCGCTTGGCGTTCCCGACGAAACTGTAACAACCGTCGGTCATCTCGCCGCTCTTCTTCTTGTAGTCCTCATAGGACATAGCGGAGAGCACGCGGGGCGACGGCAGCAGCTTGACCGTGTGCGCAGTGCCCGCGAACCTGATCCCCTCCCACATGGGGCGCATCTGTGGAGACATGATGTACCGGTCGGCGAAGCCCAGGCAATCCAGTGCATCGGAGACATCCGGCAGCCGGACCGCTCTGTAACACCGTAGCAGTTCTGATCCGTCCATGAGTTCGTCTCGCCTCCTCTCTAAACGTTGCCTCCAAGAGCGTCCAACCAGACGTTCTTACCCCTCCGCCGTCTTGAGCATCTCGTTGGCTTCCGCCGGCGAATCAGCCGTCATTTCTATGAGAAACTGCTTTAGGCCCTCGCCAAACTCGGCCTTGAGCCGCTTGAGGTCCCCGATGCAACCGCCCCCAATCATGCACTTCTTGCCCGCCTCGATCGTCCTGTGGTAGTACGGCCACCATCGCCCGTGCCAGGCCGGTTCATTTCCCTCGCCCGCCGTCCATTGGAGCACGTCGAGGTTCGGAATGCTCAACAAGTGGTCCTGATGACCAAGAGCCCCGGGGCCGTCCCAGTGGTAGATGGAGTAGGAGACCCTCTCGCACATCTCTTCCAGCACAGGCACCATGAACTCGCCGAACATCTCAGGCGAGATCATCGCCGAGAAGTCGCATTGGAACTTCGCCAGCCGCCCCGGCGCCCACGCCCAGTAGTGCGACCCGCCAACCTCGTCGCGGAACATGTCGTAAAGGACGTCGTAGTAGCGAAAGTAGAGCTGCGTGATCTTGCGGAGCGACTCCCTGACCCATTCGCGACGCTCCATCAGGTCCAGCAGCAACCGCTCACTGCCGCGCATGGCCGACAGCGTGTCCAGGCCCTCAATGAGGTCCGGGAACTGCACAAGGTATCTCCCCGCGCCAAGGCGAAGCTGCTCGCGTGCCAGACGCAGGCAGAAATCCCAGTAGAAGTTGTCCGGGGCGAACTCGAAGACCGCTTCCTCCGCTCTGCCGATACAGGGCTCAAACCAGACCGTCCCCGGCATCTCGACTCCCCGGCAGCCCAGGAAAAGGGCGAGGCAGTTCGGCCCCAGATCGGGTGCAATCGCCGGCACCGCTTCGCCCAAATAGTGGGTGCGCGCACAGGCCCGGGCGGCCTGATTCACGCGGTAGCCGAAGTTGCCCGCGGAGTAGTCCGTCACCCAGCCCTCCGGCACGGGCATCGCTTCTACGGTCGGCAATGGCTCGGAGCGGGGCGCCGTGATCTGCATGACCGGCCGGCCGATGTCGCCTCCGTCCCACCAGGTGGTCAGGCGAGCACGCACTTCGTCCATGTCCTCACGGTATCGCAGTCCGCTCAACCTTGTCCTCCCTCTTTAGAGCCTTCCGGGCCGCTCAGGCCTTGCGGTGTGCGCGCCCCGAGCGGCGCTTGCGCCATCGAGTGCTGTCAGGCCGCCATTCTACCCGAGTCCTCGCATCGCCCGCGACGCAGCGGCCGGATGACCACGAGCACAAAGGGAATGCGTCATGTCGAAGACGCCCCACCATCTGAGGCAGGCGATCGGCAAAGCGTTGATCTTGCCAAGGCCCTCCCCCCGAGCGCGGCCGGCCCTTGGGGCCGCTGCTGGCAGGCGCCCCAACGGAACGCATCTCCTTGCCGCTTGGCTTGCGCGCTCAACGGCAGCTTCTGATTGACCTTTGCGAAAGAAAAGGTATGCTACCCACGCGCCCATCCGCTGATGTGCCGGGTCGTTCAGCGTCGAGGCCGTTCGTCCTCAAGCCAAAGGTCAATAAGAATGCGCACAGGCTATCAATTCTTCCGTCCGCGCAGACTGGCCTGAGGGGGTGAGACCGTGCTCCGCATCCTTGCCCTGGAGCCCTACTACGGCGGCTCTCACAAGGCCTTCCTCGACGGCTACGCCGCCCACACGCGTCACTCCCTCGAACCGCTCACAATGCCCGCTCGGAAGTGGAAATGGCGCATGCGCGGCGCCGCGCTCACCATGCACGAACAATTGCGCGCCCGGCGCGGCGCCTTCGACGCCGTCTTAGCGAGCGATTACGTGGACCTGGCCGCGCTGGCCGGAATGACCCCGCCCGTGCTCGAAGGCGTGCCGCGGGTCGCCTACTTCCACGAGAACCAGTTGACGTATCCCCTGCCGTCCGAGGACGAGCGGGACTATCAGTTCGGCTTCACGAACATCACCACCTGCCTGGCGGCCGACCGCGTGCTGTTCAACTCTCGCTACCACTTGGAGAGCTTCCTGCGTGGCGTGGAGCAGCTTCTGCGTCGCATGCCGGACTACGTGCCGTATTGGGCGCCCGAGGCCATTCGCGCGCGTGCGGAGGTCGTTCCCGTCGGAGTGGACCTGGCCACGATTGACGCGAACCGTGCCCGCGCGACGCCGCGGACCGGCCCGCTCACCGTCGTCTGGAACCACCGATGGGAGTATGACAAGGGCGCTCAGATGTTCTTTGAGATCATGATGGAGCTTCAGGACGAAGGGCGCGAGTTCGGCCTGGTGGTGACGGGCCAAAGGTTCCGCACGGCGCCGCCTGTGTTCGAAGAAGCGACGAGACGCCTCGCGCCGCGCATGAAGAACTTCGGCTACGTCGAGTCACGCGACGATTACTGCAAGCACCTTCTCGACAGCGACGTCGTGGTTTCCACTGCCGTTCAGGAGTTCTTCGGCATCTCGGTGGTGGAGGCGGTGTACGCCGGTTGCGTGGCGCTTCTGCCGAAAGGCTTGAGCTACCCCGAACTAATGCCCGAAAAGTATCACGCCGCGTGCCTGTATGAAGGCAGGGAAGACCTGAAGGCGCGGCTCGCCCGCTGCATGGACCATCCCGAAGAGGCAAGGGCTTTGGACCTCAGCGACCTCAGCGCCGAGATGAGGAGGTTCGGCTGGGACGAGGTGGCGCCAGCGCTCGATTCGGCCATCGAGCGCGCGTGCAGAGGAGGCGCGGATGCTTGACTTCGTCCACCCGGGGTTCCTGTGGGCGCTCCTAGCCGTCGCAGTGCCCATAGTGATCCATTTGCTGAATCGGCGCCGCTATAGGCGGGTTCCGTGGGCGGCCATGATGCACCTGCTTCGCGCAGAGCGCCGCAGCCGGCGCCGCGTCCGCTGGGAGAACCTCTTGCTGCTCGCTCTCCGCTGCGGCGCGATCTTGTTGCTCGTTCTGCTCTTCGCTCAGCCCGTCCTGTCGCGCCCGCTCCCGGGCATGGCCGGCGGCAAGGGGGCAACCGCCATCATCCTGCTGGACGACTCGGCGAGCATGGCCCAGACGCACGACGGCGCGAGCGCGTTCGAGCGCGCAAAAGCGTTCACGCTCGCCGCCGCTGAAAAGTTAGCGGGGACCAGCGCTGCAATGACGGCATACGTGGCGAGCGACGGAGCGCCGTTCTTCTCTGCCGCTCCCGTTCGCCGTGAGGACGTGGGCGGGCTCCGGCAGCAGCTTGGCGCGCTGGGGCCGACGGCCACCGTTTTCGTGCCCGGCGCCCGGCTCGCGGAGCTTGCCAGCGCTTCAAGCACCGATGGGCCTGGGGTCGCCTTCTACGTCCTCACAGACCTGCGCGCGGCCGACTGGGGCGCGAGCGCGCTGGACCCCGGCGCGCAGCGGGGCCTCAAGGCGCTCCAGGAGCGCGGCTCGGTGACCGTGCTGGACGTGGGCGCTGCGCCCGGCCAGAACGCGGCCGTAGTTGACGTGCTCGGTGCCGACCGGCCGGCGTACGCAGGGACTATGGCGATGCTGAGGGCCGTCCTGGCCAACGACGGGCCCGCGGCTTTTGCCGCGACCTCGCTGGGGATGCACCTGGACGGCCTGCAATTGCCTCCGGTGCCGACTCCGCCTGTACAGGCCGGCCAGACCTCCGAGGTGCCCCTGGAGGCGTTCATAGACAAGCCAGGCTACCATACGCTCGAGGCGGCCGTGCCGGGAGGCGACACTTTTGCGCCTGACGACAGGCGTTTCCTCGCGCTGAAGTCCATCGAGCATCTGTCGGTTCTGGTAGTCGAGGGGGCCCCCGGGCCGACGCCGTCCGAACGCTCGGCCTATTACCTTCGCGTGGCCCTCCAGCCGGGCGCCGCCGCGAGCAGCAGCATCCAGGCCGACCTGAGGGAGTCGGCATCCGGGGCGCCGGCCGATCTGGCCGGCTATGACGCGGTTTTCCTTTCAAATCTCGCGTCACCGGGCAATTGGCGTGAGGCGCTCGATCGCTACGTGAAGGCGGGGGGCCGGCTCGTGGTATTCCTTGGTGACCGCGTGGACGCCGACGCGTGGAACGCCAGCCTTCTCGGCGAGGGCGGGCTCCTGCCGTGCCGATTGGAGGGCAGGGCGCAGGCCGGCTCGGAGAAGCCGTTCCACTTAGCGCAGTTCGATTTCTCCAGTCCGGTGCTTAGGCCGTTCTCCGACTGGGCCGGCATCTTCGGCATGGTGCGCTTCACCACGTTCTACTGCGTTCGTGCGCTCGGCGACACGCGGGTGCTTGCGCGCTTTGACGATGCCGACGGCTCTCCGGCCATGCTTGCTGCTCGCGCGGGGGAAGGGCTGGCCGTCCTGTTCGCCAGCAGCGCCGGCCCTGACTGGACAGACTGGCCGCGATCTGAGGCCGGGCGCGTAACCTACCTTTCGCTGATGCAGTGGCTGGTCGAGCACGGGCGCGCGAGCGCGCGGCCGGAGCTGAACCTGATGGGCGGGCAAGCGATCGAGTTCCCGCTCGACGCTTCGCAGTTCCGGCCGGAAGCAATCCTGTTAGCGCCCCGTGAGGCGGGCGAGAGGCTGCCTTCCCCCGCCGGCGGGCAGCCCCTGCGGGCAGGTCCCCGCGACGAGCGCCCGGGCCTCTGGTTCGTGACCGGGCCGCTCAAGCAGGCGGGCTTCTGGGAACTGCGGTTGACCGCGCGCGACGGCGGGCGGGCGACTGTCTATTTCGCGGTGAACATCCCGCCGGGCGAGCGGCTGCTCGCGCAAGCGCCGGCGGAGCTGCTGCGGCCGGCCGAGCCCGCGCCGGGCCGGTTGCAGGTCTTGCGTTACGGCGACCGGGCGGTGGAGGCCGTCCTGAGGGGGGCGGCCGGTGCGAGGAGTTACTGGGCGGCGGTAGCAGCATTGATCGTATTTGTGCTTATGGCGGAGAGCGTTCTCGCGTACGTGTTCGGCAATCCTCCTGTTTCCGTTCCTGGCGGGCCTCACGCGGGGCGGGGCGAACGATGATCGCAGCGGCAGCCGAGACAGCGGCCCGGATTCATGCGCGGATGGAGTGGCCTGGGCTGGACCAAGGGGCCGCCGGGCTTGTGGAGCTTATGCT
>Ga0315289_10000520_pt1 | contig 59236 bp, 51 predicted proteins | sample YL17G11_40_MG_FD_203452 | JGI IMG/M metagenome (GOLD analysis project Ga0315289, IMG submission 203452) | Sediment microbial communities from Yellowstone Lake, YNP, Wyoming, USA - YL17G11_40 | ecosystem: Environmental > Aquatic > Freshwater > Lake > Sediment | place: USA: Wyoming | collected... | reverse complement strand
TCTATAGGAACATCTGGTAAAGTAGACGTACCAAAAAGATTTATTGGAAAAAGAGCTTATGTAATTATCGTTGATGAATGAGAGTTGCTTTTTTCTGTCCCACACCCGGATTCTACAAAAATTATAAATAGTATATAAATGTAATATTTTAGTAGAGATATGAAAATTTCTTCAGATGCAACATTGCTCTCAAAGAAAGTGCTAGCAATCAGTAGTATCCTTCTTTTTAGTCTTCTTGCTATCTCCCCGTTAGTCATCAGTAACGCAATTGTTCAGGGAAACACAAGTTCACAAGGATCGAGCAGTGACAGCCAAGAGCTTGATCTCTTACGTGGTGAGCATTACCTGTTTGTCAATACATCTGCGGATGTTCCCGCGTTTCATATCAAATACGCTTTCCCTCCAGATTATGGGTATCAAGTCCCGATCATGTTAGAAATTCTTGATGATACCTCGGCAGATATCCTTCATTATCAAATCGAAAGTGACGTCACCGAGCCAAATAAGGTTGTTGATTTTACGATTGGGTCTCTGGCAAAAGGGGAGATCGTCTCGCTTCATTTTTACCTCTGGGTGCTGGTCGAAAACAATGATTACAGCGATTTACCAGGGTATGTAAAAATACCAAAAAGGTGCGAACTTCCGCAGGAAACAAAACAATGGCTTTCCTCAACTGAAGTGGTACAGGCAAACAATATTTTGATTAAACTCAAAGCACGAGATCTTGCAGGACACACAACAAACCTTTTAACTCTCGCACAACGAATCGCCAATTACGTAAAATATCACAGGTTCTTATTTTACTGCCTTCAATTAGGGCTTGGGACACTGAAAGGTCAGGATGCACTTACTACCTTGTTCAGAAACGGGGATTGCCCTGGAAGATCACATCTGGCGTGCGCGTTCTTCCGAGCAAATGGAATCCCTGCACGAGTGGTGATGGGAAATAGGAATTATCCCTTCTGGTATCAGATGCATTTCATGGTTGAATATTACTGCCCGGGGTACGGATGGATCCTCTCAGAAGTTCATCATGCAGAAACACCGTATGAGCCGAAAAACCAGATCATTATGAGGATTTGCTCACCGCAGGATGAAGACAACACTGGCCATGATTTCTTCTTTCCAAAGATGACTGGTGTTGAGTCTTGGTTTTGGATTGACAACAAGTATGTTACCCCATATTACACGGATTTGAAAACAGGCAGCCGAGTTAACATGTTCCCAGAAAAAGAACTCATTACGGACACCACATCTGCAGACTATGCGTTCAGTCTCACCGAAATGGTCACTCAGTCCTATGAACAATATCTGGGGGTAAATCTCAGTGGTGATAATTTGCAGCATTTCGAGTATGCAGTTGGATACCAAAAACAGGCTATCCTTGCATTGAAACAATCACAAGAACCTGATGGCTATCTTCATTTCATGAACCTGGCATACACTGAATATCAAGAAATCAACACCTAAAAATATTCATTAATAGTCGCCAATGAGGAATCCGAAGGCGTAGTGTCGCTGTCTTTTTTCAGAAGAGTTGGAGATTTGTGTTTTCTGCTCTTTGGTGTTTTCCTTTTTTTTAAGGTGCTTCTTGGTCATCTCTTCACGGTTCCTCTTCTTTTGTTTTGACGTTGATTCTATTTAAACATATTCTGGTAAAATGTCATTATGAAAATTCTGTGTCATCATTACATTTATTAGTCTCTGAGAGTATTGATGTGCTCATGCCAAAACAAGATGTTGGTGAGAAAAAAACGAAGCGGCCTGCTTGGTCTTATTTCTTTGCCGTTATTCCTTCGATTATTTTTATCCTTGGGCTCGTACCCGTGGTGGTTCTTTTTTTTATTCTGTACCGTTATTTCCATTATTTTGCTTTCACGACAATTTGGCATTTCCTGTTGCTTCCTATTGTAATTTACCTGGGAGCTGTTCTTCTATTCCTCTCCGAGCTTTATATCACCGGTGGTATAATTCGACTATTCCATATTACCTATCAACCAGGCACGTACGAGTATTCATTTAGAAATAAAAATACATTCAAATGGACTCTTGTCTGCGTGTTGTACACACCTTTTCGAAAACTCTTGGAAATCTTTCCGATGGGTAAAACAAAACAATCCTACTTCAGACTCTTAGGTATGAAGATCGGGGATAATTCTCTGGTGGGCGGCGTAATCAAAGACCCTTGTCTGACCGAGTTTGGTGATAATGTCACTATGGGTGAGTACGCTATTATTTATGGCCATATCCATAACATGGAGACTGAAACGATTTTTATGGATAAAATACGGGTAGGAAACAACTGTGTAATCGGGGCGGGAGCCATCATCATGCCTGGGGCGGTTCTTGAAGAAAATGTGGTGGTTGCAGCTGGTGCACTCGTGACCAAAGGCCAAGTACTCCAACAAGGGAAGATGTACGGCGGCGTTCCAGCTAAAGAAATTATAAGAAAATCAAAAGAATAATGAATGTTCTCCCTAAAAAACTCTTTTTTTGATATTGTTTGATTTTTTTTTAACGTTCCGTAACCTATAAATACAAAGAGATCTTCATATGAATACGGGGATATACTATGAAAAAATACCTGTTAACAGGACTAATAGCTTTAGTACTGCTGATACCAACCATTGGTGCATCAACAACCCCATTTACGAATAATATGTTTCCAACGCCTGCACCGACCTCTGATTTTACCCATACCGTGTTTGCTGAATATGCGTCAACAACCAGTTGTGGAAATTGCCCAGCGGCATCCGCGGCATTGTATTCCATTTTTCAAAGTGCAGATTACCCGTTCTATTATGTTTCTCTTGTTGCCGATAAGAACGATGTCGCAAAAAACAGATGCGGCCATTATTATGCGAAATACGTCCCGAGTGTGTATTTCGATGGAGGAGCAAAGAACGTCACTGGTGCAGTCGGTGAATCCAACTATCGGTCCCTCATTCAACAATGTGGACAACGAACCGTTCATTCTCTCGGAATTCAAATGACTGCCACAGGTGGTGGAAACGGGCAAATAACGATAACGATCAAGGTTAAAAACAATGGAAGCTTCTTTTACATTGGAGGACTCATTACATATGTCACTGAGATAGTTTCACGATGGCAAGATGCAAAAGGAAATCCGTATCATTACGCCTGCCTGGATATGGTAAAAAAACCGCTGTTCCTCTTCCCGAAAGGATCACGAACATTCACGGTTAACTGGGATGGAGCCGGCAAAGGGTTTGGAGATATCAACGACGGTAACATTAAAATTATCTCCTCTGTGTCACACTGGAAGCCCCATCCAGAAGTCGGATATGAGGATTCAAAATTCATCGCGTTTTACGTTGATCAGACTGCAGGCGTAGCAGTAAGCTAAAGAAAAAGTACCTCGTCAGAGGAATCTATATATAAACCATCTCTATTTTTGAGCAGGCATCAGCAGGTAGATTGTAGGGTAAAGGTGTATGGATAAAGAACGATACAGGCGACAAACCCTTGTCAAAGAATTCGGGGAAACCGGCCAAGAGGTACTGTCCACGAAACATGTGGTGGTGATCGGTGCCGGTGGCCTGGGAAGCAATTGCGCAAATCTTCTGGTCCGCATGGGTATTGGACGTCTGACGATTGTTGATTTTGATACCGTTGATATAACGAATCTTCATCGAACATCACTGTATACAGAAGAGGACATAGGTAAACTAAAAACAGTGGTTCTACAGGATAAATTACAGTCGATTAATGCTAAGGTGCAGGTGAAAGGAATCAACCAAAAAGTCACAAAAGAAAATATAAACGCTCTGGTAAAAAACGCGGATGTGATCGTTGACGGCACCGATAACTTGCCCTTGAGATTTCTGATCAATCAGGTGTGTATACAACACAATATTCCTTGGGTGTATGCTGGGGTGTATGAGACCGTCGGTATGGTCATGGGTGTTGTACCGAAAAAAACACCGTGTCTGCAGTGTATTGCTCAGAATATTCCTGAGCATAAGAGTGGCGAGACGCCTGTGCTAGGGAGTCTGCCAGCGATCATTGCTGCGATTCAATGTACGGAGACGGTGAAGCTACTGCTTGGTAAACCACTCGCTGGGTTGATTATCTACGACGTCTGGAAACAATGCTTTGATAATATAGATATTAATAGCAACCCGAACTGCCCGATATGCGGAAAAAAGACACCTAGGGTACGGTAGTGAAATCCCATGAAGATCATAGTAAAAGTGTTTGGGCGATACAAAGACGTGACCGAAAAAGATAAAGTGCAGCTGGAAATAACTGAGGGGGACACCCTTTGGCATGTGGTGGATGCGTTTATCAAACAATACCCTGCAGTTGAAAAAGATAAGAAGTTCATGATGGTGTCAAAGAATAACATGTATGTTTCGTATGATACGAGAATCACTGAGAAGGATGAAATCACACTGTCTCCGCCAGTGGTATCAGGTGGGTAGATACAAATGAAACAAAAAAGATATTTGTCTCTTATGTTTGTACTCATTCTGTTTACACTTCTTACAAGTTCTGTTGCCGCACAAAACCTCATTGTTGTTGATTTTTATTATTCTGATTCTTGTGGGTCGTGTCAGCCATTTATTCCTATCGTCGATGAGGTGATCGCGCATTACGCGGAGAATTACTCAGGAACAGTTATCATCAATAAAAAAGAAATTAGTAATGCTACAAATCGAAAGGAGATGAATGACAGAGGGCTCGGTTATCCTTCCTTGGTTGTTAATGACTCAATCAATGAAACCAGAATTCCTAAAGCGAACATGACGTACGACGAAATCGTCGAGGTCATCGATCAGTATATCCAAAATCTTGATATCAAAAAAACGTATGATGACATGGTAATTGACATACCGTTTATAGGACGGGTAAATCTTTCTAGTCTGTCTCTACCGGTGTTAACAGCTGTGTTAGGTGGCCTGGATAGTTTTAACCCGTGTTCGTTTTTTATCTTAATCTTCCTTCTGAATTTATTGATATACCTTCAATCAAGGCGCAGGATGTTATTGGTCGGTGGTATCTTCATCTTTTTTTCAGGGTTTTTCTACTTCATCTTTATGTTTGTGATGTTTAACACTCTGTTAATTTCGAAGTCGTTCATCAGTATGATTTCTGTTGCTGTTGGAATCGTTGCTCTTGGAATCGGTCTTCTCAATATCAAGGATTTTTTTTCACTCAAGAGAGGGCCGAGTCTGAGTATTCCTGAAGAAAAACGAAAAAAAACATTTAAGAGGATACGAAAACTCGTAAAATCACCTTCGCTTCTTGCGATGCTTGGAGGGACCATTTTTTTAGCAGTCAGTGTCAATTTCTATGAATTGCTCTGCACGCTTGGGTTTCCATTGATTTTTACGACCCGCCTTACTGAAGCTAATCTCCCCCTCGCTGGTTATTATCTGTACATCTTCTTTTATAACGTTGTCTATGTCATTCCGCTTATCATCATCCTTGGGGTATTTGTGTTTACGCTTGGCACCACTAAGCTATCTGAATGGCAAATCCAGAGACTCAAGTTATTTTCCGGCATTATGATCTTTTCTTTTGGTCTGTGTTTTATCATTAATTATATGTGGCTAGAAAAGGTAGAGACAGCAATTGTTCTCCCTGTCATAAGTCTTCTGCTAACCATTGGTATATCCGCCATCTGGAAGAAATATAAGGGAAAAACAGATGAGATGCCAAATGATGAGCAACTATCTGATGAGCATGAGTAAGAGGTTTGCTCGCCCTGGGGAACAAGAGTCATCTAAATATTATGATAAGGTAAGTGCTGGGTGTAGGCCGTAAGCCTCTTTCTGTTACTTTACTAAAGTCTGTATCTCTTTTTGGAGTTTTATACATAGATCATCAAGAACCAGTTCTATTTCTTTTGACAATCCCATCCCATGAGAAATGTCTCGTGGTTGAACCCCAAAAATAACGAGTGTCTGTGGAAGTTCTTTGAGTTTTTTTGATAAACGAAGTACATTTAAAAAATCAGATTCATGGGTCGATAGTTGTACTTGTGCTTTTTTACTTTGGATATCCTTTAGTGTAAACGACCGTGCCTCACCAGGTTGTCCATGAAAATCAACTGCATCTACAATCAGAACCATTTTAAAACGAGCGAGGAGATGAAGTACATTCATCCCACCAGTACCGCCATCAATGAATTCCAAGTTTTTCGGGAACTCTTTTTTTCGTTGCTGTAGTCGCTTAAGAAGAATAATTCCTACACCGTCGTCTTTCCGCAGAGGATTACCGATGCCAATGATCCCTATCTTCTTCATACGAAGGTGACATCAAGATAATGCGTTGAGCAAGAGATACAGGGATCGTACGCCCTCACCAGCATCTCTAAGGTAAGCTCAATTTCTTTCTCAGGTTTATCAAGGATCTCAGGAACGAGTTTCTCCATGTCTTTCTGGATGTTTGCATGGTTCTGATTCGTGGGTATAACACAGTTTGCCTTGGTGCAATACCCTTTTGAGTTCAAAGTATAATCATGGACCAGAATCCCACGGGGCACCTCAACGATCCCAACACCATGTCCTGCTTTGGGTTTGACCTTCACCGGTTTTTCGTCCTTCATACCGTTCTCTAGTAACACGTCAATCCAGTGAAGAGAGTCCTCAATATTATGGGCAAATTCAACCAGTTGAGCAATCGTGTTCATGAACGGGTTGGTGTTGATGGGTTTTAAACCAAACATGGCTGCGACTTCTTTTGCTGCAGGATGGAGTTCTTTGCTGTTCAGGTTGAAGCGTGCAAGCGCTCCCACCATGTACGAATCACGTGCATGTTTCGCGTATTTTGCGGTAGACTGCTGGACAACGTACTCGTTCATAATGGATTGATAATTCTTATACTCAGGGTGTTTTCCTGTATCAGTTGAGTTAATATCTCCCTGGTAGAGCGCGTATTCATCATCAATGCTGAGCGCAATATATTCGGTCTCCCGGGTGAAATTTGGAAGCTTGTCAGCAACACCATGGAGTACTTCAGCAACAGTTCTGGTTATCGCTCGAGCTTCCTCCAGTCTTTGTCGTAAATGAAGGAGTTGTTTTTCAGTGGGAACCATGGAGAACCCACCAACGACGAGTCGGATCGGATGAATCGTCCTGCCGCAAATCAAATCAGACATCTCATTGGCGAGACGGTGCAGCTTGACAATGGTAAGTACGACATCGGTATGTTTCGTTCCAATGAGAGGAAACACGCTGCCGACACCAAAGAGATCAGGCGCAGCTAGGTACCCGATGTGAAGGATATGGCTTTGCATGTTCTCTGCGTTAATCGCTAATCTGCGTAAAATCGCGGTTTGTTCGGTGATATGAACCCCAAGGGCATCCTCTGTTGCTTTCAAGGATGCAAGAGAATGGCCAATAGAGCAAATCCCGCAGATCCGTGAGGTGATGGGCCGGAGCTCATTGTAGTTTTGTCCACGAAGCATCGCCTCAAAGAACCGGGGGGCTTCCACAACCCTCCATTCTACTTTTTCGATCTCTCCATTTTTTACATTGACCTGGATATTCCCATGTCCTTCGACACGGGTGACGTGTTCAACATGAAGGGAAAAATCTTTACTCATCGACACTACACTCCTCTCGACCATAGTTATACATGGTACATCGTCGGCGGATATCCTCATAGGAAAGCTTGTATCGCTCAAGCACTTCTTTGACACAATCAGTCTCTGCTTTTTTTATCAACCCGCGGCATCCTTCACAGGGGCTGTTATGGGTCGGACAAATCGCCTTACACCCTGCCCGGGTAAGAGGACCAAGGCAGAACGTCCCCAGCTCAAACTGGCAGATATTTTCGTTCTTCTTACATTCGACACACACAGGATACGTAGGTATCTCAGGTTTCTTTTCAAGAGCAAGAGAGGTTATCACGTGTTTAAACTCATCACGATCAATCGGACAGCCATGAATATTGTAATCAACCGGAACGACTTCTTTGAGTGCTTTTGTTTTAAACACATCAAACAACTCGTTGCCTTTAACGTTGGCATCCCCGTACACCGCGTGGAGCACCTCATCCGGCATCCATTGATTCCTTATCTTATTGATGCCACCCATGGTCGCACACGCACCCAATGCAACCAGTATCTTTGCCTTGCTACGGATGCTTCTCAGTCGTCGCTCATCCATCGGACGCATAATCGAGCCTTCCACAATCGCGATATCATACGTGTCAGAATGCTCTTTCATGACCTCACGAAACGAGACGATATCCACGATCTCAATGAGGTCTAAGAGTTCTTCTTCTAAGTCCGCAATCTCAAGTTCGCAGCCTTCACAGTCAGAAAAATCAAACACAGCAACACGAGGCTTCTGTTTCATTCGAACGCCTCCGGTAAATGTCTAATCTGATGATAATAAAACACGGGGCCTTCCTTACATGTGTAGATGCCATTGATTTGACAATGACCGCATTTTCCGACACCGCATTTCATCCGACGTTCTAAGGATACGATGATATTCTGATCAGGGATCCCCATGGTTTTCAGACATTGAATAACAAATTTATACATCACTGGTGGACCGATCACCACCGCTATCGTGTTCTTTGAATCATACTTATCCATGCGTATCTTTGGGAAAAGCGTAGTCACTAACCCTACGCAGCCTCCCCAGCATTCGCTCGCATCGCATTTATCAACTGTTACTTCACATTGCACGTTCTCTGCTTTTTTCCATTGTTCAACATCGTTCATGAAAACGATTTCTTTTGGACGTTTCGCACCATACAAGATTGTGATGTTTTTGAACTTCCCACGATGTTTCGGGTCCACGACATGGTTGATTAAGGAACGCATGGGAACCATACCGGTACCACCAGAGGTGAAGATGATGTTCTTTCCTTCCAGTGATTTGACATCAAACCCGTTTCCAAGAGGCCCACGGATACCAACCTTGTCACCAGGGTTTTTCATCGATAATTTCGTTGTCACATTCCCTATTCGACGGACCATAATTTCAAAGACCGGTTCTTCCGTCGGCGGCGAGGATATCCCAAAAGGAGCTTCACCGATACCAAAGAGGGATACTTCAACGAACTGTCCAGGCCTGTGCCCTAAGGGTTTCTTATCATCCATTTCAAGCTCAAACAAGGTATCCAGATCATTGAGTTTATCAACACGTTTCACCGTCGCACTTCGTGGAACATGGATGATGCCTTTTTCTCCGACCTCCATTTCCTGTTTAATGAAAAAGCGGCCGGTATCCTCCTCTTTTCCAAAATGAGCAACCTCGTTGATAAGATTACACGGGTCTGCAATATCTGGTAAACAGGCTATCCCACATCTGCCACATCCGACGCAGGCAACAAATCCATATCGTTGCGGAAGATAGTTTCCCTTGCGGAAGAACCGATGACGGTATCGCTCTTTGACTTCTTCCCGAAAGACCTCACCACTCCCCACCTTGGTGAATCCACGCAGCATACACCCATCCCAGGTACGAATCCGCTCTCCATTCTTCATGTTTAACGAAACAGTATCCCGTACATCGTAGCAGAAACAGGTGGGGCATACCATGGTGCATGAGCTGCATTCCATACACACATCTGCATGTTCCTCCCATAGAGCATGGTTGTAATTGGCGATGAGAAATGACGGCCAGTCTTTTTTATCAACCTTGACTTTTTGTTTATAGTTCGAGGTCATGCTGTCCCGTGCTTGTTTTATTTTTTTGATATCAGCAGCGGTTGCTTCTTTGGTTTGTGCGTACTTCTCCAGGAGTTTTTTTCCTTTGTCTGAGCCAATGGTTACCGTATATTGTGTACCGATGTTTGTTAAGAGGAGATCAAAACCATCCTCCACAACATTTGTTTTCATGCTTGCTGCAAATGATCGTTCAGACACAGCTTGGATATCTGCACCAATGATGAGGGTGCTGTCTCGTCGCATCTTATAAAAATCATCCTTTTGTTCATCAAGATACACCGCATCTGATTGCTGCAGAGCGATGATGTCGTATGGATGCATGCCGATGATTATTCGTGGTTGTGCGTCCATGGTTTCTTTGACTTCAAAGGGTTTTTCCAGGGAAAACTTCATCATCTGTTCGTACTGTGGCAGGAAATATTTCTTAGGTGGAAGGATGGTGACATCATGGTCTAGTCGGAGTTCGTCTGCGTCGCTGAGGGTGTCGTAGATATAGTGTTTCCCTTTTGCTTTTACCCCAACAACGTCGTATGTTTTGTCGTTTATTAAAGAGTTGACAAAGCTTAAAAAATCTTTTTTGGAAATGGTTTTTACGGTTTGTTTCATCTCAGACACCCTGTGTTGGTCTAAGGGAGAGTAGCAGTCTGAATAATCAGATGGCCCCAAGGGACCCTTGAACAGATATGCTGATTTAAGGCTTTTGATTTTCTGGGAAAATCTCTTCTGTTAAATGCTTTATTCTGGTGCGTTGGAAATATATCCTTCTTTCATGAGTGTTTGGGTGATGTCTCGGGATTTCTTGATGATTCCCATGGCATGGTCATAGAGCTCTTGTCGTGATGGTTTAATGCGGGCTATTCCTTGAGCTATTGCTTTTGTGGCGACTGCGACTGCTTCTCTGGGGAAGACTTCCCAGGAGTCCATGGTTGGGACGATGTAGTCATCACGCAGACCATGGTCCTCTGCTGTTTTTGCTAGCTCGTAAGCTGCTGCGATGCACATCTCATCGGTGATGGTTTCCGCCCGGACGTCAAGTGTTCCTCGGAATATGCCAGGGAACCCAAGGGAGTTGTTGATTTGGTTAGGAAAGTCTGATCTGCCGGTTGCGATGATGCGTGCTCCTGCTTCTTCTGCCTCCCAGGGCCATATCTCGGGTATCGGGTTTGCGGTTGCGAAGAGGATGGAATCATGTGCCATGGTGGAGACCCATTCTTTTTTGATGGTTCCAGGACCTGGTTTGCTTGCTGCAAGACAGATATCAGTATCTTTGAGTGCTTCAGCAAGTCCTCCGATTCTTCCTTCTGCATTGGATTGAAGGCACATCTGCCATTTCTCTGGGTTGTGGTCTTTTTCTAGTTCCAGATCTTTTCGTGACGAATGCAGGATTCCTTTGCTGTCTGCCATAATGATGTTTTTTTGCTGTATTCCTGCGGCGATGAGGACGCGCGCTATAGCGATGTTTGCTGCTCCAGCCCCGACCATGGAGACAAGGGCTGTATCCATGTCTTTTCCTACGATTTTAAGTGCGTTGATTGCTCCCGCGGTGACAATGGTTGCTGTTCCTTGTTGGTCGTCATGCCAGACTGGGATATCCATTTCTTTTCTTAGTCTTTTTAAAATGTAGAAGCATTTAGGTTTTTCGATGTCTTCGAGGTTGATGCCTCCGAAGCTTGGTTTGAGCCATTTGACCGCTTGGATGATCTCGTCAGGGTCTTTGGTGTCAAGACAGATCGGGTACGCATCCACGCCGCCAAGATATTTGAATAACAGTGATTTTCCTTCCATGACAGGGAGTCCTGCTTCAGGGCCAATGTCGCCGAGACCAAGAACCCGTGTGCAGTCGCTGACGACCGCGACCGAGTTCCATTTGTTGGTGTAATCGTAGACTTTGGAAGGGTGTTTCTGGATTTCTTTGCAAGGCTCAGCAACACCTGGGGTATACCAGATTGCAAAATCAGAGAAATCTTTGATTCTGCATTTGGGTATGACTTCTATTTTTCCATGGTAAAAGGGATGGAGGCGCATCGCGTCTTTTGATGGTTTGTTTGCTTTTTCGAGGAGTTGTTTTTCATTGAGTTGTTTCATAACAGGTCCCCACTTCTGGGGGATATCGTGTGTTGCTTTATTAAGTTGCAGGATTTCGCGTGTGGGCCCTGTAGAAAGTAAACAATCCAACAGGAGAAAAATTAGGTAAAATATTGTGGTTTTTATATTATTTTAACTTCTAATTTCAATACCCTCTGATCTTATCTGGAGTAAGCATAATGTGACAAGTGTTCCGAAAAATATTTTTATCAAAACATTTAAATAGCTTTAAAACTAATTCAATAAATGAACTTTTGGGGAAAGGCAAAAATGCAAAAAAACCTAATTAAGATAATTATCGCATTTGGAATTGTTATTTTATTCATTGGAACTAGCATCCCTCTTCAAGGAAGAAGTGTTTTCGCGGAGATACAAGATTCTCTGCCATTACCTCTAAGTGGAAATACTTTGTATGTTGGTGGTTCTGGTTCTGGAAATTATAGCATTATTCAATCTGCAATCAATTCAGATTGGTGGCCGATGTTTCATCACGATCTTAATCATTTCGGATATTCCACTTCGAAAGCACCAGAGATAAATGCCACGTTATGGAATTTCCAGACCGGTGATGGGATAGTATCATCATCTGCGGTTACTGATGGAAAGGTCTACGTTGGTTCAATGGACCATAAAGTGTATTGTTTGAATGCAACTACGGGGGCATGGATCTGGGAGTACGCAACAGGTAACTATGTGGAGTCTTCTCCTGCGGTTGTAAACGGTAAAGTCTACGTCGGTTCCGATGATTATAAAGTGTATTGTTTGAATGCATCCAATGGGTCATATATTTGGAGTTACACTACGGGCGGTCCTGTGATTTCTTCTCCTGCTGTTGTAAACGGTAACGTCTACGTTGGCTCATGGGATTGGAAATTGTATTGTTTGAATGCATCTACAGGGGCATGGATTTGGGAGTACGCAACAGGCTGGTTTGTGGAGTCTTCTCCTGCGGTTGCAAACGGTAAAGTCTACGTCGGCTCAAACGATGGTAAAGTGTATTGTTTGAATGCATCCATCGGATCATATATTTGGAGTTATACCACCGGTAACGAAGTGGTTTCTTCTCCTGCGGTTGCTAGTGGGAAAGTGTATATTGGATCTATTGATGGAAAGGCGTACTGTTTTGGAGAAAAACAACAATCTCCAAGTACTATTTATGTTGACAATGATGCTGATCCAAGTTGGTATGATGCGACCCATGTACGAACCATTCAGGAAGGGGTAAATAACGCAAGTGCTGGGGATACAGTATTTGTCTTTGTTGGAACATATCACGAAAACATCGTGGTGGATAAATCTATAGTGTTGATAGGTGAAGATAGAGATACCACAATTATTGATGGTGGTGGAAGCGGCAGTGTTGTTGATGTATCCTCCGATTCAGTGAATATCACTGGATTTACTATTCGGAATAGTGGCAATAATTCAAATAATGCAGGGATATACATACAGTCTAATAATAACACGATTATTGAAAATAAAATATCAACCAACCGCTATGGCATTTATCTTGCCAATGTATGTTTCAATACTCTCCGCGACAACGAAATTACTTACAATACAAAATCAGGGATTATGCTTCATATTAGTTTTTTCACTTCTATATGTAATAACATTGTAGACAATAACTCGTATGGTGGGATTTATGTAGATTCCAGTTCGTATATCACGATAAATGGTAATATAGCGAACTATAACTTCTATGGAATTTATTTATTTTACAGTGGTTTTAATATTGTTTCTGATAATATCGCGATAAACAACTCGCGTACTGGGATAGAAGTCATCGCACAATCTAACAATGTGATCTCGAATAATACAGTATCTAATAGTAAGGATGGTATTGTTGTCTATAATACCAACAATAATGAACTCAGAAATAATACTGTCGATAATAACAGTGTTAACGGAATTAGACTCTATTATAGCCATAACAATAAACTATACTATAACACGGTAACTCATACCCTTGGCGGTGGTAATTTAGATGATGGGGGAATCTTTTTACACACAAGTCTCAATAACCAGTTGGTTGGTAATATTATAAACGATAACTCACAAGGGATTCTTTTGTGGTTGAACTCCAATAACAATTCTATATCTGACAATTCTCTCAACAATAATTATTTAGGGATTTGTTTGTATACGCCTATTAATATAGAGTGTATAAATAACATGGTGGCTAATAACATTATCACGAATACCTCTTCTTATGGTATTTTGGTTATCAATGACTGTTTCTACAACATCTTTACTGGGAACATCTTCTGTGATAATAATTACGGATTGTATTTTGTCAAGTATTTCAGTACGGGCCCATCAAACAATCTAGTTTACAATAACTATTTTTCTAACACCAATAATGTGTGTGATGAGGGAACAAATATTTGGAATATTACGAAAACACCAGGGATAAATATCGTTGGTGGCCCCTACCTTGGGGGTAATTATTGGAATGACTATAATGGTGAAGATTTGGATGGAGATGGAATAGGTGATACGAATATCCCGCATTATGGTGATTATCTACCGCTAACTCTCATGTGTGGCAATGTAAATGCAGATGGAACAATCAACGTTTGCGATGTCGTCTACCTCATCAACTATCTCTTCGGAAATGATTCTGAGCCTGTACCAAAATTATGTGTTGGTGACGTCAATGGCGACGGTGTTGTAAATTCTGCAGATGTCGTCTACCTTATCAACTACCTGTTCATCCATGGTCCTGCACCGGGTGGATGCTGCGGGAGCTAAAAAGATAGACTTGGTTGGTTTAAGGCAGAAGGATATGAAAAAACAAAATGATAGTAAAATCCAAACCCCTGAAATGAAAAAAGATATTGAACGAAGCCGTGATTGGAACTTACTATCCTACATTCCGCACATCGACTTCTAACTTTTTTAAATAATATGTTCCAGGAGAAAAGATACGTATAACTCGTCCATTCGGAATGCGATGGTATGTTGTTTAATTTGAAAAATGTGTTCGCGAAGTACAGAAAATGAGTGAAATGTTTATGAACTATGAAAGACTTACTACATATGCAGAAAACATAAAACTAAACAGCAACTATAATATATGATAACAGGAATTTATACCTAAAAATGGCATAAGTTGATGAAATTAAAATTTTTGCGAGCAAAATGCGGAATGCAGGTACTATTTGAATAAATCTAATAAAAAGATGTAAGGGCCCGGCAGGACTTAGAGGTCGCAACAGGAGATAATGTAAAGAGAGTTTTGTAAAAAAGTCAAACTCTGGTTATACACAACAGTCAGATTTCTTTCACTAAAAGCCTTCTTTTTTCTTATTTTTATCCTCAAGGTCAAACATTACCCCCCTCCGTTAGTTATATATATACGCTAATTCCATTCTAATTTTATATCTGTATTTTATAAAATACGGGAGTGATAAAATGAATAAAAACGTATTATTGAAAATGGTGATAGTGATTTTGTTAACCTGTTTTTTCCTGGCATCATCAGCATCACCGGCACAGACGACCGCTAGGCATTATGAAGCTAGAAACAGCAAAATCTATCAAATAGAGTTTAACGTCAAATTTTCAACCAACGATCTTACCCTGTATAAAATAATGGGTTATGATATCGTCCAGATGAAGGATTCCTTCGACCTCAATCAGATTGGAAAACCAATGATCCCAATGAAAGAAATCAAGGTTGCGTTACCCCCGGGAATGAAGGTTACTGAAGTAGTGGCTGATGAGACGGCTCAGATCGATATCGCAGGGGAGTACATCCTCTTTCCAGCCCAGCCACCAAGAAAGACCGATGGTTCCACGGATGATGTAAGCTTTGTTCAACCTGATCCAATGATATATACATCAACCCAACCATATCCATCAAAACCACTTGAGTTTATTCGTCAATCCGACCTTGCAGGTCAACCTCTAGCGGTGATAAACATCTACCCAGTTCAATATATCCCGAGTGATAAAAAGCTGACCTTGTTCACATCGATCTCCTTTATCATCAAAGGTGAGGATGGTTACATATGTGGTGACTATCTTTCTTCTTCCCATTCTGCGCGTTGTCGTGAGACATATCAACAGATGATCACGGAGATGGTAGTGAACCCTAAAGACGTGCAATTACAATTTTCTCCCAATGATAGACCCATATGTCCTGGGCTTCCCCCTGGCGGTCCCTACGACCATGTCATCATTAGCAGTAGCACCGATGCTTCCTCCTGGCAACCCCTGGCAGACTGGCATACAAAACAAGGGTTGAAAGATATAGTTGTTGATACGACGTCTATCTATGCGAATTATTCAGGGTCTGATAACCCTGCGAAGATCAGAAATTTTATCACCGACGCGAAAAACAATTGGGGAGCCATATATTTCCTCCTATGCGGGGAGAACAGCGCTGTCCCCTTCAAATATCGGACCTATGCGGAAGAGAGCATTCCAAGTGATGAATACTATAGTGATTTTGATGATGACTGGGTGTGTGAAGTGTTTGTCGGTCGACTAACCGCGCAGGGTGCAACCGAGATAAACCTGTCCATCCAGAAAGTACTCAAGTATGAGCAAGATCCGCCCCTAACTGATTATATTCTCGATACAACGCTCCTTGGAATGGATCTCTCTACCGTTGAACATGATGGTATACTCACCCGCGGTGAATACCTTAAGCAGAGAATTGATAGCTCATACATCCCTCCACGATTCACCATAACCGAGGTGTATGATACCCAGCCAAGGGACCACACCCAGGATTTTTTCGATGCTCTTAACAACGGCCAAAACCTTGTGAACCATAATGATCATAGTAATATAGGGGTGCTCGGGGTAGGATATCTCAACCATGGTGGGTTATTCTCTAGCGCTGATGTCGATACGCTGACCAATACGAACAAGACGAGCAACATATTCTCGATAGGCTGCCTGGCGAATGCGATGGATGACCCCAATGGTCATGATTGCATCGCTGAGCATTTCGTGATCTATAACAACCTCAAAGCCGGGGTATCGTTCACGGGCAATACCAGAAGCGGCTGGTTCTATTATGAAGATCCGTATTCACTATCCGCTCAGCTCGATGAGTATTGGTGGAGAGGCCTGTTTTCTTACAAGAAGTATAGGCTTGGTGAAACCCTAGCGTATACAAAAAATAACTGTCCTCTTTCTGGTGAAATCTGGCAATATTGTCATTGGTCTCTTAATCTCTTGGGAGAACCAGCAATGTCTGTCTGGACCGATACACCAAAAGCCCTAGATGCGACATATCCTGCCAAAATACCGAAGGGAACCTCAAATTTTACGGTTCACGTCCAGGAAACTAGTGGTGAGCCGGTCGCAAATGCCTCCGTCTGTCTCTGGAAAATAGATGACTTCTACCTCAAAGACTTTACCGACAGTAATGGGAATGTTACCTTCACACCGTTACCGTCTACGAGAGGTACGATGTATGTGACGGTGACGAAACAAAATTACCTTCCTTTTGAGGGGACAGTTCGATGTAGTCGATCAAAACCATTCACCAACAATGCCCTCTGGGCGGCTCTTTGGTCAAGTATTCAGACCTTTGACCTGCACCGCATCCATGAAAGACTTTGGTGGTGATGTGTACTATCTTTGCTATCTTTGAGACTGGGAATACTGCAGGGTCTGAACCGCAGTAAAAAGTCCCGGAGATGCGTAAGGACTTACTCTGATATTTATTGATAGTTTTAAATATGGATTTATGATAAACGATGTGCAGAGAAGTCGCAAAAGTATATATAGTTAACAATTGTTAATTAATAGTAGTGAGAGCAAAATGAGCATTATCGACTTGACATCGATGGGGGAGCCTCAATCTGATCTGAAAAAAGAAATCAACGATCGACTCACCAAACTCCAGGATGAAATCTCAGACTATTGTTTTCAATGCGCAAAATGCACCTCAGGCTGCGAAGCACATAAACTCCTTGAGCTTGAGCCGCATAAAACTGTTGCACTTCTGAAACGAGGATTGATCAACGAACTCATTAATTCTGATGTGATCTGGACCTGCATGACCTGTTACAAATGCTGGGAACGATGCCCGCAGCGCGTCTCGCCAGTTGAGGTACTATTTGCATTAAAGAACATGGCGGTAGCCTCCGGAAAACAAATTCCAGGAAAATACACGGCAATGTTACAATCCATCCTTTCAACGGGTCTTATCCAAGATGTACAGCAGATAGCAACAAAATCTGCAAAGACGATAAAACGGGATGAACTGGGTCTTCCACCAATCTCAAAACCAACGGATCTGTCCAAGTTTCAGGCAGGGATCATGAAAATAGCTGTGGAAAAGGTTTAGGTACGATGAAGAAGAAATACGCGTTGTTTCCTGGCTGTCTGATGCCAACCGAGCAGTACGCTTACGAGCTTTCTATTAGAGAAACACTTCCGTTATTAGGTATTGAGCTAGTCGACGTTGAAGGGTTTTCATGCTGCGGCGAACCCATGAAAAGCGTAAATCAACTCCTTACTCTGTATCTTTCCGCACGGAATATTGCGATTGCGGAGAAGCATCATCTGGACGTGTTTGTACCCTGCGCGATGTGCCATCTCGCCCTTAGTGAATGTCAACATGTCCTTGAGAACAGTCCTGCGATGAAGGAGCGAATCAACGGGATGCTTTCTGCAGAAGACCTGAAATACACGGAGAAAAGACATGTGGTGCATACGGTTGATTTATTGTATGATATCATTGGAATAGATAAGATTAAAGAACACGTGAAAAAACCATTGAACGGGTTGAAGATCGCAGCGCATTACGGGTGCCATATCCTTCGTCCAAGTGAAATTGGTCGACCTGACGACTCTGAGAATCCACAGAAGATCGAAACAATTCTTAAAGCATTAGGAGCCGAACCGATCCAGTATCCTCAGAAACTTGATTGTTGTGGTGCTCCGCTGCTTGCAAACCTTCCTGATTCGGCTCTTACAAAAACAGGGCAAAAGCTCCAGGCGATACAAGAACAGGGAATCCATGCCATGGTTGATGTCTGCCCGTGGTGTCATAAGATGTTTGACAGCAGACAGGCTAAGGCAGGGGAGATCGTCGCCGTAAAACTCGACGTCCCAGTACTGTACTTAACGCAACTCCTTGGAATTGCTTTAGGATTACCAGTTGAAAAACTTGGACTTGACCTCAATCTCAGCCCAGTCGAAAAACTCAAGCTGATTGAGGTGAACTAATGCAGCGTATCGGTGTGTTTGTCTGCCATTGCGGAATCAACATCGCACAGACCGTTGATGTCGAAGCACTCACTAAGTATGCGAGTCACCTCAACGGTGTGGTGGTCGCAGAACATTATAAATACATGTGCTCCGACGTGGGCGCGACCCTAATTAAAGACGCGATTAAGAAATTCAAGCTCGATGGCGTTGTAATCGCATCGTGTTCCCCACGGATGCATGAACATACGTTCCAGCGTGTCGCAAGTGACGGTGGCCTGAATCCTTATCTAGTCGAGATTTCTAATATCCGTGAGCAATGCTCCTGGGTGCATAGTGACCGTGAGAAAGCAACAGAGAAAGCGAAATCTTTGGTACGAATTGCTGTTGCAAAAGCGCGTGTATTAGAACCGCTCACCATGTCGACAATCAAGGTGACCCCTGAAGCGTTGGTGATTGGGGGTGGGGTCGCAGGGATTCAAGCTTCATTGGATCTCGCGAATGATGGTTTTAAAGTTTATCTCGTGGAGCGTGACCCGAGTATCGGTGGCCATATGGCACAATTGGATAAGACGTTCCCAACGTTGGATTGTTCATCATGTATTCTTACACCGAAGATGATGGAGGTCACGAACCACGAAAACATCGAGTTGTTGACGTACGCGGAGGTTGCAAGCGTTGAAGGAAGCATCGGGAATTACACGGTGAAGATACGTAAAAAACCCAGGTATGTGAATCTGGAGAAATGCACGGGATGCGGAGACTGCGCGACCGCGTGTCGGTTGAAGGATAGGATTGCAGATGAATTTAACGAGGGTATGGGAAAGCGCGGCGCCGCGTACATGCCGTTCCCCCAAGCTGTTCCTCTGAAGTATTGCCTTGATGCATCCAAATGTCTGTTTCTCACTAAAGGGAAATGCGGAGACGAACCCTTATGCCAAAAAGCATGTGCATCGGGTGCAATTGATTTTAATCAGAAAGAAGAAGTAGTGGAGCGCAAGGTGGGAGCAATTATTGTTGCAACAGGGTATGACCTGTTAGATCCCACGAGTATGTACGAGTATGGGTACGCGACCTCACCTGATGTACTAACCACACTTGAACTGGAGCGGCTGATTAGCTCATCTGGTCCGACACTAGGAGAGATTGTACGACCTTCAAATAAAGAGAAACCGAAGAGTGTCACCTTCATTTTATGCGTAGGGTCTCGTGATGAGACGCAGTGTACCTGGTGTTGCCGGATTGGGTGTATGTCCGCATTAAAGCATGTCTACCTGTTACGGGAGAAACTCGGGGAGGATGTAGAGATTAATGTTTGCTATAATGACCTTCGATCGTATGGGAAAGGGTATGAGGAGTTCTACCGACAGGTGCGAGGGTTGCACGCGAACATGTTCCGTGGTCGTCCCTCTGAAGTTCGAGTGATGAAGGATCATTTGAAAACCGATATTTTTGATACAACCACAAGTAAATTATTTGAGGTGAAAACGGAGATGGTGGTGTTAGTTCCCGCGTTAGTGCCTCGAAAGGATACAGGGAACCTTTCTCGTCTGCTTCGTTTAACCTTGAGTGGTGACGGGTTTTTCCTCGAAGCTCACCCGAAGCTTCGTCCTGTAGATACCTTTGTGAACGGGATTTTTATCGCAGGGTGTTGTCAAGGGCCAAAGGATATCCAAGATACAGTGGCGCAGGCGAGTGGTGCAGCGTCTCGGGCGGCTACGATTCTTTCGAAGGATGAGCTTGAGATCGATCCATTAATTGCGAATGTGGATGAGGACTTATGTAGTGGTTGTGGGATGTGTATCTCAGTGTGTCCCTATAGCGCGATTGAACGGGTGGAAGAAACTCGTAATGGAAAACTGGTGATACATGCGAAGATCAACGAGGGGTTGTGTCAGGGCTGTGGAAGCTGTGTGAGTGCGTGTCCAAGCGGTGCGATACAACAACGAGGGTTTAAGGATAAGCAGCTGCTTCCGATGATTGATGAAATAACGTAATTGATATCTGAAATTTCTATTGAAAAAATTGATAATCTTCTAGGACATGTTCTCTATTGAAAACTATCATGGAATGAGGAATAGAGGTATAGAGATGGAGATTCGTTTTCCAGGAGGGAAAAAAGTTACTGCTGACTTTGGTGGGTTCCTAGTGACTACCGATCAGCCTGTCGCTGAAGGTGGAACAGGGTCAGCACCGTCACCGTTTGATTTGTTTCTTGCATCCATTGGTACGTGTACTGGGTATTATGTATTGAGTTTTTGTCAGAAGAATAACATACCTACGGAGAACATGAGACTGACAGGAAACATACAGAGGAATCCAGAGACGCATCTGGTGGAAAACATCCGTATTGATATCTATGTTCCCAAGGATTTTCCGGAGAAATACAAAAATGCGGTGGTGAAGGCTGCGGGGGCGTGTGCTGTGAAACGACATTTGGAAAAACCTCCAACGATTACTATTACTGTTGTGAACAGGTAGTCAGTATCTTTATGTATCTCTTTTCCATTGAAAGGTGAGGAAGACCATGACGGTTACATTAGTGATTGGGACGCAATGGGGCGATGAAGGCAAAGGAAAAGTTGTTGATTATTATTCAAAACACGTTGATTATGTTGTACGTTATCAAGGAGGAAATAATGCGGGGCATACCATTAAGGTCGGCGAGGACGTCTACAAACTCCATGTCGTACCTTCCGGCGTCATCCAATGTAAAACCGGAGTCATCGGTAACGGTGTCGTCATCGACCCAGAGGATCTCATTAAGGAAATCGATGAGTTAACGAAGCGTGGTCTAAAACCAAAGCTCCTCATTAGTGATCGTGCAAATATCATCATGCCGTACCATAAAATCCTGGATGGCGCTGAAGAGCAATACCTGGGTGATAAGAAGATTGGGACCACGAAACGCGGCATCGGACCCTGTTATAGCGATAAGGTAGCGCGTAACGGCATCAGGGCTATTGATCTTATCGATAAAGAATCCTTAGGTAAGTTACTCGACCGTATCCTCCCATTAAAGCAGAAAATGATGGATATCTACGGCATAAAAACCAGGCTTGACCCTAAAGAAATCCTGCAGACCTACAGTCAATATGGCGCCAGACTCAAGCAGTATATCACAACAACCCATATTGAACTGAACCAGGCAATACAGAAAAAGAAACACATCCTGCTCGAGGGCGCGCAGGGAACCATGCTGGATGTTGATTTCGGTACCTACCCGTATACGACGTCATCAAACACTATCGCAGGTGGATCAACCGTTGGCGCTGGTATTGGACCCAGACATATCGAAGAAATCATAGGGATCGTAAAAGCATACACCACCAGAGTCGGTGAAGGACCATTCCCCACGGAACTGTTTGATAAAACCAGTGAGCATCTGCAGACTGTTGGCCGTGAGGTGGGAACCACCACGAGCAGGCCACGCAGGTGCGGCTGGCTTGATCTTGTCGTCGTGAACCACTCCTGCATGATCTCTGGTGTAACAAGTCTTGCAATAACGAAACTTGACGTCCTGAGCAAACTTCAGAAGCTTAAGATCTGCACCCATTACAAGCTTAAGGAAAAAACCATCGATTACTTCCCTGCAAACATCAACGATGTGGCCAAGTGTACGCCAGTCTATAAAACCTTCAAAGGCTGGGACATCATCAACCCGGAAGCAACATCAATCAACGATTTACCAAAAGAAGCACAAACCTACCTTACATTCATAGAAAAAACAGTAGGCGGCCCCATACATCTCATCTCGATAGGACCTGGACGAAACGAGACCATTGAAGTCTAAACAAGATGTTTTACCGCAAGAGCAGTCTGAATCCACCGCAGATACGAGTTACAAGCGGCACGAAGACTACTCAGCTCTTCAGACGCGATCGTCAACACCAATTCATTCTTGGCAAAAGAAAACGAAATACTGGATTTCGGTATTTTTTGCGATAGTTCTGGTGACAACGACTGCGCAACTAACCCGGCATCAGAAGAAGAAACATGAAAGATGAAACGTGCCGTATGTGTCATACGCCTTTGATGCGTTTAGCAACTGTGGGTCGTTCCTTGTAGAACACCTTGCTGCCGCAGTACGGGCATTGCATCCCGATGTTTTTCACATCGAACTGCACCGCTTTCTTACACAAGCCACATTTATAGCGTGTCACTTGGATTCCTCCTCAGAAGAGACTGGAACAATGAGTCCTTTGAGGATTCGATCAGCGGCAATACCCTGAGGTGTGTTCGGAAGATATGCGCCACCAGCAAACACGTTCCCGCATTTCTTGCATTCCCAAATACCGGTGCTTGTGCGCTGCACTGCTTTTTGTCCGCATTTAGGGCAAGGATGGCGGATCTTCTGCAAGGCTTCTACCTCACGGACCATGGTTCGTGATTTCACACCGTACCGTTCTTTAAACCGACCTGACGAGCCAACTTTCTTTGTTCGTTTCGACATGGTTATTTCCCTGTTGAAGCAGATAATTGCTTCCGTATTTCTTGCCCGTTATCAAGAGCTCCTTTTATAACTTTTTGTATCTCCTCCTTAGTAAAGCTCCCAGAAAGCCCTTTTTGCATCGCCCGGATGTCACCTTTGTTGTCCGTGGCAACGGTGAGACGCACATCAGCGATCTCTTCTTCATCAAGACTCGGGTCGAAGAAGACGTAATCATTGATTTTCACGGCAGTGCAAGAGATAGGAGGCTCAGTCATCGGCAACGGGTAATCCTCTTTTGCGTAATCCTCAGGAAGATCGGACGCGAACCGTTTCACAGGAACCGTCGCAGTCGATAACGCAGCTAGCGCAGCAAGTGAGGCCGCATCAAACAGGTTACCATCGTAATCAAGGATATGGATGTCAATGAAGACCAGCCAGACCTTTTCCTTTGGAATAATACAGAGCTTATCGATTTGCACGACCTGGGATTCCCGAACCCCACGGTCCACGACCCGAGCAAGCTCAATAGCGTTCTCCCTTGGAGGCCCTGACTCAAAATCAGGGGATGCAAGCGGAATAAACTCTGCAGCGGTACTGAGCACACCAGTGTCAGGGGTGTCAGGGAACGGCTCCCCGATGCCCATCTTTATTCCGACAAGGACCTGGGTGTTACCGATTTTCACACGCGCAGAACCCTCAGCTTTGTTGACCACGCCAGTCTCAATTTCAATTTTACGGAACTCATCAAAGGATCTGCCGTCAAGGCGTTTCCCTTGCTCAGCGAGTTTCAGCACGTAATCACGTTTAATGATAGGGACAACCGTCATTTTTACACCTCCGCAGCAACAGTCTGATACTTATGCATAATTGCTTTTTTCTGTATCTCAGAAACGATATGGCATCCTTTGACCGCCAAATCAAACGCCTGGTTAAACTCATCAACCGTGAGATGTCCGTCCATCTGAAGCAGCAGCACCTCGCCAGTGCGTGGTGAAATCGCAAGAGGCAGGTCAGCATCCCCAAGGTTATCCTCCTCTTTACCCAGATCAAGGACAACCTGACCACCGATTTTACCTGCAGCACACGCGACCGGGATGTCACGCAGCGGGATTCCAGCATCAACAAGTGCTACCCCAGCAGCAGTCAACCCAGCACAACGGGTTCCTGCTTCTGCATCAAGCACCTCGATGTTCACATCAACGGTTGCCCGTGGGAACTGCTCAGTGAGAATCACTTTTTCAAGCGCAGCAGAGATAACCTTTGAGATCTCCACGCTGCGTCGGTCAGGGCCTGGACGTTTCCTATCCTCCACACTGAACGCAGCCATGTTATACCGCGCCTGCACAATCGCCCGTAACGGGTTCTGCACATGTCGAGGTAAAGCCTCTCGAGGACCATAGACGGCGACAATCACTTTGTTGCCGCCCCATTCCAGGTAGCAGGAGCCGTCAGCTCGATGAAGCACGCCAGCTTCGATTTTAATGTTGCGTAAATCTTCTGGACCTCGTCCGTCCAATCTTTTTCCTTCACGTGTTATTAACTCAAGGTCTGATTTCATTATCTTACATCCTTTGCATCTTTTTTCAATAACTCTTCCATTCTAGCGGTGAGCCCGAATGTAATCGCCTCACTTTCTATTTTATTGATCGCTTGGAGCACTTTTTCAATGCCCTCAGCGTCCCCATCGATCCAGATACGTCCGTTCTGACCAACAAAGATCCGACACCGGGTGTATTTCTTGATAAGATCGATCATGGAGCCGCTCTTACCGATAATCCGAGGGACTATCGATGATTCAACTTCGATGATGTGACCGCCTTTGATTTTAAACAAGTTCCGGTCATTGAGCGTGATCTGCAGTTTCTTGGATTCATCAACAGAAAGAACCTTGGCCAGTATCGCATCGCCGGTGTTTAAATATTTTTCTGTGTCGCCGAATTCGATTTCCCAGGGAACCTCATGGACATGCAACAATGCGGGGTACGGTGCGTTAATGTCAACCATCCAATTCGAGGTTGCTGCTTCTTCCACAATCCCGATGACAAAATCATTGACCACCGGGTCATAGCGTCCTTTGAGTGCGATTACGTTAATGATATTCCCTTGAACATTCAATATGCCCAGTCGCTCCGCGTAGATTTTCCCACGCTCAACAAACGTACCCCGGCCAGCCTTACAGGTGGCTGTGTCCCCAAGAACCTGAGTAGGGATAACAATTTGACGTCCTTCATGTGCCATAAAATCAAGTATCCTTTTGTTAGTCCTTATTTTAAAACCCTTGTTTCAACGTTTCCCTTTGTAAGCGTGTTCAGTCGGTCATAAAAATCTGTTTGCATTCCCGCAGGAAGCTTCACAATACCTATCCATGTTCCATCAGACTGCCATTCCTCACGCTCAAGTGTGCCAAAGCTACGGACCGCACCATATGCCTTACCTACATGCTCAGGAGGAATCTTCACCGAGACCCGTGCCTGATCCATAGAAATCGGAAGGATCGGTCGAAGCATCTCGATAATGGTTTTCATCTGCTGATTCACGGATTTAAAAGGATCGATATGCACCTTTGCCTCGTCAAGAGCAAGCTCAATGCGTGTCCGAGGATGCGGCATCTTTGTCCTAGGGTCCATCGCGTTCTTCACAATCATATCAATGATGCGTTTCTTCTTCTGCTCCTGCATCTCATGCCGCTGCTCTGTCGTCAGCTGAATTTCGCCCTTCTGGATGATTTCCTTAGCAATAACAGTTATATCAGTGGTGTTGAATTGTTTCTGCAATGACTCCTCAGGCGCATGGGTCCCTTTCTTGGAATCGCTGAACACGGCATCAATGGCTAACGCAGAAAGAATATTCTCTGTTTTGCCATCCAGGATATGCTCTGCCTCATGAGGGTCCACGAGGATTTCGAAGTGATCTCCTCCTTTATGTAACCGGGCAACCACAGCATTTTCAAGACTAACCAATCCTACTTACCTCCAATGGCTTTTATTACGTACGTCTTGGTTTCCGCTGGTGATAAGATATGGAACTTTATTCCTTTCTTAACCACACCAATTTCAATCGCATCAGGATTGAGTTTCCCCTCAGTCCCTTTATGTAGGGCTTTGACACCAAGGTCAATTGCTTCATCCATGCTCATGTTGTCCTTATAATGTTCCTCGAAAAACGCCATCGCACCGGTACGTCCTGCTCCCTCGCTTGCTGCCTTATACTCCATAAGGGCACCTGAAGGATCTGTGGAAAATAACCGTGCACCGGTCTCATCAACACCAGCTATCAACAGCGCGGTCCCAAACGGTCGAACCCCACCATACTGGGTGTAAGTTTGTTTAAAGTCACAGATACGTTTCACCAGTACCTGCACCTGGATTTTCTCACCGTAGGTGATCTCGTTGATCTGCGCGTCCAAACGAGCCTTATCGACAAGGGAGCGTGCATCGGCAACAAGACCCGAGGTCGCACATCCGATATGATCATCAATCACGAATATCTTTTCAATGGAATCAGGCTCGATAAGCCGAGAGGTAATGCGTTTATCCACAAGGAGAATCGCGCCATCCTGGAATTTCACTCCAACAGTTGTTGTACCACGTTTTACCGCTTCTCTGGCATATTCCACTTGAAACAATCGCCCATCAGGGGAAAACACGGTAATTGCTCTATCATACGCCATATTCGATGGTTGCATTTTTCATTTCACCTCATTTTTTTCTTCTGTTTTGCTCTGTTATCTCTCTCTTAATTTCAACCATGAATGCACTTTTGATGTATATAGTTTGTGTATCAGGTTCCCCTCCTGAAAAAAGTGTATTCATACGCCTCGTTTTGCTCCCCAGATAACCTTATGGAGCTGTAGGCCTAATCGCACCGGTAATTCATCATGAAGAATCCATGATGCAAGCTTTTTTGGACTGGTACTCCAGACAGGCTGAAAAAAAACAGTACACCTTGGCTTGTAGCGCTGAACAATGGCTTTTGCATACCTGTAATCTTCTTTGTTTTTAATGATAAATTTCAGCTGATCATGTTTTGAGAGAGCAGAGATGTTCTGCAGAATCATACGCCCCTGCATCTCTGAAGAAGGGCATTTGACATCAAGGGAGATCATCACTGTTTTTTTTTCAGTAAATTTTTTTATCGGGATACTACCATTAGTTTCAAGACAAATAGTATATTTTTTTTGAAGAAGAACGTTTATGAGTTTTAAAAGATCCTTTTGTAATAAAGGCTCTCCTCCGGTAATACAGATATATGAACAAGCGAACTTCTCAATCTCATTAAGGATCTCCAATATACTTCGTTCGGTTCCTTGGTTATAGGCATAGGTGGTATCACAGTACGCGCATCGCAGGTTACATCCCGTGGTTCTCAGGAAGATTGTAGGAGTACCCACCAAAGATCCTTCTCCCTGTATTGAATAAAAGAGTTCATTTACTTTCATTTGCGTGATGTATTTCAATCGCTAATTAAAAACTTTGCATGGAAAAAAAATCAAAAAAACATCAGAGCGAAATAAGGTAAAAATATTTATAGGGGAAGTAATATTACGGGTAAGCCGTTCCAATGTTACTTGAGATAGAGTATAGTATATAAAACCAGTGGAACTGTGGCCCATCATTGGGCCTGTAGCTCAGCTAGGTAGAGCATCTGGCTTTTAACCAGGTGGCCAAGGGTTCGAATCCCTTCAGGCCCGCCTATTCTTTCAAGAGGAACATAGGAGGAATGTAGTATCGCAGCCCCGCCAAAAAAATATTACGACATCTTAGGACATAAGCTAGTCCCCGATCATAAGATTTTAACGGAGAAAGAAAAAAAGGAGCTGTTGGAGAAATTTGATATCAGACCAGACCAGTTACCCCGTATTTTTGTGACAGATCCCGCAGTTCAAACCATTGGAGCAAAACCTGGACAGATTTTAAAAATTATACGAAAAAGCCCGACCGCGAAGTATTCAACTGCGTATAGGGTTGTTGTTGAGAGTGATATCGCTGAGAGTTTTTCCTTCGCTGAGCCAGCAGAAGATTTTAGCACACCAAGCGAAGAGATGTAGAAAGGGGAATATGAGGAGTACTTATGAGAGATTTAGTTGATGCGTTTTATAAGGAACGAAGTATTGTCAACCATCAGATCGCTTCCTACGACGATTTTTTAAACAATCGATTACAACGGATTGTTGACAGCACGATCATTGGTCAAGAAGAAGAAAGCATCGTGAAAGGCTATATCTACCCTGAAATAGAAGGATATAAGATCAAGTTCGGGAAGTTAAAAGTCGGTCTTCCACAGGTAAGAGAAGCAGATGGGACTGAACGACCCCTAACGCCAATGGAAGCGCGTCTGAGAGACTTGACCTATGAGGCTCCTATTGAACTGGAATTCATCCCGGTGAAAAACGAAGTCGAGTACGAACCGGAGACCGTCCGCATCGGTGAGCTTCCGATTATGATTAAATCCGTGCGATGTAATATCTCGCAGAAAGTCCTTGAAGAAAAATTAGACCGTCCATTTTCAGATGAGGAGTACCGCAAAGAGCTACAGCAGCTGCAGGAAGACCCTCTAGATCCCGGTGGGTATTTCATCAGCAACGGGACAGAACGTGTGTTGATTACGGTTGAAGACCTTGCCCCAAATCGAGTGCTTGTGGAACGCTCCAGTAGATATGGGACTGATGTCGAGGTCGCTAAAGTGTTCTCCCAGCGGGAAGGGTACCGTGCGTTAACCGTTGTTGAGAAACGCAAAGACGGTATGCTCATGGTCAGTTTACCAACCACCTATGGTCAGATACCACTCATTGTTTTACTCCGTGCACTGGGCATGGAAAACGATAAAGAAATCGTTGATGTCATCTGCGTTGACCCTAAAATGGAGCCGTATGTGCTCGCCAATATCGAGGAATGCGCCAAGGAATATAGTATTGCGACAAAGGAAGAGGCAGTGGCGTACCTGGGGAAGAAGTTCGCAGGCGGACAAGCTAAGGAATACCGGGTAAAAAGGGTCGAAACTATTATGGATCGTCATCTTCTCGCGCATCTGGGAAACGACCAAGAAGACAGACTCACCAAGGCTATTTTCATGGCACGTATGGGGATGGCTGTCCTGGAGTTAGCGCTCGGGAAACGAGAGCCGGATGACAAGGATCATTATGCAAACAAGCGGTTGAAGCTTGCTGGGGATCTTATGGAAGATCTTTTCCGGGTCGCATTTACCGCTTTGTGTAAGGATCTGAAGTATCAGATTGAACGTATCAGCGCGAAAGGAAAGGAAATCAAGATATCATCATCACTGCGTGCCGATGTGCTCAGCCAGCGAATCCATCACGCACTCGCAACCGGGAACTGGGTAGGCGGACGTGCTGGTGTCTCACAGCTCCTTGACCGAACCAGTAATCTTGCAGTGCTCAGTCATTTACGACGAGTCACCTCACCGTTAACCAGGTCACAGCCGCATTTCGAGGCACGAGATTTACATTCCACACAGTGGGGGCGACTTTGCCCTAACGAAACCCCTGAAGGACCGAACTGCGGTCTGGTCAAAAACCTTGCACTCACTGTTGAGATATCAGAAGGATACAATGAAAAAGAAGTGGAGACTGTTCTGCGGGATCTTGGGATTAAAGAGCTCACGAAACATATCACGGGCTCTCGGGTGTACCTCAACGGGGACCTTATCGGGATGCATCCGAACGGTGCTGATCTTGTTAAGAAACTGCGGGAACGAAGACGTAAAGGTTTACTGAGCAATGAAATCAACGTCACCTACGACATGGAAGGAAACGATGTTATCGTCAACTGTGATTGCGGGAGATTACGACGACCGTTGCTTGTTATAGAGAATGGGAAATCATTGGTCAACCAGAAATATTTTGCTGATCTTAAAGAGGGAAAGAAAAAATGGTCAGATTTAATTAACGATGGCGCGGTCGAATATATTGATGCAGAAGAAGAGGAAAACACCCTGATTGCGTTGCGAGAAGAGGACCTCACCCTGGATCATACGCATATGGAGCTTGACCCGATGTGTATCCTTGGAATTGGTTCATCACTCGTTCCATACCCGGAGCATAATTCTTCTCCGAGAATCACCATGGGTGCTGGTATGGGGAAACAATCGTTAGGATTTGGTGCATCAAACTATCGTATCCGACCAGACACGCGTAGTCATCTGCTCCATTACCCGCAGGTGCCGCTGGTGCAAACCCATGCGATTCGCTATATCAAATTCAGGGAACGACCCGCAGGACAGAACTTTATTGTCGCGGTTGCATCCTTCCAGGGATATAACATGGAAGATGCGTTAATTGTGAGTAAATCCGCTGTTGAACGTGGACTTGGCCGTAGCACCTTCCTTCGTACGTATAACAGCGAAGAAAAAAGGTATCCTGGGGGCCAGGAAGATCATTTTGAAATCCCTAATCCCGACTGCAGGGGTGTTCGTAGTGAAAATGCTTACAACAATTTAGGTGAAGACGGTCTGATTTCACCAGAATGCGGTGTGAACGGAGGAGATGTGCTCATAGGGAAGACCTCTCCACCTCGATTCCTGGAAGAACCCACGGATTTTCTTACGCCTCAGAAACGACGAGAAACCTCAGCAACCGTTCAACATGGTGAAGGCGGTGTCGTGGATAAAGTCATGTTATCCGAGTCTGTGAACGGTTCACGAATGGTGAAAATAAAGGTTCGAGAGCAACGAATCCCTGAGCTTGGGGATAAGTTCGCCTCAAAACATGGTCAGAAAGGAGTTATCGGATACGTTGTTCCTCAGGAGAGCATGCCGTTTACTGAGCAGGGGATGTCCCCTGATTTAATCATCAACCCTCATGCGATCCCTTCAAGAATGACGGTTGCGCATGTGCTTGAAATGATCGGAGGGAAAGTCGGATCACTTGAGGGGCGAACCGTTGATGGAACCGCGTTCAGCGGGGAAGACGAGGATCAGCTCCGAGCGTCTTTAGTCAAAAACGGGTTTCACCACGCCGGAAAAGAAATCTTCTACGATGGACTCACTGGACGACCGTTGGAATCTGACGTGTTCGTCGGCTGTATCTATTATCAGAAGCTTCATCATATGGTCGCAGGAAAAATCCATGCGCGATCACGAGGACCTGTGCAGATCCTCACCAGGCAGCCAACTGAGGGACGAGCCAGAGAAGGTGGTCTGCGGTTCGGAGAAATGGAGCGTGACTGTCTCATTGGTCATGGTGCCTCCATGGTTATCAAAGACCGGTTGCTTGATGAATCAGATATCACGATGAAGTATGTCTGTAACACCTGTGGTCATATCGCAATGATTGATCGCCACGGGCGGTTACATTGCCCTATCTGCGGTGATAAAGCAGATATCCACCCCGTTGAGATGAGCTATGCGTTCAAGTTACTGATTGATGAGTTGAAATCACTGGTGGTTGTACCACGTATTAAACTGGAGTCGTTGGTGTAGGAGGCAGAAACTATGGCAGGAAAAAATATCACAAAAAAAATTGGGTCCTTGGAATTTTCGGTGCTGTCACCTACTGAGATTCGAAAGATGAGTGCAACAAAGGTGATTACTGCTGATACCTACGATGATGACGGGTTTCCGATCACCATGGGCCTCATGGATCAACGATTAAGCGTTATTGAACCAGGTCTGCGGTGTAAAACTTGTGGACTGAAGGTTGGTAAAGATAAATGCCCAGGGCATTTCGGACATATTGACCTTGCCATGCCAGTGATTCATGTCGGGTTTGTAAAAACCATACGAAATAGTTTACGAGCAACCTGCAGGAAATGCGGAAGGATTCTCATCCCTGACAAAGAACTTGATGAGTATAAAAAAACCATAAAGAAAAACAGCGCAGAAGGCCGCGATAACGCCTACATGTTCAAAACCATAATCGCGACTGCTAATAAGACCGAGCATTGCCCACGCTGTGGCACCCCATCAGGGAAAATCGACCTTGATAAACCAACCTCATTCCGGGAGAACGGTAAGAAACTGACACCCACGGAGATACGGGAATGGCTTGAGAAAATCCCTGATGAAGACCTCCCTGTATTAGACATAAATGTCGTATCTGCACGACCTGAATGGATGGTGCTGACGGTCCTGCCGGTTCCCCCAGTCACGGTCCGACCTTCAGTCACCCTGGAAACTGGTGAGCGATCCGAGGATGATCTGACCCATAAACTCGTGGATGTCATCAGGATCAATCAGCGTCTGCAGGAAAACAGGGACGCAGGAGCACCACAGCTCATCGTTGAGGACCTCTGGGAGTTGCTCCAGTATCATATCACAACATATCTGGATAATCAAACATCTGGTATCCCGCCAGCACGACATAGGTCTGGTAGACCCTTAAAAACACTCGCGCAGCGACTCAAAGGAAAAGAAGGACGGTTCCGTAGTAATTTGTCTGGGAAGCGAGTGAATTTCTCTGCCAGAACAGTCATTTCCCCGGATCCGAACCTGAGCATTAACCAAATCGGTGTTCCCATTGAAATCGCGCGGGAGCTTACTATGCCGGTGCATGTCACCACTCAAAACCTTGAATGGTGTAAACAATTAATTAAACAAACCGCGATCATCGAAAAACCTGGTGATGATTATGTGCCTCACGTGAACTACGTGAAACGTTATCGAGAAGGCGTAGAGCAGAGAATTAAGGTCACTGAGAAAAACGCGGAGGATACCGCGGAAAAACTCGAGCTTGGATCTATTATTGAACGGCAGTTGATGGATGGCGATATCGCACTTTTCAACCGTCAACCCTCGTTACATCGGATGTCGATGATGGCACATCGTATCAAGGTGGTTCCGCATCGGTCTTTCCGGTTTAATCTTTCTGTCTGTCCCCCGTATAACGCGGATTTCGATGGCGATGAAATGAACCTTCATGTACTCCAAGGAGAAGAAGCAAGAGCAGAAGCTGAGATCCTCATGAAGGTGCAGGAGAATTTGCTTTCCCCTCGTTTTGGTGGTGTCATCATTGGTGGGCTGCATGACCATATCTCAGGGTGTTTCCTGTTGACGTATAATGATAAGATGTTTTCCAAAGAGAAAACCGCTCAAATCCTCTCTTGTTTTAAGTACAAAGGGAAGTTCCCCGAAGTTCATGTAAAAGATGGCGAGAGCTATGTGTACGGTCGGGATATCTTTAGTGTACTGCTGCCGAAGGATTTAAACATGGAGTATAAGGCAAAAGCATGTTTTCACTGTGAAGTCTGCAAAGGTGCTGACTGTCCGCATGGTGCTTATGTCATTATTAAAAACGGGAAGCTCAAGCAAGGTATTGTCGATGAAAACTCTATCGGGTCGTTCAAAGGCAGAGTCGTTGAGCGGATCATCAGGGATTATGGGACGACCGCAGGCAGAGAGTTCATTGATGACGTTACTCGATTGGGGATTGCTGTCGTCACGATCATCGGGTTTACCACGAGCATCGATGATGAGGATATCCCGCCAGAGGCTAAACGACAAATTGAGGAAGGGCTGCAGAAAGCACAAAATAAGATTAGAACGCTGGTCACCGCGTATGAACACGGGGAGTTGGAGTCGCTGCCTGGAAGAAGCCTAGAAGAAACCCTGGAAATGGAAATCATGCGAGTAACAGGACGTGCTAGAGACATGGCTGGTGAAATCGCAAGTAAATACCTTGGGTTGAACAACAGCGCGGTCATCATGGCAAAATCAGGTGCCAGAGGGTCCATGTTGAACCTTTCGCAGATGTCAGGGTGTGTCGGGCAGCAGGCAGTTCGAGGGGAGCGTATCTCTCGAGGTTATAAGTTCCGTACATTACCGCATTTCAAGAAAGGGGACCTGGGGGCAAGCGCGAAAGGATTTGTTGCGAATAGCTACAAGAGTGGGTTGAACCCGACCGAGTATTTCTTCCATTCTATGGGAGGTCGTGAAGGTCTGGTTGATACCGCGGTTCGTACCTCACGATCCGGGTATATGCAACGACGACTAGTGAATGCACTAGAAGACCTCAAGGTAGAAAGTGACGGCACCGTCCGTCAGACCGGCGGAGAAATCATTCAATTCATCTACGGCGAAGACGGTGTGGATCCCACACGGAGCACGGCAGGAAAAGCAGTGGATCTTGACCGTATCTTCTACGATGCAAAACAGGAGGGATGACGACATGGCAAAACCAGCACCCAAGAAAAAAAGCCCAGCGAAAAAAACAAAGACTGTACCAAAGAAACCAGTAAAAATCGCAAAACCAAAAACCGTCCCTGTAAAAAAGAAAAAACCGGTAAAAGCAGTAAAACTTAAGACCCAGAAACCAAAAAAACCAGCCCCTAAAGAGACGAAAGCAGTAAAAGAAATCGAGAAGAAAAAACCTACCGGCAAGAAAACAAAGGAAAAAGCTGTAAAGGTTGAGAAGAAAAAAGAGCCGGAACGAGCGTTTCTCCCACCACCAATGAAAACAGAAGAAGAACCAAAAGAATTCAAGGCGATACGAGTTGAACTTTCTAAACTTTTAAAAAATCGAGAACTCCCGGTTTCTGTGATCGACGGGATTGTTGAGCGAGTTGCTAAGGATAAGAAAATAGAGTCTAAATTGAAATATATTGTTGAAAAATCTCTTGAAGAATACCTGAAAAATCAGATTGACCCGACCGAAGCCTGCGGTATGATTGGTGCACAGAGCATCGGAGAGCCAGGGACGCAGATGACCATGAGGACGTTCCACTACGCTGGTGTCGCAGAAATTAACGTTACCCTGGGGTTACCACGTCTTATCGAGATCGTGGATGCAAGGTCAACACCATCGACTCCGATGATGAATATTTATCTGCGTGATGAGTATCGCATCAACCCTGATTTAGCCAAAGAAATAGCCAATAAAATTGAGATTACGAGGCTTACCGATGTCGCAGATATCGAAATGGATCTGGCTAACATCACGATTACGATTAAACCCAATAAAAAAACCTTGGAGAAAAAAGGGATCATTCTTGAAGAGATCCTGGGGCGGGTGCAGTCGGTTCGTAAGATTTCTGCAAAGATCGAAAAAGATACGGTGAAAGTCACTTTGGATGAACCCGGGTATAAAACGCTTCAGAATACCAATGAGACGTTAAAAATCCTGAAAATCAAAGGCATTGACGGGATTAAAAGAGTCATTATTCGAAAAGAGCCAAGCGAGGGATACGTCATCTACAGTGAAGGCAGCAACCTCAAAGAAGTCCTGGATATCGAGGGTGTTGACCCGTATCGGACGACAACCAATGACATCCATGGGATAGCGCGAGAACTTGGTATTGAGGCTGCACGGAACATGATCATCCAGGAGGCGTACGCGACGTTATCAGAGCAGGGTTTAAACGTCGACATGAGACATATCATGTTGGTTGCTGATGTGATGACCGCAGACGGAACTGTTCGTGCAATAGGTCGACACGGGGTCAGCGGTGAAAAAAGCTCGGTTCTTTCCAGGGCAGCGTTTGAAATCACGGTGAATCATCTCCTGCTCGCAAGCCAGCGAGGGGAAGCAGATAAGCTCAACGGGGTTGCAGAAAACATTATCGTTGGACAACCAGTGAACCTGGGAACAGGTGCTATTGAACTTGTCATGAATACAAAAAAACCGAAACAGAAGGGAAAGTAAATGGTAGACGTAAATAAAGCATTAAAAGATGTCTCAAAGAAAGGAACAATCATCTTAGGCGAGAAACAGACAAAAGCAGCGATCCAGAAAGGGTCTGCAAAACTGGTGGTCATAGCAAATAACTGCCCGTACTCCGAAGCATTAACAACCCTTGCTAAGGAGAACAAAGTGCCTGTCTATAACTACACGGCCACTGGTGTTGATCTGGGGTATACCTGCGGGAAGAACTTCGCGGTCTCTACGTTTGCAGTGCTTGAGCCAGGGGAATCAAACATCCTTTCGCTGGTGAAGAAAAGGAAATAACGTCAATGACAGAGATTACTCTTTCAAACGAGACCGTCCAGTTTATCAACATGGCATCGAAGTATTCCGGGGCAAGTATCCGGGACTGTGTCGTTGAGGATGACCGTGTGGTGTTTGTCGTTGACAAAGGACAGCTTGGGGTCGCAATTGGTAGTAAGGCAAAGAATCTAGAGAAACTTCGGTCTCTTTTTAAAAAAAGCGTGAAGTTCGTGGAATTTGATGAGGATAAAGCCAGGTTTGTCAAGAACCTGTGCAAACCGTATGAAGTAACAAAGGTAACGGTTGAAGGGACCGACGATGCCAGTGTCATTCGTATCCAGGTAAACCCGCAAGATAAATCAAAATTGATAGGGAAAGGCGGACGAAATATCAACATGATTCGGAAAATGGCTCAACGTCATCATCCGATTAAAGATGTGCAAATTGTTTAAAATATTCCTCCTGTCGGTAATACTTTTAAAGGGTTGCATGTTCCAGGATTTGGGGGTAATGCATGCGCATACGAGCTCATCCCATCATCGATTTTCAGAAACGAAAGGATCTTCCCTTTTATTTCAATAAAAAAAAGCTGGTTGGGGAAGAGGGTGACACGATTGCTTCTGCATTGCATGCGGCAGGGGTAAGAACACTTACCATAAGTTTGAAGTATGAGAGCCCACGCGGGTTTTTTTGTGGCATTGGGAAATGCTCCTCGTGTTTGATGCGGGTGAACGGGATCCCGAATGTTCGGACCTGCATCGCGCCTTTAAAAGAAGGGATTCTTGTTGAAATGCAGGACAAACTCCCAAAGTTACCTGATGCAGAATTCAAAGGTGAAGCACGGAAGACGATCGAAGTTGATGTTCTTGTTGTCGGTGCTGGTCCTGCTGGTCTGTGCGCTGCAATTGAGGCTGCGACGCAGGGTGCGTCGGTGTTGATTGTCGATGAGAATCAATGTGTTGGCGGGCAGTTGGTGAAGCAAACCCATAAGTTTTTTGGCTCCAGGCAAGAACGCGCAGGGACCCGAGGGATTGCTATCGCAAAAGAGCTGGAGGAGAGCCTCAGAACCCTTGAGAAGGAAGGAAAAATCAGGGTGATGACCGACTCGACAGTCATCGGTTATTATGAGGGTGACAAGAACCATCGGTTTGGTGTGGTTGAACGATGCGAGTATCAGAGTAGGCTGTATGATGTCCGCTGTAAAGCAGTAATCCTTGCGTGCGGAGCAATGGAGAACATGTTGTTGTTCCCCGGGAATGATTTACCTGGCGTGTATGGTGCTGGTGCGGTGCAAACACTCATGAACGTGTATGGTGTAAAACCTGGTGAACGGGTTCTGATGGTCGGTGCTGGAAACGTCGGTCTGATTGTCTCGTATCAGTTGTTGCAGGCAGGGATAGCAGTTGATCGCGTCGTGGAAGCAGCACCAACCATAGGTGGGTATCATGTGCATGCAGCAAAACTGCGGCGATGCGGTGTTCCGATTCAAACATCTCATTCGATAAAAGAAGTGTACGGCGATGAAAAAGTTGAAGGCGTAATCGTCGTGACGTTAGATAAGAACTGGAAACCTATCAAAGGCACCGAGGAGGATGTAAAGTGCGACACCATTTGTCTTGCGGTTGGTCTTACTCCTTCCACGCGACTGCTTTCTCAGATAGGAGTTACCTTACAATATATCCCTGAAGCAGGAGGGTATGTCGCAGCTCATGATGAATCGATGCAGACCTGTGTAAAAGGCGTGTATGTCGCTGGGGATGCCTCTGGTATCGAGGAAGCATCGACCGCGATGATAGAAGGAAAAATCGCTGGTCTTGCCGCAGCCATCCAGGTAGGGTATACACAAAACAAGAAGGCCCTTGCACAGTACCGTGAAGAGCTTGCGCAGCTTCGCGCTGGACCCTTTGGTGAAAAACCACGAATAGCGAAAGAAAAAATCTCGAAACTCTGCGAGGTGCGGCATGCGCGAGTATGAAAAAACTGGTGTCCTTTCCAAAGAAGAGATACAACGTCCGACAAAAAAACAGCTGGAGAAAGGAATCGCAATCCTTGAATGTATCCAGGAGATCCCGTGCAATCCTTGTGTGGAGTCCTGTCCTGTTCATGCAATTTCTATGAAGGATATTAATGCGCCGCCGGTGAATGATTTTGAGGCGTGTATAGGATGTAAGAAATGTGTTGGCGTCTGCCCAGGATTAGCGATTTTTGTCGTAAAGGTCAAAGACAAGAAAGCCTGGGTGACTCTCCCGTATGAGTTCGTCCCTGTCCCTAAGGTAGGAGACGGGGTTGAGGCATTGGATAGAGCAGGTGCTGTGCGGGGAAACGCTCTCATAAAAAAGGTAGTGAAAAACGGAAAAACCATGGTTATTACTGTTGAGGTTGATGGCTCGTTAGCCATGGATATCAGAAACATTCGGGTTTGAAGTATGAAGAAAAGCATCGTATGCCGGTGTGAAGACATCAGCGAAGAAGACGTAGTTTGCGCAATTGAGCAGGGATATACAGATCTTGAGGAGCTACGCAAGAAACTCAGGATCGGCATGGGTCCGTGTCAGGGGCGTGTCTGTATTCAGCTGGTGGTTCGAATCCTGGAGAAGAAAACAGGGAAAAAGGTGGCGGCCATTCCCCTTCCGACGGTGAGGCCTCCTCTGATCCCGGTGTCTCTTGGGACGTTAGCAAGTGAGAACGATGAAAAGTAAAGCAGATGTGGTGATCATTGGCGGTGGTGTAAACGGCTGTTCCCTAGCGTACCGGCTCGCAAAAAAGGGATTAGATGTCGTCGTGGTCGAAAAAGGGTATCTTTCCTCTGGTGCTACCGGAGCATGCGGCGCGGGTATCAGGCAGCAATGGTCAACAAGGGAGAACACACAGCTTGCCATTCAGAGCGTAAAAATCTTTGAATCGCTTAGTAAAGAGCTTGGGCAGGATATTGAGTTTCGACAGGGCGGGTATTTGGTCGCGGTTCACGATAAAAAAGAGTTGGCTCAGGCTGAGAAAAATGTTGCGATGCAGCGGTCCCTTGGCTTAAAAGTGGATATCCTGGCTCCTGAGCAGATCACCGATGTTGTTTCGATTCTTGATGTCGAAGGGATGAAGGCGATAGCTGCGACGTTTTGTCCGACTGATGGTCATGCAAACCCGTTTAAAACCACGTTTGCGTACGCGGACGCCGCCCGGAAACATGGTGCAGAAATTTGTACACATACTAAGGTTATTGATTTAAAAACAACGAAGAAAGCAATACGTGCAGTGGTCACTGATAAAGGGACTATCCAGACTGAGGTTGTTGTAAACGCCGCAGGTATTGATTCTGCAGCAATTGCTCAGATGGTAAAAGTGAAACTTCCTCTCACACCACTTCGGAAAGAGATCATGGCAACAGAACGGCTTTTACCCTTGTTTGAAGCAATGGTGATTTCATTTAAGGATGGGATTTATTTTAGTCAGCAGCGGGAAGGCCAAATCGTTGGTGGCATCCCAATCCCTGAGGAGCGAGCCGGGTATAAAACGATGCCGACGTTCAGCTTTCTTGTGCATATGGCAACAACCCTAACTAGGTATGCACCAGTGTTAAAGCATGTGAATATGCTGCGGCATTGGACCGGTTTTTATGATGTGACCCCTGACTCAAGACCAATCCTCGGAGAAAGTAAAGATGTTAAAGGGTTCTTTCAATGTAACGGGTTTAGCGGACACGGGTTCATGCTTTCTCCAATGGTGTCAGTGCTTCTTGCCAACTTTATTGCAGACCAGAAGACAACTATGGTACTGGAGAGCCTTGCACTTGATCGGTTTAAGGGAAAAAACATTGAAAAAGAGCTGTCCGTGGTAGGCTAGGTCGTAACAATAATAAATCATGGTTTGGTATCTTGACGATGAGTATGGATTACAAAGCTATTGGTTTTAAGGCAGGATTGGAGATTCATCAGCAGCTGGATACCCATAAGTTGTTTTGTCAGTGTCAATCTAAAATCTCTGAGGATGCGGAGTATACGTTTCAGCGTTTGCTTCGACCGACGCAAAGCGAGATGGGTGATGTTGATCGTGCTGCTCTGGAAGAATCACAGCGGAAGAGACGTTTTTTGTATACCGCTTCAGGGACGTCAACATGTCTGGTCGAGGCTGATGAGGAGCCGCCGCATTCTGCTAACGAAGAAGCAATCGACTTTGTGCTGACTATGGCGAAACTGCTAGGCTCGCAGCCGGTTGATGAAATCCAGTTCATGCGTAAGATCGTGATCGATGGCTCGAACACGACCGGGTTTCAGCGGACTGCTCTGGTTGCGATGAACGGGTCTTTGAATAATGTCCGGATTTCGACCCTTGCCTTGGAGGAGGATGCTGCACGTAAGCTTGCGGAGAAAGATAAGTTGGTACATTATGGTCTTGATCGTCTGGGGATACCGTTAATTGAGATTACGACTGCGGCAGATATCACGGATCCTTTGCATGCGCGTGAGGTTGCAGAGCAGCTTGGGATGATGCTTCAGTCGACAAAGAAGGTAAAGCGTGGTCTTGGGACGATTCGGCAGGATTTGAACATCTCCATTGCAAACGGGGCTCGTATTGAGGTCAAGGGGATTCAATCGTTAAGCTCTCTATCAAGGGTTGCGGAAAACGAGGTCCTGCGGCAGATGGGTGTTCTTGAAATTGCAGAAACCTTAAAGAAAAGAGTAAAAAAAAGTGATTTGAACCATATTCAGAGTGTTGAGTTATCATCGGTGTTTACGAATAGTAAGTCAAAGTTGATACAAAATCAGCTGGAGAATAAAGGATATGTGAAAGGGATTCGGCTCCCTGGGTATCACGGACTGCTGAACAAAGAACATACCCGCCTAGGTAAAGACATGGCAGTGTACGCAGGTCTTGCCTCCGGGATTGGGGGGATTATCCACAGTGATGAGATGCCAGGGTATGGGTTCACAGAACAGGAAATCGCTGAACTAAAAACTCGGTTACAGCTCGGTGTGGATGATGCGTTTGTTCTTGCGTTGGGGAATGAATCCATGGTTGATGCCGCACTTTCCGCGGTTCTCAGAAGAGCAGGAATGTTCTTTGATGGTGTCCCTGAAGAGGTACGCAGAAGTCTTCCTGATAACACCACGGAGTATATGCGGCCGTTGCCTGGAGCAGCACGGATGTATCCGGAGACAGATGTGCCTCCCGTGAGGATTACTAAAGAACGTGTGAATAACATTCAACTACCGGAAGGGTTGGAGGAGAAGCGAAAACGGTTTATCACTCAGTATGGTTTAAACGAAGAATCAGTAAAGCAGTTACTTTCCCGTGGGATTGAAGACGATTTTGAACGATTAGTAAAGCAATTCCCCGACTTAAAAAATGTTATTAGTCGTATATATCTGAATACGTTTCCTGAGCTGGAAAACGAAGGCATACACACTGAAAGAATGAGTGATACAATCCTTATCCAAGTATTGTCTGCTCTGCAGCAAGGAAAATATGCTAAAGAAGCAGTCTTCAGTATCTTAAAATATCTAGCAGTGCACCCAGATACTTCTATCAATGATGCTATTTATGGTTGCGGGCTGCAGTCAACAGACGAGCAAGAGATTGTAAAGGTTGTTCGCAAGGTTGTCTCTGAGCGTAAAGCGTTTGTGAAAGAACGAGGGGAAGACGCACTTGGTCCACTGATGGGCATCGTCATGAAAGAGCTGCGCGGAAAAGCAGATGGAAAACTCATCAGTAAAACCTTACATGAAGAAATCCAGAAGGTTATTTCATCGTAAACTCAAACCAACCGACGTTTCCTGCTTCTACCAGGTGTTTCAGATGTTCTTGCTCAGGGGTACACGGGGTTTTCTCGTTTTTGAATAGCACAAAAAGGATCTTGTCTTCCTCAAATTGAATACCATTGACAGGGTCGCCGATGAACCGGAAGTCACGAAGCGTGTAGGGATATTGTTTCATTACCTCCTGATACTGAACTGGGATACTCGTGAGATTATGTATTCTTTGATGAAGTGGGGAGACTGCTGTCCGAAAGGTGAGCATGACTCCAACAATGACTCCGATGATGATTCCTATGAAAAATACCCAAATAGTCATAAGTGGATCCATAGTGTTTTCCTCAGGCAAAGAGATAAGAAAAGGAGTTGAATATGTTTTCTCCCCGCATGTTAGGGAGTTACTCGTTTTTTAAACAAGAATTTCAGATTCTTTATACCATCCTTAAAACTTTCCAGTTTGACTTGGCCTTCTCTAGCATACAGTGTAGAGGGTATTTCTCGTGTCTTGATGTGTTTGTTGGTAAACATTTCTATCTTTATTTCTTCTGAGAAGGGCATACCGTCGTTGAATTGTTCCAAGGGTTGTATCTTTTGTAGAGTATCTCGTTTGAAGATCCACATCCCGGACTGGGAGTCTTTAATATGAATAAAAAAGAGAATCTGAAGGGTCAGAGCCAGTATAAGGTTCCCAAATCGGTGTTTCAGAGACATGGAGCCGTGTTTTAAGGCTGCAAAGCGATCAGTGGTGATGAAATCAAGGTGTTCATTTTGAAGGAGTTGGATGAATTCATGGATCGTATCAAACGGGTAGGTGGCATCGCCATCACCAGTGACGATGACGTCCCCTGTTGCTTGTGCTAGCCCGGTTTTATAGGCTCTGCCGTATCCTTTTCGGCTTTCTAGAATAACTCGTGCTCCTTTATTTGTAGCGATTTCTCTGGTTTTATCTGTTGAGTTACCATCGATGATGAGGATTTCCAGGTCCCATTTGTGTTGTGTAAAAAAGTCTTTGTTGACGGCATCAATGGTTTTCCCAATGCCGCGTTCCTCGTTGATCGTTGGTATGATTATACTTACGTTCAGAGATACTCACTCCAGATAAAAGTATAAGTACAAGAGGTTAAAAAGGGTTTGGAAAAAAAAAGTTAAAAAAAAGAGATAAGAAAGGGGGTAAACCCCTTTTTTGTTGCGTTTAGTTCCGTCTGCGTCTGAGGAGCAGGAATGCTACTCCAATTGCTGCGATTAGGGTTAGGAGCTCAAAGCCTGGAATTCCGCCGCCTTTCACGACTTTCACTGTCCCTGACACTGATGTAAATCCTGGGAATGTCGCAGTTACTGAGTAGTTACCTGCAGCTGAAGGTGCTGTTAAGGTGATAACTCCACCGGCACCAGTCGTGTACGTCGTTCCTTCAAAGGTGACGGTTGCACCAATGACTGGCCCACCAGTATCGTCAGCGATGGTTAGGGTGAATGTCTGCCCAGCCTTGACTTCACCAGAGACTGCGACGATGAGTTTTGGTATGTTGATTACCTGTATGGTTGCTGTGGCCTCAGCGTATCCTCCTGCTGTTGCTAAAATGACGTAGTTTCTGTCACCAGTAACAGGAGGTGCTGTGAAAGTGGCTTTTCCATCTGCACCAGTGGTCTGTGTGTTTCCGTAGAACTTTACAGCAACGTTTGCCACGCCTGCTGCCGCAGAAGTCCCATTTCTTACAGTGATGGTGAAGTCGCTTTCTTCATTGACTTGCAGAGCAGCATCGATATAGAGTTTCCAGGAGGTAACTCGCACCTTGGTCGAAGAGGTTCGGTTCTCCACATTGATTTTAATGTACCCTGTTGTTGGTGGAGTGAATGCGAAGATGGCCATACCATCAGCATCAGTGGTAGTGTTCATCTCTCCTGTGAGTCCTGGAATGATAACACTGACCCAGACGCCTTCCAATGGCGTTGTGCCTCGTCCACTAATCAGAATTTGCAGGGTTGCTGGTTCGTTATAAGGCAGTGTGGTGGGTGTTGCTGTAACATGAGCGATTGTTACGGGAACCTTACCACTAGCGCATGCATAATCACTTCCACTTGTCTTCGGTTTAAAGGTGAAGGTGACATTCATTTTTGATTTGTCCGCTGGCAAATAGTTTGCAGTGACGTTGCTTATGATCGCAACACCGTTTGTAACAGTTAATGAGATTGAGTCGTTTCCAGTGCCGCTTTCATTGACCCAGGTCTTGTTGTATGCTCCGACATCAGTGATGTTGTAGAGGACAAGTGTACCGTTCACTGGGTTGCCATTATAAGTGACGGTGAATGTTGCAGTACTGTTCTTATCAACGTTCCAGATGAATTCAATAGGATCACTGGTGACATCGACTGCTTTTACTATAAGTGTTGCATTATAGCCCCTACTGTCGTCAGTGTTATTATAGGCGTATATCGTGTATGTTCCAGATTTAAGGATGTATTTGTTGATGCTGTTGTTAAGGTCCTGGAGGTCAGTAAGTCGTATACTACCAAATGTGGCATCCAAGGTGACTTTATCACCAGTTTCATTGTATAATGCCACTTGGAGATCATTAAGATTGGTTTTGGGATAACCAGTTTTATTTCCATCTGATCCAACTTTACTGACGTTGACCCAGAATTTGGTCCTCTCTCCAGCCATGATTGTTCCTTTTGAGATCGTTACTTTAAGGTCACTTCGGGGTTTCATCTTTGCCAGTGCATATCCATATCCAACATTGTTTAAATCGACATATGCTGAGATGTTTCTTGTACCTTTGTAATGACCACCAGCCCAGGGGTTTCCTGCGATGGTTTGGTTCTTTGAGAGTTGCGTTGTGTTCAGGGTAAAGGTGTAATCTCCACCTGATCCACGGCTCTTCGAGACGAGCAATCCATAAAGTTTACCCATTTTATAGACATTAGCTTGGGAATCATTCACCCAGTAAAGAGAGACAACAGCATTTGAGGCTGCAACTCCACTGAGGTCTTTTACGTTGACGGTAATTGTGACGTTCTCACCGTAGGTAAACTCTGCAGGGGAAATTGTTACGATAGAACCATTTGTTCCACTCAGATCCCCACCAACATTAAGTGTGCTTGATACAGACCCGTTACCTTTCCAGTAGGTAGATATCGTGATAGTGCCACCATTGAGATTCATTTTTGGTGTTATGTTGACATTCCATGTTGTACCACCCGTGAAAGTAACGTTCATAGGATATTTATCTAATGTTATTGGTGCCTCTAAAAACTCCGCATCGCCTGATAAGGTGATGTTCCCTTTTGCCTGGACGTATGTTCCACCTGCACCGAAATAGTCTCCATCTTTGTTAATAATTTGGAATTTAATCTTTAATGGTACAAGGGTACGAGCAGGAACTGTTTGGATTATTTGATCAGTATCACTCTGTGAAGGTGTGGATGCACCATCATCATCAACCCAAACAAGTTGCATTGCAGGCGCTTGACCTACTGTGAATTCTACAGTAGTATTCCATTCGTCAGCCCATTCGGGACCTTGTGTGGCATTATCGCCATCGACATCATACCAGACATAGGCATACCAGGTACCGTTAGTACCCCAGATATAATTATTACCATCTTTACCCCAATTTGCACTATATAACGTGATCCAGCCTCTATATGCTTTACTTGTATCCACTGTTACATTTGCGGTGACATTCTCATCGTCTGAGTTGTAGACAAATGCTCGTAATTTTGAGATATTTTGAGTATTGTAGTCTTTCACCGTGATGTTCACTCGTCCTGCGCGGTTCCAGTACATTGTCTCGTTTACAGGAGGTATTGAGGTTTTTGGTACTCCACTTTTTACCAGGAGTGTTTGATAAGTGGTGTTTTTTTCTGGTGGATCCCAAGGACCACAAACAGCATAACTATAATAATCAGCGGCAATAGCAGGGCTCGAACCAAATGTTCTGTTGTATCCAAAACCAAGTGTCTGATAAGAAGGCATATCATCATCCAAATCTTGATATGCAATAATTGAGTAGTTACCTGCCCATTTTAATGTTTGTTTCCAGTTTGACGAAAATTTGAGTACGCCTGATGTGTTGTAGGCAAGTTTTACGTCAGGTTCAGCATTGTTTGCTCTCCTTACATCAAACCAGACATATGTAGAATCTGCGGCTGTTACAGTAATTGTTTCGTTATTCCCATATAATACCTCTTTAGAGGAAGGTTCAATTGTCATCGTTATAATATTTGATGTATTCACCCAGAACCATTTATTAGCAGTGGATGCCCAGTTTGGAGCACTGTTTCCTTTGATTACAGCTGTATTTTCTGTTGTGTTCAGTACCCATATTCCTGAACGGTTTAAAACGATGCCCTCCAGAGCAACAGGACCGGCACCGATGGTTGAAACATGGATGCTTTTTTGAACACTTCCAACTTTATAGGGTTTCCATGTGAGGTTATAGGGATTTCGATATACCGGATAGTAGAGATAATAATTGCGGATTTGGAGACCGGTTGTGTTGATGTTGATGAAAACCTCAGACGTCCCGTACGTAAGACCTTTGGTGGTCGTGTTGGTTGGGTATCCCCAGGCATTTACACCTGGTGCTGCACTCGCTTCGTTTACTAAATTAATATTTAACTGATTTAATACTACCAGCGTTGATAATACCATTGCAAGTACTACCAAGGTAGCGATTATTTTGTTTCCTTTCATTTCTTATGTCCTCCTAAATTTCTGTATGATATTTTACGTTCATAAGGCACCGGCACAACACCTGTCGTTCACACCGTGAACAACATATAAGTCCCTGACTATCACATAGTAGGTAACTTACAGTGGCGTCCTCACCGGACCTCACCACCTAAATAATTACCTTGTTTATATAAGTTACGATTTTCCTTATCTTATAAACGACTATTGGTACAAAATTGAGATTAATCTTGAAGGAGATATCTTTCTACGTTTCATCGTTGATCATGTAATTTTTTATGAAACTCGGTATATTTTCCGTCTTGCTCGGCGTTGATAAGACCGATCACCTGTCGTAATTTTTCCTGAGAATCTGTCTCATAAAAAATCTTCAGCCGTTTAAGAGTAAGTGTTTTTCCACATCGGGGACACTTTGTTGTCTTGGATGCGAGATTAACCCCCTTTGCTTGTTTACAGTGCAGACAGACGATAACACCAACGCGCATACGATATCCTCAGGAAATAAACCTTAACTAATAAATATACCTATCATTATTTGGGCTTGACTGTTTCCCGCCTTAGCTCAGTCTGGCTGGAGCGGCCGGCTGTAGACTCTATGGCCGTTACCGGCAGGTCCCCGGTTCAAATCCGGGAGGCGGGACTCCATCTTTTTTTCGTATTACATAATGTTTATTCATATCTCAGATATATACAATGAGTGCGATGGTAAAAAAGAAAGCACCTGGAATCTGCGTTCAACTAAGTCAAGCAGAACCGGTACGCAGATATCTTTTCGAACGGCAGCTTCTCCGAGAAGATCTTGCCATTAAAAAAGACGAGGATTTCATTTATTTTCCGGTGAAAGAGATCACCGAGGATCTCCGTTCATATACGATTGTTACTGCATCTTTTGAAGAAAAGGAAATCAAACCTCGATTCTACAAAGATCTTGTTAACCTCCCTGACCATTTACGAGCACAGCTTCCGACCTCCTATGATATGGTAGGAGATATTATTTTGATAAAGCTACCAAAGACTCTTCTCAGGTATCAAAAAAAAATCGGGAAGGCATTGCTCCAGACCCATAAGAACATCCGAACCGTTTGCCTTATCGATCCTGTCGCAGGTGAGCTTCGAACAAGAAACGTTACGATTATAGCTGGAGAGAATCGTACTCTTACCACACATACGGAATATGGATTATCCTATGACGTTGATGTGAACACAACATATTTTTCTCCAAGGCTTGCGTCAGAGCGGAAACGGGTAGCAGGTCTTGTAAAACCTGGGGAGACGGTCGTGGATATGTTCGCAGGGGTTGCCCCATTCTCAGTTATGATTGCTCGATATGCACAGCCGAAAATGGTCTACGCGATAGATAAAAACAAGGAAGCAGTAAGGTTAGCAAAGCAGAATGTAAAACAGAATCATGTTCTTGATACTGTTGAGGTGCTACATGCTGATGCAAAAAACGTAGAACAGGTTATTCCCACAAAGGCAGATCGGATTATTATGAACCTTCCGTTTTCTGCGCATGCGTTTTTCTCATCAGCGCTAAACCTTGCTAATAATACGTGTATAATACATTATTATGATATAGTAAAAGAAGAGGAGATAGATGCAAGGATAGATGCATTGAAAAAAATAGCAAAGGAACAGAACTTTAGTCTCACTGAATTTTCTGTTCGAAAGATTAAGACGTATGCACCAAGAGAATTTTATATAGGAATAGACATTACGGCTAGAAATCATGCCGACGTAGCTTAGCCCGGTAGAGCGGCTGATTTGTAATCAGCAGGCCGGGGGTCCAAATCCCTCCGTCGGCTTTTACTTTATTTTTACGTTTTTCTTCGAGAGACGTTTTGTTCTATTTGACATTTTGCCACGATATCTTTAAATATCATTATTGCTAAAAGTTAACACGCCACAAGATATCAATCATAAGGAGAGATAAGGAGAAGCAACAATGAATATCAATCCCGATGGAAAAAGAGAAACGGGACAATCACAACGATTTATTGAACTCGACATCCTCAGAGGATTCGCTATTATCTTCATGATTGTTCTTCACGTTCTCTGGGACCTCGACTACTTCGGAATTCTGCCCCTCAACAAAAACATCTACTCCCTCAACATCATCGTCCCGATCATGTTCTTCCTGCTCGTAGGAATCTGCCAAGCAGTGAATAGCAACAAATACCGGAACCAACCAAAAAAGATGTACCTGCGCAGCATACAACGAGGGCTCTGGATTCTTAACCTGGGAATGCTCTTCACCCTTCTCACCGCTATATTTCTTCCTGACAGACCGATCCTCTTTGGGGTCCTCCACTGCATTGGACTCTCTATTATCATAAGCGCACCATTCCTCAAAATCAAATCCTACAACATCATCGTTGCAGCAATCATCATCGTTGCTGGATTAATCATTGGAACCTCCTATCGTATAGAACAGCCGACCATCTTCCAGTTCGCCGCAGGGTTCCATCAATCAAATGTAATGAAATACACGATTGATTATTTCCCTCTCCTCCCTTGGTTAGGCATCTGCCTCTTAGGCATCGCACTTGGGACTATCCTCTATAAAGACAACAAAAGAAGGTTCCCCATCCCAGACCTCTCAAAATATAGACCTTCAAAAATTTTCTCCTGGCTTGGCCAACACTCGTTAGCGATCTACCTCCTCCATCAACCAGTAATAGCGGGTGTCCTCTTCCTCTTCGTGATGTTCTAAAAATACTCTTTGTTCTTATTTTTTAAAGAAAAAGCATCTATGCACGAGTCATTTTTACGCCAACGACAAGGCACCAGATAAACGCAGGGAAACACGACAGCGCCTCAGGGATCGCAATACCTTCCAAGTATAACAGAAACACAGTCGAACCGAGAGCGACCAGTGCAAACACCAATGCAAGTGATCCCATGCTCCGTTCAAACTGATTTTTTCGAATAGTTAACCCTATGATTAACAGCGCGATAGTCAGAAGCATAAAAAATGATGCTGATGTAATGAAATGAAGAGTGACAATGGTTTCTGGGAATACACCGATTCCAATAAGAGCAACAGAGCTCAATGTTAAAAGATACGCACCGGTTTTATTTGATAAGACGTTAATCAAACCAAGAGAAAAAACAAACGTAAGGATACCACCAATAATCATTCCATAATTGAAGAAGACCGCAGAATTTTCCACTATACCCAGATCACTCAAAGCATGTCGCGTCCAGGTGAACCATGGAGACGAGACGAGAGCAAATCCGAGACACGTGAAAATGACAACAGGGATGAATATCCCACATATCCCTGCAATTCGGGCGATATCCCATTGTCTGCTATCGAAAATGTTCCTCATCGATAGTAGAGTGGGTTTCCAGTATATTTATATTTTTTCATTATTAATAATAGCAAAATAATAAAGATAGGAGGATACTTTCCTTACCGATACTTCCGATATATAAGCAGCCCTACCAGTACCGCAAGCAACACCAACAAGATATCAAACCCCGGTGTTTTCTTTTGAACAGCATTCACCGTGATACTTGTCGAAAAAGATGCATTTGCATTATCTTTAACCTCAAGGGTAACAATAACAGATCCAGCGGTTGCGAAGGTATATGTTGTTGTCGCATTCGTCAACCAGTCAGTCTCAAAAGTCCCATCTCCATTGAAATCCCAGCGATATCCAACGATTGTCCCATCGATATCATAACTCGCTGATGCATTAAAAGTAACAAGTTGATTAACGGTAACAGCAGAAACTGCATCGATGATAGGAACAGGCGGGACATTTGCATACATGTCTCCAGAAATCGTAGCAGTCGTGTTCGCGATTTCGCTACGTCCAGAATTATCAACGACAGTTAATGTTACAGTATAGGTACCGGGATCATTGTATGTGTGTTTTGGAGTCCTATCAAGAATTTCACTACTTCCATCACCGAAATTCCACCGGTAGAAGATAATGGACCCATCTGGATCCCTACTACCAGAACCATTCATGTTAATCACCTGACCTATTCTCCCACTATAGGGCCCACCGGAGTCAGCAACAGGTTTCTGATTTAAAGGAGGAATCTTCCTTGTGGTAAAGAACCAGATATCGGAACGGTTCTCGAGTTTACTATCGTTGACTACCACATACCAAGAGAGCGTTGTTTGGAATGGTAAAGTAAAACTACATACCGCTTTTTGTGAAGATGGCACTCCAAGCTGGTACCCTAAAAGAGCATTATCAATTCCGTTATAGAAATACACACTGAGATATGTGCTATCAGGATCAACAACGGTTACATTTAAGGTCACGGACAGCCCAACCTCATCCTTTTTATCAGCAGGTGAAGGTCTTGATGGTTTTGCAGGCGGTTTAAGGAAGACACCAAGCGGATACATATCAACACCCCCACCTGGTATTTGGTAGGGCCTATCTCCAATTCCATCGAGGTTCCGATCACCCTCATTATACGTATCCCACGAGTTACCCCGCTGCTGAGAATACCAGGAATTTCGACCTTTCTCCTGAGCATTCACAGCATTTTTCGAAAAATAATTTAAAGATATGATATTTTGAGAAGTTCCTGTATTCGCAAGTAATCCAACCAATAAGGAACTTTTTATTGTATTCGACGTCACCTGACAATTTGATCCCTCAAGATCTATACCGACCTGGTTAGAAATAAACGTATTCGAAAAAACCGTACTCATCGATGATGATACAAAGAGACCGTAGCGATTACAATCCCTTATCGTATTTCTCCGAACAACATTATTATCGCCTCCAAAAAGATGAATTGCATCCAGCGAACAATTTCGTATCGTGTTGTTTGAGATATTGAAATTTCTTCCTTGGTTTACTTTTATGCCTATACTAGAATTTTTTATTGTGTTGTTGAAAATGATACAGCTATCAGTGTTAGAAAAATCCATGCATGTTCCATCAATGTGATTGAATTTATTAGATGAAAGCACATTGTTGTTTGAATACTCAGCATGAATTCCTGTCTCTGTCATATTATCAATGGTAGAGTATCCAATCGTATTATCGTTTGAATGATCTAAAAATACACCCCACCTTTTTCCTTGTGTGATGCGAATTCCCGTGAGTCTCACGTAATCAGAGGTTATGTGGAGGAGCGCGGTGCGAATATGACCATTGATATCTGAAATGTTCAGATCTTCAAGAGTAACATAATCTGACGTTATTTCAATCATGTAACGGTAACCGTCGATATTCTTGGAGATAGTAGTATTTTTTCTATCCAAACCAACAATTGAAAGTTGCTTGTTGATTTGTAACGATTCATTATAAACGCCTTCAAAAATATAGATGGTGTCCCCATCTTGTGCTAAATCTATTGCTTTTTGAATCGAGCGATACGGACGGTTTGCACTTCCATTCCCAGTATTATATAGATAGGTATTCTTCACATAAATATGATTCCCTGTGGTCTCACAACGCTCGGTAACAACAAGACAACTCATGATCATTAAAAAAATTAAGATTATGCTTATTACAGAAGCTCTCGTATGTTGCATCCTCTCAAACACCTTCGTATAGGAAAATTCGAATGGGCATTTATAGTTTTCTTAACGTTTCAAGCCATATGAATTATCAAAAAAGCTAATAATCTGGAAATATCGGTAAAAAAGCTTTAAGGAATTGGATGATATCCTTGGTCTATGAATATCTGTGTTGGCGGAACATTTTATCCATTCCATAAAGGGCATAAAACCCTGCTGAGAAAAGCATGCGAAGTGGCAGGAAGCAGTGGATCAGTTTTTATTGGATTAACTTCGGATCAAATGGCACAAAAAAAAGGAAAAATAGCATCATTTCCCCAAAGGAAAAAAATCATCCAAGGATTCTTAGCCCAAGAAGGTTGCACACCGCATGTAACAATTCAACCTCTCTTTGACCCCTACGGCCCATCTGTTATAGGAGAATTCGATGCAATCGTCGTCTCCCCTGAAACCAAAGTAGTCGCTGAAGAGATTAATAGTAAACGCAGAGAAAAAGGCAAAAAACCATTAGAAATCATAGTGATCCCGTTTGTGCTGGCAGAAGACGGTCGTCCTATAAGCTCGACCAGAATACGAAACAAGGAAATCGATGAAAACGGGGTTGTCCTCAAGGAGGAGTAAATTTATATAGAATAATTCTATGCGCAAAAGCAGGTGATCAGACGTGCCGTACGTGATCTTTGAAGTGAAAGCCGCAGAGGCAGGAAAAATTAGTACCATGCTCCAAGATGATATCGTAAACAGACAAAGCATTGTGATACGGGATGCGAGTTCACTTGATATGAAAGGCGAGGTTTCTTATCTGAAAATTGAGGGAAGTAAAGAAGGCCTGCAGCGTGCTGAGAAGCTAGCAAAGGAGCTTGGCATGAAAAAGCTTACAGAAAAGAAAGCCTCAAAAATCAACGAGAAAATCAAAGAGCAAGAAGATTCTGCCGCGACCGGCATGGGCATGATCTTTGATTAAACCCTTTTAGAGTTTCCAATAGCTTGCTAACTCTTTTTTCATTTTTTCAATAACTGGTTTGACGTCGCTAGTCCCTTTGACAGGGTCGTCAAACTGTAGTGGGTAAGACATCATCTGCCCTACCTGTGAAAGGAGGCATTTGCCGATCCATTGAAGGTTATATCCCCCCTCCAAGGTGCAGACGAGTTTTGGTTGAATCCCCTGGAATCGCTTGATTATTTCACCGAAGAAATTTGCGGTTAACTTGAGTCCACCGAGTTGATCAGCATGGTGAGAATCATACCCTGCGGAGATAATGATGAGGTGCGGCTTGAATTGTGTGGTGATAGGCAGAAATATTTCATCGAAAAGCGCTGAGACCGCACCGTCACCCTGACCAAACCCAAGCGGAGCATTCACTGTATATCCCGTACCCTCACCAGCTCCTATTTCACTTGCATCTCCTGTCCCTGGGTAATGCGGTGATAAGTGAAACGACTGGTACATGACGTCTTTTCGTTCATAGAAAATCGACTGGGTGCCATTCCCATGATGAACATCGTGATCAAAGATAAGGATTCGTTTCCCTTTTTTTGACAACTCATGGGCTGCGATACCTGCATTGTTGAACAAGCAGAATCCCATGGATCGCTCCGCGGATGCATGGTGTCCAGGTGGTCGTACCAATGCGTACGCATTCTTTACTTTCTCATCAATAACGTTTCTGCAGACCTGGGCGACCCCCCCTGCTGCAAGACGGGCTGTCTCATAATCCGATTTACACACATACGTATCGAGATCAATCCATGAGTCGCCCTGCTCGCTGATGTCCTTCACACGTTGGATCATCTCCGCGGAATGCACCTCATACAGCAGCTTCTCAGGTAACATTTCTGGTTCCACGAAGCGTAATTGTTTGTAAAACGGTGCCTGCTCAAGAGCGTCAAGCATCACATAGAGACGGTCTGCGTTCTCAGGGTGATCCGCGGTATCATGCTTGTTAAATGCATCGGAAAACACAATCTGTGTGGTCATTAAATCTCGACTCGACATCTTTTAACCCTCATATAAATATTCATTCATAGGTTTAAGTACACCCAATGTATTAAGGGTGAGAACAATGCTGGGGAATTGAGGCTTATGACAGATGTATTCTTAGGAATTTCGCCAAGTTTTCTCTATTTTCAAGGAAAACAACCACAACCGGTCTCAGATCTGCATCATCCCTACTTTCTTGCGTTTCCCCCAACCAAAAATGATGCGAAAACAGCACGGAAAAAACTCATAGAGCAATGGGAGCAGAACAAGACCGATCATCCAAAGCTTTCAAAAATCACTTCCATTGGGGAGCTTGAGTCGTATCGAAGTTTCTGTGATTTTACGAAAACACGAGACGTCTTTAAAGTCTACACCAAGGAATCGTATGTTGTCCCTGAGATGAGTGATTATTTGTTTTTTGAACATGAGTTATTCACCGCTGAGCATGACATCCCATATCAGCAGCGGGCATTGGTTGATCTTGCCGCTGAAGATAAAGCATGGTTGTTTGACACGCGCGGGAAAAAAACCAAGTTAAATGTCTTGGTCTATGATATTGAAACGACTCAGTATGCAGAAGGTAAACCTGATGTCCCTATTGACATCTTGGGGTACGCTTGTTTTGATCTTGCTATTGAATCAGAAAAAAACCTGCAGAAAGAGGAATTCAGCTTCGAGATTCGTGAAAGCCCAGCGCATTGGAAGGATGTCGAGGTTGTGCAACTTCTCTCTAGGTCTGTCGATGATGAAATCAAGCATCTCCTTTCGTTTTGTACTCTTGCGAAAAACGCTGATGTTATCTCAGGGCATAACATCGTTGGTTTTGATAACGTCCATGTGCAAGCCAGAATCAACTGGCTTTTGAGAAACAAACAAAATCAACTCTCAAATCAGGAGAAAAAAACGTTTCAGGATTTTACGAGCATATACTGTAGAGAGGATAAATCGTTTCATTTCGGGATAATGGGCGCTGAAATCATGCAGATCTACCCGTGTAGTTTTGATACGTATCTTGCTGCACGGAAGTTTTACCCGTTCCTTGATGATTTTCGTCTTAAAACACTGGCACCGTTTTTGAATGTTCTGATTCAGGATAGGATATATCTCGCGCCTTCACAGATAAAGTTTGATGATCGCACCCTGACGTATAACAAGCAGGATGTTCAAGAACAGATCGGGGTCACCCTTCATTTAATTCAGCAGGCGCTCCCGCTGTCGTTTACGACCTGTATGCCCTTTGACATGCTGCTTTCTTCCGGGGCGGTGAACATGTGGGATCACATGGCGTTACTCAGGGGGGCAGTACATAAGAAAATTATACCTCCTATTTGTCGTGTGAAAACGATTTCCCAGGTCATTATCAATGATTACGGTAAACGGGTGAAAAAGGAAGAGCTGGTTCGACAGGCAAAGAAACGAAGGGAACAGCTCTCAAAGGATTTTCTGCGGGTACTCAAGTACGGTGAGGAGATGCCTGACTGGGTCGAGTACCCTTTTGTGATTTACAAGGAGCATGAAGAGGATGATGACGAGGAGGTTGTCAACTACCATATGCCTGGTGGCATGACCATTAAACCTGATAAAGAAGCACATTCGCATTTCATCCCCTGGTATCATGTCGTGGTCGCTGATGTTGGTGCTATGTATCCGACGATTCTCAAAGCCATGAACATTGGTGCAGATACCGTAAAACTAGCTAAAAAGACTGAGACGGCTGACGCGTGGGTCTGGCTTAAGAAGCTGCCGGAGGAGTTCTTCAAAGACAGTGATGTGCTCTGGCGGAAGATAACCCCTGAGGATTCCTACGCAGATAAAGGGTACATGATCGGCATTCGAATCGACAGTACCCTGGGTGTGGTTAACTGTGCGATGACCGGTATCATGAACATGATTGCAAAGATTAAACGAGAGTTGAAGGATGCGAAAACCAAGGCACGGAATGTTGAATTGACCCGCTTAAAAATGATGTATCAGAGCATGAAGGGTGCTAGGAACGCAGGAACCCATGGTATCCTTGCAGCCCCGACGGTTACAGGCAGGCAGTTTAACTTGTGGGGTGCTGCTGCGATTACGACCAAAGGCCAGATGATCCTTGCAGACACGTTACAGTACTTACATGAGAAAAATATTCGTGTTGTGTATGGAGACACTGATGGAATTTATTTAGGGTGTTCGCGCTCGATGGGAAATCTCCCTTGGTTTTCCAAAGCATTTGGCTCATCGCTGGGTCCTGATGATACGAAATGGATCACAAAGCCAGAGGTTGCGGCTGCTGCAATTCAGGAGTGTAACATCAAATGGCAAAAACAGTTGAAATACCCGGACTTTGAGCTTGAAGCAGAGCACCATGATAGCATGATCTTTGTTAAACATAAAAACTACCTTATTTTTGATGATAAAAACGGGAAAGTTGAGATGACGACGAAGGGGAATAATTTTAAAGGATCAGATAAAGCAAATATCGCACGCAAGGTGCTTGAGGAAATCATGATGATGGTGCTTAAGGAAAACCCTAGTTGGGATGATGAGGAGGAGGCGCGAACCGCGGTGAAGAACAGTATCAAGAATGTTACTAAGGAAATCGTGTCACACTTAGATCTCTCTAAGGTTGATCTCAATGATTTAACGCTTGTGCAGGCGGTCCAGCCGGAGAAACGATACAAGCTGAATCAGGATGGATCGTCCTCCACGTTTGGGAAACGTGCTGAGGCTCTTGAAAAACTCTTGGGTCAGCCGATTAGAACCAGGATGAAGATGAAATTTGTGATCACGAAAAAACCATTACCCGGTATCCTTAAGCCGTCAAAGAGCGGAGTCAAACCCATCGATTATATGTACCCTGTCGATATGGTCAAAGATCGATCAGAAATCGACCTTGAATGGTATAAGAAAATGGTTGAAAATTATATTCAGGGGGCGTTTGGGTTATCTGATCTCGCGGGAACAGAACAAACAGGTCTTGACGCTTGGATGTAATCAAATATTCAGAACTGATCGAGGTTCGAGTATTGAACAATAAACGCTTGGTGAATAGCGTACTCCCCATTTTGACCAAGAGTTGCAGGGAAAACTTAAAGAAGGTGTTACGCTAATATCATTCTATAAGGGGTAATTTAGGAGCGCAAAAGAAATGACATATTCAACCATAAAAAAGGGAGTAGTGATTTGTGTACTATTGTTGTTTTTGGGGATGACGTTTACAGTGATGAGTACGAAGATAGAGACATCAGAGAAAAACCAGAAAAATATAACGGGAAATATAAACGAGGATTCTGTGCTGACTGATGATGGATATCCACCTCGATATGTGATGGAGTATATTGATTATCCAACTGCTGAGGAACTGTCTCCAACACCGCAGGTTCTAGGGGATTTGCCGAGTCAATTTAGCTGGACCAATATCGATGGCCACGATTGGACGACGCCTGCGCAGGATCAAGCCAATTGTGGGAGTTGTTGGGCGTTTGGCGCAGTGAGTTGTCTTGAGAGTAGAATCAATATCGCCTGGGGTGCTCCAGAGCTTGATGTTGATCTTTCTGAGCAGTATATCTTATCCTGCCTTCCTGCAGCTGGAAGCTGTGCAGGAGGGAGTTCGTCTGCAGCGTTTAGGTTCATTAAATCAGAGGGTGCATCCGGGAATTATTGTAACGGGATCATCCCGGAGGAGTGTCTCCCATACTTTGCTGATGACAGTATTCCCTGTTCTGATAAATGTCCTGATTGGAGAAGCAAGCTTATTCCGATATCGTCCTATGGCGCGTGGGCCCCTCATTACCCTGCTGGCGTGGACGCGATTAAATCTCAGATAATCAATGAAGGGCCGGTGGTGACCTATTTCGAGGCGACCAATGATTTTGCGCATTGGGGTAACACGCATCATAATTCGAATGATTATTATCCGTATGTTCGACAGAATAGTTCGAACCATGCAGTCGCAATCGTAGGCTACAAGGATGACCCATCCATTGGGAATGGCGGGTATTGGATTGTGAAGAACAGCTGGGGAACCGGCTGGGGATACAACGGGTTTTTCAATATCGAATATGGGAGCTTGAATATTGATAACGTTTACATCTCTTGGGCGAAATATAATGCGACCCCGACGCCATGGTTTACCACGTCTCCTCTAAACCCCCATATCGGTCAGGAGATACAGTTTACCGATGCATCAACGGTTCTTCAGGGCAATCTTGTTTCATGGTCCTGGGATTTCGGGGACACAACAAGTTCTCTAGAGAAAAATCCTGTACATTCGTATGATGCCATGGGCGCGTATCAGGTACGGTTAACCGTGACCGATACCCAGGGTCATAACAGATCAGTTACGCAAATGGTATGGGTTGGTGATGAGGCGGCTCCGATAACAAATCTTACATTTTCTGGGAAACGAGGGCAGAACAACTGGTTGATCAGCAATACGGTGATGATTCGTCTTAAAGCTGTTGACTTGCTTTCCGGTGTTGATTACACGATGTACAATCTTGACGGGCAAGGGTATGAGCGTTATGCCCATTCCATTGTTATCTATGGTAGGGATCATGAAGGAATGCATACGATTTCGTATTATTCTGTTGATAAGGTAGGTAATGCTGAGTCTGAAAAAACTGTTTCTTTCGGTATTGATATCACCAATCCGGTCCTTTCGGTTGAAAAACCAAGAATCGGGTATCTGTATCTCATGGGTATCGTGTTGTTTCGAAATCTGCAGCAGACCGTGGTGATAGGTCCGCTTCGCGCTACTGCGAGCGTAAATGATACCGGTTCTGGAGTAAACAAGACCGAGTTTTATGTCAACGATCAACTCGTAGGTGTTGATACAGAAGCTCCGTACACATGGCAGATCAGTGGAATCCCAAATGCGGGTGTTGTTGATTTGAAGGTAATCACCTATGATTACGCAGGGAGAAACACTACTGCGATTGTTCCGTTTGTCTATTATGGGTTCGGGGTTTTAAGCGGCTAATACCTCATCTTTTTTACATTGTTTACTTTCCGGTAGTGTATGGGACTCATTGAACAGGCACCTTGAATGTGAGTAGTTCTTCTAGAGTCCATACATGATCTGTCAGTCCTTCTGCCATTAGTGGTGTTCTCTGTTT
>Ga0315289_10000519_pt1 | contig 59400 bp, 94 predicted proteins | sample YL17G11_40_MG_FD_203452 | JGI IMG/M metagenome (GOLD analysis project Ga0315289, IMG submission 203452) | Sediment microbial communities from Yellowstone Lake, YNP, Wyoming, USA - YL17G11_40 | ecosystem: Environmental > Aquatic > Freshwater > Lake > Sediment | place: USA: Wyoming | collected... | reverse complement strand
TTCCGTCTTGGTCTAGGATTAATCGTCTAGGTGTAACTTTGCAGTTTACCATGTCTGACGTGAACCATTGAAACGGGTCTGCACTGGCCTGTTGCATTAATAGCATAAGGTATTCGCCGTAGGGCGTGCCCCAAGTAAACCACGTTTTTCCTGCGGCTTCACATAGAGTTTTAGTAGTGTATTGTCTGTCACTGCAATATGCCGTGTTTACGTCGATTTTTCCGTCAAGCATTATGTCGGGACTGTTCATGCCCATATACTGCGTCTGGTTGCCTATGCGGCTAGGAATAGGTAAGTCGGCATATATGTTGTCGCTTTCAAAATGGATTTTGCCGCTGACGCTTGGAAACGGGAACGTGCCCTTATGCAACAATATAAAATCGTAGTAGACATGATGACCCGCACCACAGTTGCTGTCGCTTACGGCTTCAAGAATCACGGCTGAAATCGCAGTTGTAGCGACTGGCGCAGTCACCGTACCTGTGGATACATGCCATACCGTACTGAACTCTGGCGTAGCAGAACCAACGATTGTTTGGTATTCTCCCGCGCCAAACCGCAACTTTACCCTTGCACCCAATCCCGCCGCTGCATCGCTTGTTTTCCAGCGAACCATGTATTTTGTGTGGGTAAGGCTTTCGCAAATGAACAGTCGTATAAAATTGGCTTGCTGATTCGCCGCTGTGCCTGTACCTGTCAAGTCTAAAATGTCATCATACAGCGAAGTGATAGTTGGTGCTGTAAGGGTTGAAGCATAATAGTATCCTTCTCCCCAACTGGCAGCGGCTTCATTGCAATCTGTCAACAATCCATGTCCAAAAGTGATTGTGGGTGCGGTCAAGTCGTATCCCTCGAATAAACCAGACTATAATGTGCATTGTAAAGCGTGGCAGAACCCAAAACTTTCGTGCCGTCGCTTGTCTTGTCAAACCCACGCAAACTGCCCTGTGCATAATAAGTTTCTAGAATGCTACGCAGTTCCGTTTCGCATTGTTGAACAGCTTTCACAGCGGTTACGCCTGTTTTGTTCATGCTCCAAATGTCAACTGGCACGGTTTCTTCGTAACCATATGGAATAAAGTCGTGGCCGCGCAACGGTTTAGATGTAGCTTTATCAACCGTAATGATTACATCAAGGGCACTTGGCTCTTTCAATTCTAGACTTAACGGATAATCAGGATTGGCATACATGACTATGGTTCCTAATGCTGTACCTGTGTCGTCTTCGCAATTTGCCGCAGTCCAATAAAAGTCCAAGAACGCTTTCTGCCTATGCCTTGCATCATCCACTAAGAACGTGCCCGTGTAAGTGCTATAGTCAACGTCTGCGTGCATAGATAATAATGTTAACTCACAATCTCGATAGGCAAAACTATTGCCCATATACCGTTCTTTCATTGTTTTTACTTCATAGAATTGACCAGTTGCAGTTTCTATTTCTTCGCCTTCCAATAATCCATCCATTGTACTGAAAAGGGCATCTGAACGAACATATGTACCTGCTAATGTTGAAATGGGCAGACTTGAACCTGGAACAAGTATACCGCTAATCGTTCTGTCTTCCCAAGTTTTCGCTCTCCAACCCGTGATCGTGTCGCGTGTACCAAGCGTTAGTCGCCGTCGAGTCACATCGCAAGTTATAGGCATTTATGAACCTCAAGTAACACTAACTAAAAGACCGCTTTTGAAAGATAACGTCGTTGTGCCATCTCCTGCAGCATTTCTTACAGTTACATCTTGGGTTAGACCAGTTGTTCCGTCTGCACTTTTATAGCCATTTGCCTGAAATGAATCATTTGTCCTCAACTCGTTCGCCGCATTTCTAAACAGGTCCGTGTCAGTTGTGAAGTATATTTTTCCTGTTTGGTCAACTTGAAATGTTTCGATGTCATTATGGTAAAAACGTAAAAACGGGTTTGCAAAAGCGTCAAGTTGATTTATCCTGATTTGACCTTTCCGTATTTCCATCAAATTCTTAGTTTTTGCCACATCCATGCAGTTAATCAACACGTCATCCGTGTCAGCGGTTGGGTTCCACATTAAATAAGGAGAACCATAGAATGTTTGTCCATCCTCAGAAATAATCACTTTATCAACATTATTATGTGTTAGACGAAGATAAGCATCAGTCCAAGCGTCTAACTGATTAATGTTTATTGATCCTTTCTTTATTTCAAGTGTGTTAAGTGTTTCTGCCGCGTTAGTTGCGTATATGTAAGGAACATTAAGGTCTGTTGTTGGAGTCCACTTCATCGGTGCATAAACAAAATCTTGTTGGATGTCAAGGGCCACATTCAAAATGTCCTGCAATGTCAAGCCATACTGCCATTTGTTCGCAGCCCGCATCACCCAAATCGCGTGACTACAATCATGCGTTCCCGTGCCTTCAACAGTTAACCCATGACACAACCCGTCTGTTTTCCAGTTGTTAACATCAATTTCAACGCCTATCGCGTTAGCACCTGCTCCTGCATCTGCTGAAATGTTCACGAGAGGATTTAAACCCCAAAGGTGACAGTTGCTTGCGCCTGAAACAGCAGCGAAATAGCCAGCCGCAATAAATTTGGACATTCCTACCTTGCCGAAGATTTCGCTTGTTAATACACACCACGCCGCTGTACCTACAACGTTTGTAGGATCATTTGTTGGATAAGCGATTAGACTGTGCATACTTTTGTTGTCTGGATTACTTGTCGAAACTTCAACAGTAGGATTAGTGTATCTTTCTATATAGTTGCCGTCGTTTCGGGAAATAAGGATAACGCCGTCTTTCTCTATTAATCCAGCGGGAACCGACAGATTCCTGAAAACTATTATGCCTTCCGTAATCGCGTCTACAGCACTTTGAACAACCGCTAGTAATACTGGACCTTCAAAATCGTTCTCGTTTGTTATTCCATTCTTAGCATAGTAAACTCCGTCTGACTCGTAAATCATGTAAGTATAGCCTGCGGTTCCAGGCTCCAAATTTTCCAGATATGTCAGTAGAGCGTTTGCCCATTCGCTTGTAATGTTGTCTCCTGGATACTTCGTTACTGGTTCCGTCATTCAAATCACTCTATTGCCCAATAAGAAACCGTCAATGACCCCGCCGCATTATGATAGACCGTAATGTTTGTTCCGTCCACGTTCCAGCCTGTAGCGTAAGGTTGCAATGCCTTTGCATTCACAAAGACGGTTGTCGGTGTCAGTCCGAGTCCATGCGCGATTGTGCCGCCATTTGCTACGGTTGCAATGCCTCGTTTGCTTTTCTTTTGAACCCACTTGTTCGTGACGTACTGCAGTATGCTGCCGTCAACTTCCGTTGCGATTGTCGTGTCTGAATGTTGCGTGCTTAAAATGTCGTGGGGTTCCGTGCTGGCAGTCGTGTCTATTTGCACGGTTACTTTTTCAGTGGTTGGAGTGCCCGGCACGTCTGTGACTGTGAGGGTAACGCCTGTTCCAGGAATGAAATCTATGCCTCTTCGCGTACCGATTACTGCGCCGCTTTTGGCTATGTTAATTCGAGAAAGACCGTCTAACAAATCAGTGATTAAGAAAGCGTTTGCTCCGCCGCCTGTTTTATGAGTGTCCTTATGAGTTACCAAAGCAAAAGCGGCTGCATGATAAGTATCCACGGTGTCAGCGTTATCCGCACTTTCCACCACGTTATCGGCATCTGTGTCATACACGGCTTTTGTCATGTCGCCCGTGCCCGCGCCAAACGCTTCATATTCTAGGTTGCCAGTTCCAGAATTGAAAACTAGAGTTTTCCCGTTTGCTTTATCTGTGTCATCTACGGTTACGCCTTTGATGTGGTCCGCGTCTTGGTCATCTGCTAATACTCCGCTGAGGCCCGTTACGCTTATTTCGTCTGCGCCGCCGTCTTGGTGGCTTGCCTTATGATATTTTGGTTCATGCAAATGTCCTGTAACATTGGTCAAGTTTTCATGTTGCGTTTCCGCACTAAGTCCTGCTTCTACATTAATCGTAAGATAAGAAGCGTCTGTTGGAGCGCCTGAACCGCCCACACTCGGAAAGCCAGTAAGTGAAGACCCGTTCCAGTAGTACCATTTGCCTTCTCCGCTGACAGCCACCATCCTTAGTCTTTCAGCGGCTCCCCAACCTGCAGTACCCACAATTGCTAACGCATATGTATCATAAGTCACGTAGTCTATGAGTTTGTTCCATTCTACAGCGTTGAACATTTCGCCGTCTACATGCGTCACGTTTTTGCCGTATGTGCTCATCCTAACCTCTCCAACCTTTTCACCATACTTTCAAAAATCGGAATTGTGACGCCTGCACGGAAGTAGCCTGCTCGACAACTGCCCACGATCGCTGGGTCAAGACCGCCTTGACCTCTTGTAAGCATTTTCAACTTTGCGGTCATCTCATCAAGAGTGGAATGTGGTAGGTACACATCGAATCGTGTATAGTCAAATCTTGCATGGTCAAAAAATGCTTTATCCATTGCTACACCTGCGTTACCAAAAAAGCTCGTTGCGTTGTAGTCGCACCAGTAGTGCTGGTTCCTATCAGACTCAAAATTCCAGCTTCAATCATTGCATTATACAAAGCGTACTGCGGATCGTTTATGATGCTGGTTACACTTAAGCCGCCAACGGCAGTGTTTGGTCCGCGATCCACGTAGGCCCGCACCATAAGCGTTGCTAATAGTTTCACAACGACAGACTGATTACCCGTCAAAGTTACTGATCCACCTACCGTAGTTGCCATTGATAGACCGCAACGCAGGTTCACATAGTTAATCGCATTGTCAATAAGTAACGCCGTCTTCACTAGGCTGATTTCTGCGATTGTATAGTTGTTTTCGTCTAAGATTCCTTGAGCTGTAATAGTTGTCATTCAACCGCCTCTACTGCACGAACTAATTCGGCGAGCCATTCAGTGTAGAGCCAAGCGTTCTTTTGCACTTCTACCAATGAAGGGGCACGAGCCAAGATTTCTTTCACTAAATCGTTTTTAACTGGTTTTTGAACGGGTACTTCTGTTTTCTGTTCTAACAGTTCTAACGACGGAACATATACATCATTTTCTTCAATCATGTTTGATTCACCTCTTTATAACTGTGCAAAAAATTCTACTATACTCAACAGGTTCTTCACGATTGCGTGTCTGAATTCAGGCATCCGCGATTTAACGTTGATAACAACAAAATATGCAATATATTTCTTGGGGATAGGCATGCCCTCTTTGCGGGAACTCTCACACATCACGTACAAACGCTTTTTTCGTACGTAATCACTGTTTCCATAGTGGCTTTTTCTTATTGGACAAGTTAGACAGGTCAGATGAAACCTTTTCATGTTGCCATTGATGTACCTGCATAATGGGTTGCAGTTCAACGGCCACTCACAACCAGACGCAGCGGGTTAGTTTTATTTCTCGGAGTCCATTTCAGACAAGTGTTGCCCCTGAAATCTTTAGTTTTTAAAGAGGGTACTTCGCATCCCCAGTTACCATACTTGACTGTTCCATCTGCCTTAACGGTTCGGGGACAACGCCAGAAATCACATGCGCTGCATTGCATTGCCATGTTGTTTTGGCCACCGTACCGCCGCATGATAGTTTCCAGTCGTTTGTTTTCTCTGTAATTTTTAAGCCAGTTCAAATTCTCAAACCTTTTTTATACTAGAAAATCCATATTGATTTCTTGTTGGTTGGATAACGCAGACTTAGGATACAAGTGGGGCTAACCACGAAACGTGTTCCGCGGCATGTTATGCTTCTCAACGCAAACCCCGATTTGCCAACGGGAAACATCCGACCAACTTAAAATGTTCCCTTACCAAAATCTCTATAACTGCTGTTTGCTCGGTTGTCAAGTTTAGTCCAGTCTACAGGAATTAGTATGGCTGTTTTTTCGCTGTACCGTTCATGAACAGTGCAATAGTAATGTTGGTGTTGCGGACGGTCTGGATCAACTACTGAATCGTCGTTGGTGTGTATTCCACGTGGCCAATTCAACACGCCTTCAAAATTGATTGGGGTCATGGTGCAGTCCTGCGGTTTTTCGCCCTCGTCACAGTAGAGGTGGCAGTCGCATTCTACGTCTGAAACGCCAGAACGTGCCGTAACAAGTTTTCCGCATCTTGGACATTTAACTCGTAAACCCATAATTGTTCACCTAGAAGGAAAAAAGGGAGAAAAGAGAAAAGGGTTAGGTTGGTTGCCTATGTTTCGATGAATGCGCCGATTGCGTCTTTGTAAAGTGTAACTGAGTCTTGTCGGAAGGTTACTGTAGCGCCTTTCAAGTCGCGTACTGGTTCGCTGTAGTTTTCCACTCTCATCCAACGTTTGCGTCCTGTCAGCAACGCATATTGTTTTGCGAACACGGCGGCTCTGCAAGTAGTGTACACTTGGTTCAAACTTAGGTAGTCTGTATCGCTGTAGACAATGTTCATTCCCGCAATGCTTGTCGGCCAACCAGTCTTGATGAAACCGTCGTACATCTGACTTTCATTTGCCGTCTGTCCAGTTGTAGCCATGACGTCATTTCCCATAGCATGATGAGTTATAACCAGCGTGTCTGGAGTATACCCGTCTGCGAGGCACAGGTTCACCGTGTCTCTTAAACCCGTGACGCCAGTATCAATCCATTTGCTCGTGTTTGCCGTGGTACTTCCCGCTGCATTCGCGTTTAATGTGCCATCGCCGTCTGGCGCGGTGTACAGTATCGTGATTGCTAAGTCGCTGGCTTTCTCGCCGATTTGTCTTCCCGCTTCGTTCACATGAAGTTCAAGTAGGCCGAACAGGCTGTCTTCAATTAAGTCTCCAGCTAATCTAATGTTCATACTCCATATTTTGCTGAAGTCAAGCGTTGCCTGCAAAGTTTCCAGTGTTGACGTAGGCATGATTGCGCCGGTGCTGGTTTCGTTGAATGCGTATTGGCCGTCTTTCATAATGTCTATTTTTGTTGTTCCAGGCGACAATTCTTCTGGTCCGAGAATTGCTTTGCTGATTAGGGGTACGCAGTCTGATTGAACAGCTTCTGTCTGCAACTGCGTGTAAAGCTTCACGGGTATGAGGTAGTATGCGCCTGCGATTCCGTCTGTGCCACTGCTTGCTAGGAACTCTTTGATTTTGCCGTGTTTGTGGTCGAAGAATTCTCTGAATGGGATGCGTTTCACGTTTGCTATGATGTTTTCTGCTACGCCTTCGCCTAGTCCGAGCCAAGCGTCTATAGCGTCTGCCTCGTTCGGGTCGAAGTAGCCTCTTTCCAATTGCTCGCGTATGATCCATGCTGGTCCTTTGAATCCGTTTGCTTCCTTAATGCTTACTGACTCGGCTAGTTTCTGGAAGCCCATTGTTTCTGTTAGTTTTTCTGGCATTGCCTTCAGGCTCCTAGAGGCATTTGCCGACGAGGATCAGGATTTCGTCTCCAACTGCTGCTGCTTTTTGAAGTGCCATTCCAAGGATGTAACTAGCTCCGCCGAAAGCCACCATCGTGGCTGTGGTTGCGCCAAGGTTCATCGTGGATATTACGCTTGTGGTTATGCTGTTCATAACTGTGCTGCCCATCAGGATCGTTACGGCTGTGCCCGTTGTAAGCATTTTATAGACTCCGTAAAACAGTACGGGGATTACGTCGTCGTCTGCGGCTGCGGCTTTGCATGCTACTGCGAAGCCGTCGCCTACTGCTGTGGCTGGCGCGACTTCTATTGCTCCGTCCGTCTGAGTGGTTGTGGCTTTAACTGCGCTGCCTAACACGATTACTGTTGATGCTCTGCATGGAAGTATGTAACTGCATGCGTCGAATATTGCGCCTTCCTCTTTGCTCCAATAGTCTACCATTTTTTTCAACTCCTCTTCGAGTTTTTGTTTACGCTTTTCAGCGTGTAAACTAGAGTGTTACCTCTAGGGTTACTTTGAATCATAAAGTAAAAGAAAAGAAGGAATCTGCTACGTTTCAGTCAGCACATAAATTGCGTCGTTAAACAGTGTCACACTGCCCTGCCTGCACGTGATGACCGCGCCTGCCAAGTCTTTAATTGGGTCGCTGTAATTGTCTATTTGCATCCAACGTTTTCGTCCAGTAAACAAAGCGTTAGTCCTGTCCATAACTATGGTTTTGCAATCCGTCATAGCTGTGCCTGGCAACTGGCCTTTCGCGTGCAATGCGTCAGCGTTAAGAAGCATCACGTCAACATTCAACAGTCTAAAATCGAACCCGTCTGCAACTGGCCTGATTGATGGAACTGTATAAACTGCGTATGGCTTCCAATAAGTGCCTGCAGCGGCTACTGCTTCGCCTATTCCGAATCCTATGCTGTGTTCCCACGCTTCGCCCGTGCAAAGTACCGTGTTACTTGTCCAGTAGTCGTCTGTGTTGTCGGTCACTGCTGTTATCACGTTTGCAATTGTGGTTTCGTCCGCGCTTGCGGCTCCGCTGTTGAGTGTGCCCCAGCCGTCAGTTGCCGTTTCTAGGACTGTGAGGGCCATGTCTGTTGCTTTGAGTCCGATTGCTTTTGCCGCATTGCGTAGGTGCCACTCGATCATTCTGCCGTTCAAGTGTGCGTCGTCTATGAGGTCTGCGCCTATTCTTGGTGCTATGCTGAAGAATTTAGGTGTAAGCGTTGGCACTTTAGATTCAACTGTTTCGCTAGGCTGTAACGCGCCGCTTACGCTGTCGTTGGTCTTGAATCCTTCGCGTCTGGCTATGGGTACTTTGAGGTCTGCGCCTTCCCAACCGTTAACCATATGCGCGCTGATGAATGGAACTTTGTCGGTTTCTTGGCTGAAGAATAGTATGTCGTCGTATATTTTGTCAGCTACAAAGTAGTCTCCTAACGTCTGTCCGCGTCCAAGGTACTCCAGAATCTTATGCAGTGGAATTGCTCTTAGGGTTTCTTTAATAGCCGCGTAATCTTCCGCCTTCTGGTCGTCAAGTATGCTGGCTTCGTTTGGATGGAAGAATCCTCTGTCAAGACAGTTCTCTACGTTTTTGCGTTGTTTCTCGGTTTTCTCAAGCAGTTCCTGTATTGATAGGAATGGTTTGTTAAGCATTTTGCTTCATCTCCTATGGGTGCCAGTTAGATGTGCCTACGTCTTTCTTAGCGGTTTGTTCTTTGGCTTGTCCTTTAAATTGGGGTTTCAGTTTGTCCTTTAGATTGTCTGTGTCCGTTTTAAGAGCGTCTAGTTTAGCGTTTACGTCGGTTGTTTCTTTGACTTTGTTATCTTCTCGTTCTTTGGCTCTTGTCTCTGCCACTTTGCGGTAATCTTCAAAACTCTTTTCAAGGCCCACATAGTTTTTGTCCGATATGTCTAGGATTGTTTTGAATTCTTTTAGTCCAGCTTCGACTTTCTCATCAATCTTCTTGGTTTTGTCTTCTGAATTCTTTTCTAAAGTTTTTATAGTCTCTTTTAATGCTAAGATTTCTTTGTTGAGGGGTTCCAAATCGGGCATTTTGATTTCGCTTAGTTTCTTCTCAAGTGGTGCTATATCAGGTATCTTTAGTTCAGCCAATTTCTTTTCCAACGGTGCAATGTCTGGAATCTTCAGTTCATCCAGTCTCTTCTGTAGAGGTGCCAAGTCAGGTATTTTCAGTTCGTCAAACCTCTTTACTAATGGTGCTAAGTCAGGAATGGTTTTGGCAGTTTCGTCAAGTTTCTTCTGAAGAGGTGCCAAATCTGGAATTTTGATTTCAGCAACTTTCTTTTCTAGTGTTGTCACCAATCCAATGATGGTTTTTGTTGTTTCTTCAAGTTTTGATTCAAGCGGTTTCAAGTCTGGAATCTTCAGTTCATCCAGTCGTTTTGTAAGAGGGATTAAGTCGGGGATTTTGAGTTCTTTCCAAGCAAGGTCGTCTTTAGGAATGGATTCTATAATGGTTCTGATTTCGCCAAGTTTTGCGTCTAAGGTTGCCGTGACGGTTGAAAACTGTTCCTTCCACGAAACATCGTCTTTCGGCAAACCGTCAATTCGTATGCACAAGTCTTCATAGATTGTTGTGAGGTTGCTTGCGATTTGCGGAAACGTTTCTGTGATATTGTTGAAATATTCGGCAACTTTTGTACGGAAGTAGGTTTCGCCTTCAACCTGATGCTTAATGCTTCCACAGTACGCTTCAGGATTGTCTTTGTCACTGTTTTTTGCTACGCAATCGGCAAAGTCAGTATAACCAGCAAAGGGTTCGCCTAAACTCATTTTGGGCACGGATTCGTCCAGTTTGAATTTGGCCAGTTTCACTTCTTTCAGTAACGGTGAAATAGGTTGCGCGATGACTTCTTCTTTTGCGGTTGGTTTCTTTTGTTCTTCAACTTTGGCTTCTTTAGTTTCTTGTTTTGGCTTCGCTTCTTTTTCTTCTGGGATTATGCCTGTTTTGCCTACTGCAACATGTCCTTCCTTTCTAATTCCAATATTACTCATTGTTTGTTCCTCATGCACTTTTGTTATTGTTTCCAATAACTGTTCATATCCAGCCTGCTTCGTTTCTAAAACTTCAAAAGAAGCCCCGATCACGCCTGGCTGTTCAGGCGGTTCTACCAAACTGAGTCTGCGAAACACTATGCCGTGAGGTTCATACTCGAAGTTCTTGACCAACTCAACATCAGCCATGTGCTTCTCGTATTCTTTACCGCTGTAGAATTTCTGCCCACATTTTATGCAACGTAGATGTAGAAACTCTGCGTCCACACTTACTCCGAGGAGAGGTTTTTTGCCCCATTTTTCAAAATAGTCTTTTTCAGTGATTACTCCCCTGCGAACTTTATCTGTGTCCCTTACTTTTCCAGCATACACTTTGTCGTTGACTTCAGCAACGTATTCTACCACACCGTTTTCTTCTTCACCGTAGAGCACGTGACCTTTGCCGTGGGGTTTAGAACCCTTTCTCGTTTCTTCCCAAACACTGATTTCATGGTTAACGTCAATTTCTGCGCCTTTTAACGTGCGTGCACTCCGTATCACTTCGTCTTGAATGTATTTGCGTAGGTTTTGACTGACTCCTTGCTTGAAATATTTTTCAACACTAAAAAGAGCTGGTCCACGAATTATCACTTTGTCGCCTGGTGCATCGTTGACTGTCATATCCTTGCTTAACCAACTGTACTTCTCGATTATAGGGTACACTATTCATTCCTCTTTGAGTATTTTCTGGATTGTGCCGTCCCAAAGAAATTCTGGTTTTAAATATGTGGGCATGTTTGTTTTGCTCCTTTGTCATGGAAACTGATTCTTTCAGCAAAAACAAGTTTTTTCAATTTCGTTCATTCCTTCGGATTATTGCTATTAAAGAAACTGCGATTTCTTCAAGTTCTAATTCTGGTTCAACCCTTCTATAACGAACCTTCATTGCAGAAGGCAGAGGAGGACCGATAACCACTGGAGTAGTTAGCCATGCGTCAACCGCGAATGTTGCCGTTTGACGTTTAAGTAGTAAACCGTCAACGATTAATCCTTTAGCGTATCCTTGTGTAAGGAACGCGTCGGCAGTGAAGACTTTACTGATTCTTTTAAGCAGTAAAGCGTCAGTGTCTAATCCTTTGAATCCTGCGGCTTCAAGAATTGCATCGACTGTACACTGTTTAACGATGCGTTTCAGCAGGTGTCCATCTACTGTAAGACCTTTCGCCAGAATATATTCCAAGAAAGCGTCGGCTGTGAACTGTTTGCTTTGCCTTTTTAACAGTTGACCGTCTGCAACGAATGTTTTCTGAACTGAAACCAAATCAACTGTTTGTCCGCCGACTGTGGTTCCAGCGCCAACAGGCACAGTTATTGTTTTGGAAGTGAAACTGCATGATACGGTAACGTTGTGACCAACATCGTAACCAAGCGAAAACTGTACAGGATCAGAAAGGCTTGTCGCGTATTCGCCTACTGTATTTGTTGTCCATGTGCCCGTCTGATTTTGAGTGTTGTTTTTTATGGTGACGGTGACGGTTGACTGTAAAATTCCGTTTAGTTTTACTATTCCTTTAATGATGTACGGAAAGGCTTGAACCATCAGTTCACCTTTCTAGCCTGAGGACTGTCCAAAACATTTGATTAACATTGCTAAGTCTTTCATGTTGATTTTGCCGTCAACGTAAATATCATATACAGAAGAATAGTTGGAGTCGCCAATAACTGCGCCTAAATGTCGGATTTCTAAGGCAATGTCTTTCATGTCTACTTTTCCATCATTATTCAAGTCAAACCGAGTTGGGTCGCTGCCATAATCGCCGCCTTGAAATGGGTAAGTATGCGTCCAGTTTCCAGCGGCACCAGTGAATATGAGAAGAATTCCTGTTGTCTGATAGATTGGTACGATGCCGTTGTATGACATGGTTAAACAAAAAACGTATTGTGCTGTGACTGATGAATTTTGGTAGACAATATATTCCCAGTTAATGCTGTCATAGGTGAGGCTTGCGTTGATTCCTGCTAAAGTGAATCCAACATCAAAGGAAAAGAGTGTTACGTTGTTCCAGCCAGCAGATAATGGCCAGTAAAGTGTTAAAGTTTGAAGACCCGTACTATTCCAGTTTTGTGCATTATCAGAGAACCACCATTCAAACTGGATAATTTCTGGCGAAGTTGCGTTGCTGTTGGTCCAATTTAAAGTTTGAACAATGCTTATCGATTGAGGCGTTGATGTGAAGTTGATGGTTGTCTGGTTTGTGAATATGCCTGTGTTGTTGCTTCCGAAAATGTATTGTCCGTTTGGATGAAGGAGCGTTTCGTCATTTATGATAATGCTGAAGTTGCAAGGCGTAGCCCATACGGTGCTGTTTGTGGCAACGTTTGAGTAAGTAGGCAATTTTATTGTTGAAATATTAAAGAATCCGCTTGCACCCCAGTTCCCACTAGAATCGTTTGCCCATTCTTGCCATTGTATAACCACACCCTCTGTAGTGTTGAGAGTTTGGGTTATGTTTCCCCAAGCAAAACCTGTTCCCCATCCTAAACCAGCATCATTATTCCATGTTTGATTAATCCATATTCCCGTGTTATTTGTTCCAAATTTAAAACCTGAAAGTGTGTAACCTCCGTTTGATTGCCAACTAACATAGAACAATGCTGAACTTCCAGGGAGAGTAGAGTTTACGCCATAAACGTTTACTGTTGGCGGATAGATTTGTGAGAAGTATATGACGTTGGTTGGAAGAGAGTTTTTGTATGTCACACTTGCAAAATTATTCCACGACTCTGTAAAAGTTACAGTCCAAACCCCACTTTGATTAAAATTGTAAGTTACTGGCGATTCACCGTATAGAAAGGTAAGAGCCCCTGAACTTGTTACAGGCACATTGACTATACGATAAGAAGCATTTAGTTGCAACTGCAAAATTTGTGGATCAACATCATATATATACAAATATCCCAATTCTTCAAGTGGAAAAGCAATAGAAGTATTAACTGGCACTATCCCTTGCATGAATAGCAATATTTCCGCATATGCTGTGGCAGTGTAATCTTCCACGAACTGGGAAGCTCCTGGGACATATGAAAACCAACTGAATATGTTGTCTGAATTGTTATAGAAGTTAGTATCTGGTCTTAACAGTAAAGCCCACGCGGGTTCTGTCATATCGTTGCCACTTAACATGTCTTTTATGTTATTTTGGTACGTAGAATTTAGTTGCATGTATACGCCAAAGAGTGCTTGCCAAGCTGCTATAGTGCTTTCTAACCTTCGCTGTTGATTGCCAGCATTCATATGAATGACAGAGTAAGTCGTAGAATTGTGTATACTATCAATCCATTGTTTGCTGTTCCATTCAGAAGATAGAAACCTATTGCCAATATCAGTTAGTATACGGCTCCAATTTCCTAGAGTTGGATAGTAATATTTCAAGGTGCTAATGATTTTAAGAAAGAAAGCTGCTGACGTTTCAAATGCTGGTTCGTTCCAAACTAGGTTATATCTATAATAACCACCGTAATTATTGCTCCAATGATTAGCATTAAGATAGTCCCACCAATGAAGTGCATCATTTAACGCTCCTGACACGTTAAGGAGTTTATCAAAAATGACATAACTCTCTATAGTGGATGCGACTTCATCATAGAATCTGTTAGAATATGACATAGCGGTTCCATTTGCGTATACTCTGAAAGCGGGCATACCTAAATTATAATTTGAAGTGTTGAATTGGTTATATGCAGCAGTGATATTCCATTTGGTCATGTTCGCACTTGCCCAACTATTGTTTGCATACCAAAAACCATACAGTTCCCATTTGCCATATTCTGAACAAAAGTAATCCGCTCCATCATTTCCCGTCTTCGGCAAACTGCCAGCCATCGAAAAGTTATCTAAAGCATATTTAATCGCCTGTTGACGAGTAATATTTAGTTTGTTACAAATAACACTCCATTTTAAAGCGTTCTCCCAATCACCACCTGCGGAACTGAAAGAAGCGTTTACGGCACGAATTTCATAAGCATAGGCTGTTCTGCTAGAGGTGCCTGTATGAGTGAAGCTAAATCTCATTGCGGTGTAAATGCTTAACGAAATTGAAACATTGTAATAAGCAGAAACGCTGAAAGAACTACCATAAACATTCACCCATGAACCCGTGGCATTAGCAATATCAATATACATCAGAGTTACGGTAGTTGATGACCTAGTTACCCAATAGTTAATTTTATTTCCTCTAATAGTATTTGTAAAATTCAAAGTCAAATATGCAGAATGGGTCGGAGCAGCTGAACTCCAACTTGTAGAAGCACTTGTTGTAGTCAGATTATCACATGAAAGTCCAGAGTTTGTCCATCCTGTAGCTGTGGTATTGTCTGCGTACACATACGTTTCGTTATAACTTGTGCCTAAAGCATAGTTGTCAATCATTGTTGACAAAGTAGAAATGGGTGCATTATTCAAAACAACGCTCGCGTATGTTTCAACGCTTCCCCACCTGTTAGCACTTTCTATAGCATTTATGGCATCACTCAGAGAATTGAACGGCGTATTCCAATAGTTTAACGACACGTTCTCGATACGAGTATTATAGTCAGAGCTTCCAAACCAAAGTTCTTGCCCGCTGTTTTGAAAATTATAAGTAACATTCCAATTCGTGCTGGTAAGATTTTGCGTCGTTGGACTTGCAGGAAGAATAAACTTGGCCCTTTCCGTATATGCTACCGCACCAGAATCTCCGTAAACCCAAACTGAAAGAGCCACAAAATTAGCAAAAGAATAATTGTTCACATAGCCAGAAGTTGAGTAATAACCATTAGAAGTAGCTGAAACATTAGCTATTATACCAGATGTAAGAGCTACCAATTCTTGATTTCCTTCAGCAATGGCATACACTTTTATGCCCCATGCCCAAGGAGTTGTTCCGCCCGCTTCCACATCCCAACCAGAAGACGATTGAGTCGAATTTAGAATGTACCCACTAACAGTATTGACTGTATGTTCATCACTTCTCAAATAAAGTATAGTGGAAGGAGAATTAAACGAATACACCCTGAAGATTCTGACTCCTGTAGTTGCATAAATCGTATTGTTGTTGTTCCAGACCCAAAACTGAAACTGAACAACAGAAGGATTAACTGGCAAGGTCACGGTAAAGTTTGCCCACGCAACTGTTCCACTTAAACTCACAGAACCAGTGCCATTGCTGTCACTGCCAGTGCAGTTTGTTTGCAGAGTAGCATTCACCAATGCAATCGAATCTGTAACATTAAAAGAAAACAGACATGATTGACCAGCCCAAGTGCTGTTAATCCAGAAATCCTGAATCACAGGTGGAACCGTTGCTACAGCCGAAGACTCTTCAGTTCCCCACCCTCCGTGTGCGGGTTCTGTGCTGACATATTTTCGTAAGAAGAAATCGTCAATATATTGTGTTTGACTAGCAGTATTTATCATGAAAACGTAGGTTCCCAAGGAAGACAAAACATTTTTGAACTGTTCATTTGTAGCATAACTTGTTTCGTTGACTAGAAGGTTAAGGCAGTAATCCGTTGCTATGTCAAGGATGATTTCAACTTTGTTCCATATGTTTTGCGTGTAATGTCCAAATTCAAGCCAACCTGCAAAACTGTAAGTTTGCCAATGAACATCCGTAGCAGAATTTCCTTGAGCCACCCAAAAATTGTCAACGCTTCCCGTGAAATCTTGAAGGCCAGCAACGCGGTTTCCAGCCGCGGTAACATAAGAATAATACATTATTGAAACTTTGGCAGTTTGATTTGTGAATGTGTGATATGTAGAACCTCCGCCTGATGCGCTTGAAGTTACTTTCATGGAATAAGTGCCTGAATGCGCATACGTAGCATTGGAAGTAGCTAAAACGTTGCTGTAATTTGACCATGAAACTGAAGAGCCAGAAGGAAAATCGTCGCCGTAAATGCCCGTGTTAGAAATGCTGGATGCGCTTGTGATAGAAGAGTTTCCATAATACATATAGATTGTGTTGTTTACGCTGCTGCAGTCATCATTGATTTTAACCCAGAAAGTAGCGCTTACGCCACTGACAGTGCTTTCGTTCCAATAACTAAGACAGGTTGAACCGTCATCATCAGTCCAGTTTACATCGCCAAAATCTGCCCTAACCTTATTGTTCACCGTTATTGTATCGTTAGTCACGTAAGTTGTAGAGTTGCCTTCCGTCGTACCGTTCTTGACAATGATGCGAACCTGATAGTTTGTTCCTGCACCAGTAGAATTTGTGACTATATGGCTTCTGCGGTAAGCATAACCAGTAAGCCAGTTTTCACCAACAGCCTCCACAACAAAGAAGGGCAACGACCCTAGAAAACTAAGCAAAACCAGAGTGCAGACTGTGAACCCTAAAGCTTTTTTAAACTTCAAATCATCCCACATCTACCCAATTCAAATGTCTAACACGTTCAAACTGTTGCCGAGTGCTTTCTTTTTTCAACCGTCGAAAATGCGGATAATAAGCATCCTCAAGAGAAACATTACGCAAACTGCGCAACAAGTCCTTCTTGACAAAGAAGGCGTTTGCACCACTACTTTCGCAACCAACGAGGCCATAGCCTTTAGAATCTGCAAGCTTCGCTAAAGCCTTCAAAGACGCACCATGATAACACCCACTCCGATGCTTCTCATACCGCACAAATTCAGGATCATACTCTACCGTCCATGCCTTGTCAACATCTAACGAGGCATTATATTCAATCACAACCACACGCGGATCAACAGCAGAAATCGCTTTCCAAATCCAGTAATCGTTTCCGTCAATGTCAATCGACAACAAGTCAATAGTGCCTTTCATCCCGTTATCCAGTAACACTTTGTTTATGTTTTCGGCCGTCACAAAACATTGAATAACCTTAACTTGGCAAGGCTTAACCGATGGCAAGTTCTTGTAGTAATGCTTCGCTTTAACAACCTGTTTCCAGTCACAATCCATCAGCAACCCATTCCACCCAAAATTAATGCTTAAGTTAGCCGTGTTGCATTCTTTTCCATCTTCCACGCCGAACTCTACAAAAGATTTGTTTGTACTTCCTATTTGGCTGAACAGGTAAAGCAGTAAGCCGTCTTCTCCGTTTTGACTGTACACTTTCAATTCTTTATCTTGCAAAAACGTTCTTTGACTAACATCATCAGACTGGTATAATGCGTGGAGTTTCTGCAAGTTTAAAGTCTGCAAATTATGTTCTAAAGAATCAATTCTGAACCTGAGTTTGTCTTCTTCAACATTTCCAATAAGCCTATTCAACGGTTTACGAAGCAAAGCCCTCCCCAACCTCTTAATTATGCCCTTCAACACTTTCATTCACCAACAACTAAGTAGCGTTTAAACTAGAAAAAGGGTTCGAGCAGGATGCTGACTAGAAAAACTGTACAGTCCACCATTAGAAAGCGTGAAAGATATTGGGGTTTGATCTACGAAGCTGATTGTCACAACTATGAGTCCATTATAGGCTAGTCCGTCTTCAGTGAATGGCCCACGAATCGTATAGAAATAATTGTTATGCAAACTGCCGACCCTGAAGGTTTGGGTTTCAATGTTGTGCCAGCTTGGAGGCTGTGCAGAAACAGACAGAATCAACCCTGCAAAAACAAGAAAGAACGCAAACGCTACGAAGCCTAGTTTCAAGTATTGGTCAAACTTGTTAAAGGAAGAAAAAACCGTTTAAGAAGTTGCTAGCAATGAGAGTTGAATATCATGTTTATACATACGTAAGTTTTAGAGTCTCTTTTTTCTTTTGATGAATAGGGTGCTGTTAACTTCTCATGGGATTGGCGTACGTGTTAACTGTCGTGGGATGACTCATTGCTTAGGGTAAGAATCTGCATTGGTCTATCAATGCGATGCTAATTTCCTCTCGCTCATCACAATTTTGCCAAAGCTCATTACTATACTTCGGCATTGTATGTCCATCTGGCGTTGTCTGAAAAGTACCTGAGTAATGCAGTTTTATCGAGACCCCTTCATCTTTCGCTGTTTTAACCGCTGGAACATAATCACCATCTCCCGCTATGAGAAAGGCTTTCTGTATTTGACTCTTAGAACTAAGTCGCGTCAAGTCAACCGTTAACAGCACATCTACACCTTTCTGAATAAAGCCGCCAGCTCTAGGTCTTTGTTTCCCAAATCTTATTTCAAAAGAAGGCAATTTGGAGAGTGCGTTGAAGAACTTGATTTTGCCAGAATAAAGTTGCTGTTGTTCAAACGTAGGCGGGTCAGCTTGGTATGGTAAGCAATCATAGACATAGGTTCGAAGTCGATGATAACCTTTACACACTATCTCAGATAGTTTCAGATAGTCTATTCTTGCTTGTCCAAACTCATCTCTGAGTATTGCCGAGAGGTATCCGTTGTCTATAAGAACAACTGCACGCCCTAATAATTGTGACATTAAGAGTCCTCTATAATGAATTGGCAAAAATAAAACTTTTGTTCTGACGTTCGGACCGAACGCCAGCGGATAAATACAACTTATAGAGAGGTACAACGTTCCTATTTAAGACTTATGGAACATGGTTCTGTTAACTTGACGTGGGATAACCTTTCATGGGAAGGCTTAAGTAATGCCGTAAGTGTATCACGGTTAGGGCAGTTTAAACATTGTGTAGAGGATTGAGCAAGCAACAAAAGAAGGTTTTTGAACTTCTCAAGGAAAGAGGTCAAACGACACCAAGATTTCCGTGGATGCCTACTCGGGAGATAATAATGAGTCTGCACCCAGAGGTTGAGGCGTATCTAGCTGAAGTGCGTCGATACAATAGGTGGGTCCATCATAATATGATGAGCGAGGAGATTCACCAGAGATACCAAGAACATCTTGAGAAGTTGAAAACATTACCCAATTACCATACGGCGAGGACAAGTGTCAATAGGGCTCTCAGGGGATTGGTCCGACAAGGCTTAGTTATTCGACAGCCATATTGGGGAATGTACCAAAAAGAGGGCGTTTCAGCAGGGTGGTTATTGCCAGCGTATACGAATGATAGTTTGAAGGCAACGCCTGAGTACCTAGAATTACTTGCAAAGGCATATTCATAGAGTTCCTATATCTCACGAAGACTTAACAGAACCATGAATAGATAATCTTATAAGCTTCTAAGCATTATCTAAGATAGAGGTTGTAAAAGATGAAAAAAGAAGAAGCTGTGGAGGCATAAAATGGAAAGGGGGTTGAAATATTTTGCTGCTGGCCTAAGTGCTTTCTTTACAATTACTTTGCTATTAGGAATTGTTATGATAACTCTTCTTCAGTTTCCAGTTTTAGGAATATCCGTAGCGATACTTTCAATCTTTGGATTTGTAGCCAGTTATATGCTAGTTAGAAATGTAAATTCAACTCCAGGAATTAGCTTCTAACGAGGAAAATAAGGATGGATGTTGCCGAGTCTACTGTTGGAACTCGCGGAATAACCACAATTCCTATTGCTATTCAGAAAGGTTTGAAGTTGGAAAAGGGCGACAAACTAATCTGGAATGTTACGAATCAACATGTGGAGGTTAGAAAGAAATGAATGTAAGGAAACGGGGTATAATGGTGCTTATGACATTTCTTCTGCTTGGACTGGTTTTCTTTGTTCTAGGAATGTATGTTGGTAGTCCCGATACTGCTCATACTGATGTCTCCATCAGTACGTAAATATGCGTAACATATAAGGAAAACTGGAACTGTTCTCTAGCGAAGTTGCCACATTAACATTTATGGTTCTCGCAGTCGTGAAGACCTCAATATTCGCGGTCGAACAGGAGAAGGCGCAGTTGATTTGGCGGGTTCTTCTTTCGGAAAGAATTGCGGTGCATAAAGCCACTGGCTCTTTTCGTCCCAATTCTTAAACGTTTTTGTTTGTCCATGCGAATCTACAACCCAAATCTGCCTGTTATTCGCTGTTTGCCAACCAACAATGAAGATTCGTTCCCTAACCTTTGAGCCGACAAACAGTGCCACACGCATCCGATAAAACAGTTTCTTACCCCCGCCTAACGGAACAGACACTATAATGTTGCCTTTTTCGTTGACTAGATTAAACGCGGTTAACCCTTCATAGTTGAGTTCGCTATAACTGTTCTGCGTGCCATCCGCATTGTATTGGTTGATCGTTTTGTTTAGATAAATGGCTTGCCAAGTTAAACCTGCAGAAACCTCACGGTATATTTTCTTAGAAGTATTTGTTTCGGTTTCGCGCATTATATCACGCTTCGTCGTATTGAATCGTTAAGGTTTCATCAACTGGCAATTCGCCTGGACTTGCTGTGTTTGCCACATTCATTTGCAACACTAGATAATTGCTTGTTTCGCCAACCGCATCTATGACTCCGCCTGCTTCGCTGATGGTTGGACCCGTAAGGGGCGCGGCGCTTGTGTAGTCAAAGACAGATGCACTGGTCGTTATGATAGTGTGTCCCGCAACCATTTCGTCGCCTGAATCACCTGTTAAAGTTGGCAGTTCGTAGCCAGTGTTTAAGGCGTTGGTTTTAGTTGGAAACTGTAGGCCTACATAAAGGTTTACGCCTGTTCCGAAATTGTTGGTTCCGTCAGCATAGAATTTCAGGTTGTTCAAACTGTGACTGTCAGCATTGTCGCAGTATAGGTAAACCTGCTTCCATAAGCTGTAGTTTGTGCCAGCGGCAGGAATCACGAGTTTGGCGTTTGTGTCAATCGTTGCGTTATCTGCCAATTTGAACCTTAGTTGCGGCGGCCCTAACGCATCAACATCTTGCTCTGTGCCAGGAGCGCCATCTACTCCTCCGAAGTCGAAGTATATGCTTACTGTTGCTACCATGTCATGTTTCACCTCCATCGACACGCATTATAATTTTTGGTTATGACCGCTTCAGCCTTTGAATAATCAGTTTTAACGCTTCTTTTTCTAACTCGTCCAATTCCTGTTTTTGTTGTGACTGCAAAACATTTTGCTGTTCCTGCAATTCAGTGAATTTCTGTTTTAAATCCATGATCTTGTCAAGCCTTTCTTTTGTGTCTAAAGTTTCTGTTTGTAATTCCGTGATTTTCCGTTTCAACTCTTCCTCTAGAGACTCTTTAGATTTGGATATACTTTTCAAACTTGGATGTTCTATCATGCTGGTTCACTTTTTTTCAAAGTCTCTTTTGGTTTGTCTCCTATTGCCTATTCTGCCTGCGCCGCCTCTGCCTTCTGATCGAACATTTTCTGTTGTTGCCGTTGCTTCTCTTCCTGCCAAGCGTCAAATTCTTCCAGCGGCACCCCCAACTCTTTCGCAGCATAACGAGGCGGCATAACGCCAGCATCAACAAGGTCTTTGTAGAATTTGGCTAAATCAACCTTATGGGCTTCGGCATTTTCAAAACTGACCGACGGCGTAACCTTGACGCTGAACCCTGACCCTTCAAGATAAGGCTTGTAAACTTCCGTTTCTAACTTCCGCTTAAACGTCCGTTGCATGGGCACAACAAGGTTGGCACGTTGCTGAATCATCATTTCTTTACTGCTTGCGTAGGTGCTGCTGTACTGGTAACTTACTGGCGGCGTCATCAACCCGTCCACCAACTCATTTTTCAGGAAGCCTAACACGTCGTTGAGGTTGCGTATTTCACTGTCTCCTGTACCGCCTGACTTATGTTCAATCGGGTAAGAAGTAACAATGTATTCGCCTGGTTCCCAACCTTTAATTCGGGCCTTAATAACTTCCATGTCGTCGCCGCTGGGCACGAATTCGCCGTCGCCAACCTGGTACATTTCTCTTGGAAAAGCGGTGCGGTGCATAAACTCTTTAATGTCGCTTTTTAACTGTTGCAAAATTTCGAATTCCGTGTCTAACCCCACAAGCAATGATGTGCCGTAGGGCCACGTGTCTGTGGTTACGTCCCAGCCAATATGGATGATTTCGTCTGCTGTCCATGTTGGAACGGTTTGGTTCCATGTTTTCTGTCGCCATTCAGTAATGTTGCCATACCCATCCGTTTTAGACGGCTCAATAAGTTCTTGGTTAGGAATAATCCGCAGGCCAAACGGGTCATAACTTTTTTCCCAGAACACGCTCCCGTACTTTGCAAGGGTGACTGCGCTTTCGTAGAGCATCGTGTCTAAGCCGATTTGCGCGTTAAGTTCGTCGCAAGCATCTTTCGCGTCAAGGCTTTGTGGGTACGGTTTGCCTTCCATGTCGGTGACAGGTAATAGGAACATGCCTTCTGCCATTACTTGTCCTGCAATCGTGCGTATGCAAGCTTTTGCCAATGGATGACGCCGATCAATCTGGTTGTAGTATTTGCATCGGGTTTCCCAACTGAATTCGCCAACGTTGATTCTGCGACTTTTAAGGCTGATTCCAGCGCCTACGAAGCCACCTTTGAAACTTTCAACTGCCTTCTGAACCTGAACAGCAGTTTGGAATCCTGTTACACTCATTTCTTTTCAGCCCTTAAAAGTTCAACATGAAAACCCGTATGGTTCAAGACGCCAGCGGTTTTGCAGGCGTCACAGAAAAATTTGGTTTCCCACCCAACTTTGCCCCGTTCAACACTTATGGTTCGCAGTTTCAGTTGAGCACAGCTAGGACACAGTAGGTTAGAAAGTCCTGCACTGTCATTTGTGGCTTCTTTCATTCTGAGAGTCATTTCTTTTGAAACGTCAACTTCGTTTTTTCCGAACAACTTCATTCCAATTCGCCTATTCAATAGGTTTTGAAACCCACCCAACCCATCCTTTCATGGTTGTAGCCATGAGTAGTTGCTTTAGATAGTTGTCTTGGAAGTACCAGTAATATTCTTCAAACTTCATTTATTTTCCCGCCAACACAAACCCTTGACGATGCTTACCCACTGTTTCCCGAGTCACAATTTCTACGGCATCCAACGCGTCATCATACTGGCCGCGTGGAAACTGGACCCATTCCACCCAAAACTCTGACGACTCATTTAACAGGGGATTAACTAGAATCCGTTTTGCTTCAAAATGCGAACTCATGGGAATGAACCGTTCTTCCTTATTTTTAATTGTCTGCGACGTAACCATAGGTAACCCGCTGAGTTCCTGCAGGTACGTCAAAACTTTTTGGAAAGCGTTTGCTTCAACAAAGATTTTGCTGTAACCGTGAACCGTGTGCAAATGCTGAATCTTCTTCAAAAACTCTGGAAAACTTGTGCGTTCCGCATAAACGTCTTCCAAATAGGCTTGACCCGTTTGTTTGTCAACGGCGATTGTGGCTACGCTTTGCATGTCGCCTTCTCCGAGTGCAGGATCAACACCTGCGTAGCGAAGACAATTCGACGGCGGTGCCGAAGTCCACTCGTGCAACCATTCGCTTTTAAGTAGGTCACCTTCCATGCCTGTTGGGTCGTTCATGTACTGGCAGTTATAAATGATTGTTCCAATCTGTCTGCGGCGGTCTTCAAGTTTTTCTTTAGTCCAGTATTCTGGCCATAACGGTTCGCCTAATTCGTTCTGTGCACGTTTAACATCATGCGGCCAATTTGCTAGTAAGTCATTGTAAAGGTCTGCGTAACTCCAGCGAGTACCAACAACAAGAATGCCGCCCCAAGGATACAGGGTAGGATACAGAATCTTGTTAAACCATAACCTAGCTCTATCAATCTGAAGGGGGGTTCTGACGTTTTCTTCGTCAATGATGTCGTCGCATACTATAAGGTCACTTCTCCCGCCTGTAATTGGTCCTCCTAATCCCGTTGCTTTAATCGTTGCATTCTTGCTAATTTCCTTTCTTTGAACGATTAATTCGTAGCCAGTCCACTTTTTCGGGTTTTTCGGTTTTAACTCGCCAAAAACGTCAATAAACCGTTCATCATTCTCAAACCGCGTAATAATGGCTACTAGGATGCTTTCGGCAAGGCTCGCGGTTTTGGTGACGATGTTAACGTGCACGTCTGGGTAGTTGCCGACGAGCCACGTAACATAGTTGATGGTGGTGCATTCGGTTTTAGCGTGTCCGCGAGGCCACAAAAGCAGGAATCGCCGAACAGCGTCAGCCCCTCCAGTTTTAAGCGGTGAAAACTTGTACTGGAGAAACTCGTACCATTCTTTCTGGAACCCCGCATTCACGTACCCCAAAAACTCAGTGAAGTACGTCAGATCGTTTTGCGCTGCCCTCTGCTTTGTCGAGGATACGAGCTGCCTGGGAAAGGACTTCTGAATCATTTCTGTCAACGCCAACTTTCACCTCTTCCTTACGACTCTCCACCTTATACTCCAACGCAGCCTTCGGCAAAACCCCAAGACTCTGCAGGAATTCCCCCCGCGCCACAAGCGTCTCCCGCAAATTCTTCACCGCCCCATTATAACCATGCCAACTCTCCTTACTCTTCATCACTTCAACGCCGACCCAGCACTCCCGCAAAACCGCGTCAAACTCATCTATCAATGACGCTTTAGCAAGTTCAACATCGCTAACGTCAACAAGCCTAGGCAACCATTTCCCACGAGTCTCCCAATCCCACCGCACACTACTAGCAGCAACCCCATATTCACTAGCAAGCGCAGCAACACCTTTACAAATGTCGATTCCTCTACGGTGAACCTCAATAAGCTTCAACCTACGTTCCCGTAACCGTTCGTTCTCAACATCCACTACCTTAACATCCGAACCGTCAACCGTCAGTTCACTCACTTCTTAAATCTCCTTGAAAGTCCTTTCGGCAGATAACGCGAATCATAATGACGAGGATTCTTCAGCAATTCTTTATCCTTCAAAGGTATACCACAATTCGAGCAATAATTATCAGGAATATTACATGGACTATTACAGTCAGGACAAACAAAATCGCTCATCACCAACGATGCCGATATGAAATCAGTCGTACCCACAACTGCTATAGAGTAAGGGCAATATGACCCATCTGGATGAACACCATCTTTTGTGCCAGGTATTGGACAACTCATTCTAAATCACTCCGTTCCAACCTACCAACCAACTCGCAAAACCTATGCCAACGCTTCTTAGTGAAATACCCCCCAAGAATCAACGAACCTAACGGTGCATCCTTAAGGTATACCCTATAAAGAACGTCCCGATTTCGGGTCACACTAAACAAGTCCTTATTATTCTTCCGTTCACCCACAGTTAAACCCCAATCACCAAAAACTATTAAGCATAAGTAAGCGCCTTTACGTGGGATAAGTTTTGGATCGTGAAGGTTTTGAGAATTTTAAGGGTGGTCTGTTTTGAGTCTCTAAGGGCTTGTGTTTTTAGGGTATGCTGTATTGTATATGATTATGTATGCGTTGATAGTGCTTATAACATGACGTGCATAGGTCCTTTACTGTTGAAGGGCTTACAACAACGGAGGCTGCTGTCTTGCGTCCATGCTTGATGTGAGGGCACTGTTTGACAGTGTCTCCTTGCATTGTAGTCATGTTTATTCCGCGCTTGCCTATGATGGTGAATGTTTCTTTCATGTTAGGTCACTGTGAATAGGGTATGGTGTAGTGTGTATATTAGTTATACCGTGCCCTTGTTTGCTACACGGCGTGTAGCACCTTTAGACCTATGCCTATCGGAGCACCTTGTCTGCTATGACCTCGGAGCAAACTGTTAAGACTTACGATAAGGCTTATCACTTGATACCCTTAATCGCAAGACACTCGATAATATGCTTAGGATATACTTTTCATGTTATGAATAGTAGTAGTAGTTAGTAGTAAGTAGTATACGTACACGCCTACACGTACACGTATATCTCGGATTCTTAATAGATAATGCCCTTCGCAGAATAGAACTCAATTATTCTCTTCAGGTTCTCAGTCTTCAATCAAGTATAGTCTACTGTCAAACATGCGACTTCCAACGCTTGGAAGCTCTGCCAAACCAAGTCGAAACAATCATGATGTTGGCCCGCACGCTGGATTGAACCAAATCCAACCATCTCTCTGAAACGTTCCAACCACATTCTATTCTTCTGGCTAATTACAACTTTAGGCGTAGAACGTTTGCCAGTATGCGCAATAAACGCGGATCCTTCACAATCAATCGCAGTTGCCAAGCGTATTAATGCTTCTCTGTCCATGTCCGTACGTATACCTTTGTCTGCTTAAATATATTGCGTACACCAAATATACGCCTGACCGCACACACACCTAACCAGCCTAGCCATAATGGACTCTTAGTGTACGAGCTGCCACGACTTTTGTGGTTGTTGGTATACGTTTTTGTATACGGGTGTTGGTTTGTGATGGATAATTTTGGGTGTTTTGTTGTTTGTGGTGTTGTTGGTTGATTCGAGGTCGGAGTAGACTTATTGAGGTGTGGGCTTGTTGGCCAAGGATTGGTCTATGTTATGTTATTGCCTATAGTGTGTTTCTTTATTGTTGTATTGGCACCAGGGAAAAAGTTTTTGTTGGCGGGTTTTTGCGGGTTTGTTGTGACTCTGTTAGGTGTGTGTTACTTGTGTATGTTGTGTTATATTGGTAAGTGTTATCTATTTCCACAAGCCTTATATACTTGGTAAGTGTATGCATACTTGTAAAGGTGTAAGACATGATGACTCAACAAGTATGCCCACAATGTAAGGCCCACATGAACTATGGAGGGCCTAAGGGCGGCAAGCGGTTTATCTGTTTTGCTTGTGGCCATGTGGGAACATATTGAGGTGAAGTGATGTGCAGAAGGGAACGCGTGTTAGCTGGAAGAGCTGTGGCACGGTTTGGTTTGGCACTGTCAAATTTGTTTACTGCCAGCCCAACGGCATATTCGTGTTTGTTGACTGCGACAATGATCATCATACTCAAGTATTTACTTTGAAAGAGTTGGAGGTGACAGCATGAAGTTTGAATGTTTGAAGTGTGGAAAGACTTTTCTTTATCCAGCGATTCACACGACAACCGTTTCGATCGAGTCTAATGAGCCTTTAGAATTGCACGTTTGTCCGTATTGTAAAAGCTTAGACATAGATGAGATTTCAGAGAAATCTGCAAAGATTGTTAGCGTTGCTTGTGTGGATTTAGGTCAGGTTGACCAGAAAATCTTGGAAGGCTATGAAGTTCGAGAATTGTATGCGAAGACGACAACGATGGTAAAGAAAGTTTAGAACCCCTGATGATGACCCTGCAAGGTCGAAACCCCTTTTTATTGTGGGGTCGGGCTGAATAAACATGAATGGAAAAGAAAAACTTTGGAATGTAGAACCCCTCTCGAAAAGGTTGCGCCAAATCTTAGTTCTTGTCAAGGAAGAACGGACGATTACGGCGGCCTTTTTCATTAAAAGGTTGGCCCTTGACCTTGATAAGCAAGGGTGCGGCGAATCTCTCAAGAATATGATGCAGGAATAAGCCCCTTTGAGTCTTTGAAAATTAAGACGACATTCCCTTTTGGGAATAGGGCATTAAGAGGTGAAATATGGGTAGAGTTTGCAGGTGCAATAAGCGGGTGTTGTGTAATACTGGAACAGTCGCATATGAGAAACCGCTAACGAAACAACCTTGTGCTTGTGTTGCTAAAGCTTGCATTGGGTCTAAAGCTGTCAGGTTTGCTTTGCATTAGAGTTTGTTCAACCTGGGCTTACAGGTTAACCGCGCTCTCATGTAACGTGAATCTTTGCATTGGTTTGGCCAACAGTTGAAGCTATACTCAGCGTTTGAAGCATCAGTTTTCAACGGTTTCGGACTGTGCTTTTTCTGGACTGTTCTGGGCATAAGCAACATTCTCAACTGAACAACTAAGGCGGTTAGGTTTCTGGCCCAACATTTGATTCAGGCATTAAACAGGCTATCTTCGAAGGGTTGGCACATGCGGTTTAAGGTGTGCTGACACGTTGGGCCGGTGCACCTGCAAAACTTCTTAATGTCCCTTTGTTAATGGGAGGTTGAAAACTATGAAATGTTGGATAAAAGGATGGTTCAAGGACGGACCGCAAGAAGCGGTTGAGATCAGCGTAAATTTCATGGGTGAAGATTATGTTTGGTTCGAGTTTACATTGAAGAATGGCCAGAAGATTCAGACCTTGCCTTTGAAGGGAAACGTATGAAACTACAAATTAAAGATTCTAGCATGACCCGAATGTTCGAGTATAAGGGTGAAAGTCCTGAATTGTTAGAGTCTGCCCTTGCTAGAGTTTTAACTGAGCCTGACAGTCACGCATGTTTCACGGTTCTTTTGGGAGAACGGCCTTTCCTAGCTAGCAAACGGGGCTGGAGACAACTTAGGCAAGTCATTAAGGATCCTCAACATTTTATTTTGGCTGAATCTGTACTAGCACAAGTCACATCTGGTAATTGGCAAGACCTCTTAGCTAAAGTTGACCGGGAAGATTTCAAGTTTGTCATTCGTTATGCTTGGAAGTATGCTAGGGAAAGTTTGCCGCTTGAAAGTGAATTGCTTGAGTGCCTATTAGAAGAGGGCAACGGCGGCTTGAACGTGGAAACTGTTTGGACACGGCTTTTTGCGAAAGGCATGAAAGCATCATTTGCCTTGGTCCGTGATGCTTTGGGGCATTTGTGTAAGTTAGGGTTTGCGGAGCATCAGCATGGACAATTCAGCGTCAAATATGCGGTGGAAACATGAAAGTTCTTATTGAATGGAAAGACGGCATTGTTTGGCGTCAGGTTCATGTTGTCGTCTGTTATAGCCGTAAGGGTAATTACTGGTTTAAACATGCTGATGTAGTTTACGTTATGCCTGACATGAAGGAAGGCACTGAAATAATCATGAAAAGCGGTGACAAATGGGTTCATGCGGGTCGTGTTGCGCGGGGCTGCATGTTTCTTGGTGAAGGCCAATCTTATTCTGAGTTTTGCACTGAGAAAGCGGCGGTTGATTTTGCTGATGGTAAATGGAAGAAACCAGTGTTTACGTGAGGGTTTGAAACTGTGGAAGGACATAAATACTTCTGTGAGGCATATGTACTTTGGAGACTGTCTATATGAATGAAGATAAATTCAAGGCTGGAGATAAAACAATAAGAACTAGACCTGCGGGTGCGGAACCGCCTACGCCTGAACCATTCAAAAGGCAGATGCCTTTGGAGACTATTATGAGTACAGCATCAGAGGGCAAATTCAAAAAACGGATACGAGAAGACCTTCCTGACTGTGATAAATCAGAATTGCAGGAATATCCCACGATATTTTGTGCGGACATTATTGAAATGTTGGCTGAGGCCCGAAAAGAATTCCCTAATCCAAATGTAGGTAAATATTATGTTCAGGCAAACAAGGGATTCGGTGCATACTATGACTATAAACTCTACCAAGAAGATGTGATTCAATGGTTTTTGAAGTGGTTCAGCAAGGTAAAGACATGAGAACTTTGGAAGGTGGCAACGTCCACAAACAAATGATGATGCTTGCTAAAGACTATTTGGAAAAGCAAGGCTATACCGTAGTACTAAAAGCCCAAGTCAACGGTACAGGAATCATTGATGTGTTAGGCATTAAGGGCAGCGAAAAAGTGGCGGTTGAATGCCAACTTTTGCCCAGCGCATCCATGATGCAGCGGAAACTACTGCTTTACAGACTCCACATCACTAAACTGATGCTGGCCATTCCCAAAAACGTGACGGCCCACAATATTCCAGCCGAAATTGAAGTGTTACAGTTAGACGTTGAAAGGACTATGCCAACGGGAAAAAAGCTTGTTTTGACCGTAAGTGAAGAGGCTGACAAACTATTGCGCGGTCAGAATGGTGACATGAGCAAGATTATTGACGCGATGATTAAGAAAGAGTTTGCACCTAAACCTGATCCTTCTATCGGCCAACCCACATCTTAGGAGGTGAACGACAATATGAGTAGATTGAAGGAAATAATGGCGAAAATTGAAGAAATTAAGTTGGAACGGGCAGAAGTCAGTGACCATTTGGCTAAAGTGGACAAGTTGACGGGAGATTTGGAAAACCTGTTGAATTTAGGTGTCAAAGGCGGAGACTTACTTACTGCTCTTTCGCTTGCAAACTCTACTGTTCGCGTACTAGGATTAATGCAGGAATTAGACGAAGAAGAAGAATAACTTCACAAAACCATCAAGTTTCAATTTTCTTCACTTTATTTGCCCATAGTTTAACTTTTTTGAAAAGCTGAAACTTCCAAATTACAACCGAACCGACTACGCACCCAACTATTGAAGTCAACACAGAAAAGTGCCAGTCTGGAAAAATCGTGTAGCCCGTCACGCCACTTAACAATGCTATGATGATTGTGCCTTCAGGAATGGGGGTGGCAATCCACACTAGCATGGCTGTGGCAAGAACGGCTAGGATTTTGTTTCTGCGTTTCATTACGGAACCTGTTCTGCGGTTCTGAGAAATTCTATTACTTGGTGAACTAGAAAGTCTGCGGCTTTTTCTAGGGCTTCCTGTTCTTGCTTGTTGTTTGACATCCGAATTGCTGTGCGAATGTTCCTATCTAAATGGATTGCGTCGGTTTTTAACCGTTTAATCGTTTCTTTCATCCTGTCACTATTTGGTGTTGCCAAATATACTGTTTACTTTCTGCCGATGCTGGAACTGTTAGGACAAGCGGAAAACTGACACCAGTTTGGTTCTGCAGTAATGTGCCGTTGCCAATCCACGTCTGCGTCCAACCCGCTGGTAAATATTGAATCATCAGGTAAATGGTGTGGGCTTCTGTCATATTGTTGTAGACGGTGAAGTTAAACTCGTTTGCTGTTCCTGCGTAAAGCGTACCCCAATCAATCGTAGCGTTCGCTTCAAGCGGCGTATCATCCATGTATGTGATTATGGGGAGGGCTACGACGTTTGCGGTTTGATAGTAGGTTGCGACGCTGGCCGCTAAAACTATGCCCACTACGAAGAGGCTGAGAATTGCAAGTCCAGCTTTAGCATCCATCCTATTTCACCGTTTTTAGCTTTTCCATGTCCTTTCTTACACAATTGACGCAAGCAGCATGAACGATACCATGTTGCCAAGATTCAAGAAAACATCCTTTACATTCCATTATTTCACCTTGTCAAACCCGAAACAGTTTTGGCACTTCAAATTGCCACGAAAAGACTGTACGCATTTATCGCAAAGACTGATTTCTATATCGTGGCAGGAAGGCAAAGACTCAAAATCCATCTTATTTCACTATCACTACTTCTTTCGGGTGCAGGTCCTGTTCAGCCTTGATTCTGACCAAGGCGTTGTAGTCGCTTCTAAGCCGTTCCAGTTCTTGCTGTTTTGCTATGACAAGCTGTTGGCTTTCAAACAAGGCTGAATCGTCAGGTTTCTGCGCTTTAAGTTCCGTAATCTGCGCCTGCAACGTTGCTATTGTCTTTTCTGACTCTGTTACCGCGTTGTTTGCTTGGAAAAGCTGATTGCCAATGCTGTTAATCTGCGTTTGACTTTGGCTTGTTACTTCTGCTACTGCCGTGTTTTTCTGACCAGTGTAAACGCTTTTGGCAACAGCAAGAACGCCGCCTCCGCTGAGGCTGCCGAGGGCTGTTGACGCAATCGGGTTTGCTTTCAGGAAGCCGAAGAAGTTGGTGATATGCAACCATACGTTCGCATTGAGCCATGCAAACACGGGATTCAACAGACCCGTATAGTACAGCACGAAGCCTACGATTAGGGCGATTATGCTTAGGATTGCAGTTGTTGTTTTGCTCATATTTTCAACCTTCCAACATATGCATGCTTATGAAGACACCCTGTAGATCACGAGTTGGAATTTGCGGATAGACATACTCGGAGACTTCTTCCCATAACTTTAGAAGTGTTTGGTAATTCGCTGTACTGACTTGAACTTTCACATCAACCTTTGGCCAATCGTCTTCTGGATCTGGAACCACATTGCTTACAAATCGGTATGAATGGTTCTTGAGGTACTGGTCAACTGCTCCTTTGACTTTCCATGCTGTTTGTTCATATCTGTGCATGTCACTCTCAAAATAATGTCTTTTAATTCTATCAGCCAATCCTTCCAGCAATCTACGGAAAAATGGAACCTTTTCAGTCTCAGTCATTTTATCACTGTTGGAACCTTTTTTCGTTTTGGATGATTAATCTTGTAAACGATGAAGACCAACAGACCAAACATGGCAAAGACAAAAATCGCCAGTTCAGGATGAACTGCCATTCCCGATAACACTGACGCTGCGAAGCCTTGGTAAACGGTTGTGAAAACGCCTATTCCCCAAAGTATGCTAGTGCCTACAAACGCGAAAACGGTCCAGAACTCAAAAAACTTTTTATGAATCACAACGTCACTGAAGGGCAAAACAAGGTATTCTTTGGTGACTACGCTAGTCATGCTTGGCTGGTCAATAATGCTTTCGCGGTGCACTTTTTCGTCAGCCATTCACGTTCACTTCTAAGGGAAACAGTTTTTCAGGTGGCTGTTCAGGATTTCTCAAAAGGAGAGAAGAAACAAGATTTTCTGGTTTCGCTTCTTCCGCAAACGCGGACAGGTCAATGAGGATGGTATTGTTCCAAACGGTTTTTCTGCCGTAATCGTCAAAAATTGTTCTTAGAAACGAAACAGCTAACACGTTTTCTTCTGGAAAATTAATTTTGGTTTCTAACGTTTTGTCTGAATCTACGTTTTGTTCCAGAATCTTTCTGAGGCTGTCATTGTTGAGAAGTTGATCTACACAGGGCGTTTTCAAATATCTTATGCCGTATCCTTTGACGTAGCCTCGGAAAATCTGTTCACACCGCACCGTATTAGCCTCACGATGCAAATGTGTCTCTGAGCCAATCAATCAGGCTGTAATAGCTTTGTTCACTGAAAATTGGCAAGTTCCGTTCCGTGTCAACTACGATTTTGTAACTGCCATCTTCCCGCTTCGCAAACGCTATCGAACCGTCTGGTTGCTTCAGTTTTTCTACTTGAACAAACGTGGGAAAGAACTTGATTTTTTCAAGCCCATAAAACTTAAGTAAACCCGCGGTCTGTCGGAAATAAGTGGAGAGAAACGTCTGCGCGCCTATTGGATCGAAAAGGTTCATGCCTCTGCTTTTCAGAAAGTTTTCAATCGCATCATACTTCGTAAGTAAAACAGCAATGCCCTCAATCGGCGGACTCCGTGTTTTCTTTTTGTAAGCATAAATCGCTGCCAAAATTCTGGATAGTACAAGGTCTGGATCGTGCGGTCTGCCTTTGGGTCCGATGGTTTCTTCATCCATCTGCGGCACGCCAGCAATATGCGCTCGGCTGACGGGTGCCACTAGGATGTAGCCGTTGCTATCGCAGATGTACTTGTTGAGTACGTCAGCGTTTTGCCAATCTTCCGCTTGCGAATACACGCCCGACTTATATGGACCCGCAAGGTTTTCCATATCCTCGCCAGCTGTTTCGCAGAAGGGTAGCATGAGGCTTCTTTCGCCGAACGTTCCTTTCCAAACTAGGTGCATATCTGCTTCGTAAATGAGCCCTGGCGGTGTGGGTTCTGGGAAATATCCTGAACACAAGTCCGATGGCACTTGTCGGATGCCGCTGGTTTTTTCGTGGATGAAATGTTTAAAGTTTCGTTCTCGTGTACTTTTCAAGTCTGCGGCTAGGCTGAGACATCCGAGAGCTGTTGTTTTGCTGCTTCCTCGGCTGCCGACTACGATGACTCGTTTTAGTTTTTGTCCTGATTTGAACGGGTTTATGTCGCGGATAGTTTCCATTATGCTGGGACCTCTTGAGTTTCTTCTTTAGGCTTCTGCGGGGCAGTTGGTGCCTGAGTTGACGTTCCCACAGGCACTTCTCGAATGATGACACTTGTGGGTTCCCGCATGATTGGCGGTTGTGTTTCTTTTTCTTTCTTGAGGAATTGTGGTCGTTTTGCCCAAAGTTTTCTGACAACATATCCAAAAAGGATTCCGCCAGCAATCAATAAGGAACCTCCACTTATGACAATGTTTGTTACGTTTGTGCTTGCAATGTCGCCTAAATACTGAAGACCGTTGCCCACATTTGTGAGTATGCCGCCTCCGACGCCGTTTAACATTGAGGAAAAAGCTTCTTTAAACGGAGGACTAACAGCAGAAGCAATAGCAAGAGCCAATACTAAGCCGAATACGATTATGACGAACCAAGCTAATTTTCTCATTGTTTGGTCACCTCACATTGGTTTATAGAAACTCTGATTCGTTGAAACTGTCCCTGAAACTATCCCGTTTGTGGTTGTCCAAATGATTGTGGAATACCAAGGAATCCAAGGAACGTATGGGTACGGTTGTGGTACGTAATAGTTCTTTTTGCCCTTATTGTTCTGGCAATTCGCACACAAATCTACCCAATTCACAGTTTTTTGGAAGCTAGTGCATCTTTCTTTAAACTCGCAAATTACTTCATCCATTCCTATTCCTCTGTGATTGCTGCAAAACAAGAGGCATCATTTGCGTAGACGGAAACATCAGCGTCTTTCTGAAGCAAGTCGCGGAAGTAACTTCGGCATGCATAGTTGTTTTTGCATTTGAAGCAGCGTTTGCCGACTTCCACGCAGTTAGTGACGGAATTGCAGCGGATACCTAATTCTTCCAAACCGTCTTGGTCGATCTGCATTTGTTTGCCTATTTTGTGAGACTCGATTTCTGCAAGCCTCAACGTTTTGACTAATTCTTGGATTGAATCGAACTTTTCCATTTTTATTTCGGGTACACTCATTTCTTTCATCTCATTATCGGAAATTTCTTGCTGGACACTTTCACCATTTGTTTTGTAACGGCAAGAGGAATACTGCCATGACCCCGCGAATCCCTTAAGACTTCTCCCTTTATCACATCGCTGACTCCTGGCAAGGTCATTTCAAACTGTTTACCAAGATAGTCGAGAACCGCATGAAAATCCGTTCGCGAAACAGTTTCTGCCATGATGGGGTCGCGATAGCTAGTGTCTAAGATGTATTTTTGGGCTGCTCGCCTTTGAAGCGATACTTCACTTCGTTTGTGAGTCACTTTGCTGAAGCCACCATTCCGTTTGGAAAGGCGAAAGTTTCTTTTAGAAGTCTCTGACAAGTCTATGCTTGACATTAGTATATAAAATGTTCTACTTTTCCTTCACATTAGGCAATGTTTTATATATACAAACGTAAAGATAATGTCTGAGGCATACGAACGTGCGCAAAGCCCTGTTTCTGTTCGGAATCTCATTCCTCTTACTCGGACTTGTTTCTGGAGCACTAATTCAGAGTTATTGGCAAACAGCAAATGTGAAGATTAGCGGGCAACCTGAAGATCCCCTTGAAGCTTGGAGCGAAGTTGACGTTATAGTTTGGCAGTACAACAGCACGTTCTATGCCTCACGCAACATGTCAACGCTAATGGTGATTGAACTTCTCAGTAATGCAACTGAAGTCTTGACAAACGTAATCGGCAACGTTTCTGCAACGCAAGGCAGCATTTTCGTGCGTAATGGCACTTACACGGCGTCGGTTACGTTGAAAACAAACGTGTGGCTCACCCTTGACAAAGGCGCAAGCGGCATCACAGTCACGATTAATGCAGGCGCAACCGCAACGCTTGAAGACCGCAACGCGGGACGTATTCGCTGTTGGAAGGCAGGCGTGCTTGCTTGGGATTCTAATCTGGATTCAGGTTCGTTGACGACGGCGAACGCTGTTTTTAGCAGTTGGATGAACAGCACTTCAATTGACGGCGACAATTATTATTTGGGCAATCAAAGTCTCGGTTTTGTTGGGCCTGCCACATTCATCATAGACGTTAGCGGTTCGACGTATAGGGCATGGCATGGTGCGAATAGCACGTTGTTCACGTCGGGAACGAATGCTTCTCAGGTAATAAACAATGCTCTTGAAAACTTGACCGTAGGCAGAACTTGGATGGAAACCGTCTATTTGAAAGGCAACTTTACAATTTCCAACACTATTCTTGTTTCAAGCTATACACACATCATTTTGGATGGTATGGTGTCGTTGGATGGCGCAAGCCATATTAGTATACTTCAAAACGCGCATCCTACAGTTTATGATGGTCATGTAATAATTGAAGGCGGAGTGTGGGACGGCGGCGCGGATATAAGTTGGCATGGTGGTCATGGTATAAACTGGACTGGTACTACAAGCGCTCTCTATAACAATAGGGAAATATGGATTAGAAACTTGAAGCTTCAAAACTGTATCGTGGATGGGTTGCATTTGGAAGGTAATGGTGGCAGTTACCCGTACATTTTTCATGTTAGTGAGGTTGATGCGAATGGTTACAGATATGGCTTATACGTGTACGGCATTGGTGATACACAGTTTGTAGGGGGCCATTGGGGAAGTGACACATCAATTGCCATTTACATAACAGGTGCGGGACCTCTGCAATTTTCAACTTTCCAGACTGACGGTTCAATAATCATTTTTGAAAGCAAAGAAGTTACTATGGGAACTTTCACTCTTGATGTTACAAACAGGAACGTTTCAGGTTTAGACCTTAAAGGTTGCAGAGGTTCTCAGTTCAGCAATGGATACATAAAAACTTCAGCAAGCAACGCTTACGTGACTTTTGCCGCAATCACTTTGAACAAAACGGGAACCGCATTTTATCAAGTGTCAACAAACAATCTTTTCAGCAACATCCGCATTGGCCGTCCAGTAGAGGGAACGGGAACAGACCGCTGGAAGTATGGAGTTTACGAAACTGAATCTAGCACTTACATAGACTATAATACTTTTATCGGAATGGATTGTTATGATTCTGTTACGGCAGGAATTATTCTTGGCGGAATAAACAGTCACGCTAATCTAAGTTGGAACCAGACAAGTTGGCTAACGTAATCGAATGTGTCTTCGACAAGACCCAACATTTCTCATAGATTTTACGCCTAGAAGAAGGTTTCATAACCATTAATTAAGAACCGCGAATTTAATTAGTTGATTGACCAAAATGGCAAAAGCCCTGAGAATATTCTCGATACTATTCTTGATTATTCTAGTTTTTGCTCCGTCAGTATTCGCGTGTTTCTATAACGCCAAACCCAACAAGCACTATACTCTTTCATTAACTGCAACAGCGCATTATAGCACCGTCACCCTAACCGCCCACTTAACACACAATCAGAACCCTCATAAAACCGAAGACGTTGCAGAAGCAACAATCCACTTTTACACATGCAATTCAGACGGCGACAATCGGAAAGAAATAGGCCACAACATATCCTTGCGTGATGGAACAGCAACTTTCTGTTGGTCAGCAATTCATAACGGTAATTATTGGTTTATCGCCGAATACGTTTCAAAAACTAAAGACAAATTTGACAGTCACGTTTGACCGAACGGTTCACGTTAAGAACCTATTGAGGAGGAAAGGGGAGGTGAAAAATATGATGAAGAGGATGAAGGTTCTAGCCGTAACTGCGTTGATAGCAGTGATATGTGCGGGAATGGTGTATGCTGCGTTCACGATAACAAGTGCTCCAGTCTATGTTGACCTCAGATACACCATCACAATAACACAAGCATACTACATACCTAGCTCTGGAATGTATTTGCAAGCGCAAGTTTTGACTCCAGCATTAGGCGGAGTTGTTGGAGTTACAGTGAGTTTTTTGGCTTCTACTGACGGAGTGACTTATAATTGGATTGGATATGGCAATGCTATAACGGACGGTAGTGGATTAGCGGACTTTACATGGACTGGTGCTGCGGCAACTCAATACAATTTCGAGGCAACGTGCACGCTGTAGCCAAAAAGGTGGAACACGGCAAACTTTCCCTTTTTGTTTCTTTCTGACATGGACTTTTCAGAATCGAATATGTCCTGACGCGACCACAAAAAAGAACCGTAGATTCATGGGAGTTCCTAGAAGTTCTTATTCGAAGAAGGCGGTTGTACTTCTTCACCATTCACACATAGTATCTCAAATAGTATGCAGATAGTGGACAAGTATCACTTTTCAGAAGCCAGACGCAACTCTTTTTGTCGAACTCCACCATCTGAAGCCCTGATAGTTCCCACAAACTCAGTACCACCACATTTAGGGCAAGAAGTATGCCTAGGCGAGACTATCCGAGTGCATTTTACGCAGACATCATACCACGTTCTCTGTCCCTTGCCTTCTATGTAACCTTCATTCATGTTTTCTCCTTCTTGGTTTTCTTTCCGCAGTTACCCTTTAGAAAGTCTTTCATTTTCCGTGTGAACTCTAACAGTTTGAAATCAAAGTCGCATCCCCAGCCAACTCCTGTGTAGTCGCCTTCTTTGCTGTGATGCTCCAAGATAGAGAGTCGGCCTATATCATATCGTAGTATGCCGTAGCCGAAATCGCAAAGATACAGTTTAGGGTCATTCATTTCCATTCCTTCCTTCTATTCTCATATGCTTCTAACAGTTTCTTGAATTGTACCCGTTTTTTGCGTGCGTAGTCTCGCATGTACGCCTTCTGCTTCTCCTTATTAGCGTAAGGACTCATAGTTTTTGCGCCTCACTAACTTCTCCATAATTAGCAAAGTGATATTCTGTTGAACAAACATCGTCCCCTTCAATGTCCTTCCTTACTTCATCGCCATAGACAACATCCTCGAAAGACAGCCTACAGAATGGAGTCATCTTACCTTCATCATCACATTTATCACACACAGCTAGCCAAATACATTGCATAGAGCATTTGCCTTCTCCAAAAAAACAAACTGAGTCTTTAAGTGCATCCTTTATGTTCTCCCTTTCTTCTTTGCTGAAGCCCTTATCTACATCGACCATTTTTTTATCACCAAGGAGTAGGATCGTATTCATATCCTTTCTTGTCCCAGCAATCAAGACAAACAAATTCTGGCTTCTCATTGATTTTTGTAAGGTTCTTAGTCAAGCCACAATCTTTACACTTCTTTCCCGACAACTTCAGTCTCATGTTTAACTGCTCTATTTCTTTCGCTGTCATGTTTGCTGTAGGTTCCCAAATTCTTGTTCCTTTTTGAATGCTCATCTTTCATCCCTCAACGGTTTACTATACCACAAGTGGCTTATAAAGTTTACTAAACCTCTTTCTTTTCTAAATTGTACGGTCAAAAAGAACCATCAATGTCAGAGGGTTCGCGGAAGCTTTTCGGGTTTGTCGAATCGTTTATACGCTAACGACTTATCGGCGTATATCAAAGTACTAACGCGGAATGTTTGATTATGTTTTTAAGGATGTTACCGAAAGGTCTTGATGGAGGGAGAAAGGGTTGAGTTTGCTGGAGGATTGGCTAGGGGACTGTCGCACTCAGTCAACGAGGCATATTTACATGACAGGTATGCGGTTGTTTCTTGAATGGTATCGTAAGCCTTTAGAAGCATTTCTAGCTTTAGAACCGAAAGACTTGCGGCATGTTGCTTTACGGTTTCAGAATGAGGCTTTGAACGGTTGGTTGCCGCCTTGGAGAAAAGAAAAGTTGAGTCAAAACACGGTCTTGTCTGTTCTTACGGCATTGGGCAGTTTTTGTAGTCACAACGATAAGGTTCTGCGGTTAAGGGGAAAGCGTGCCCATATTCTCATTGACCTTTCTAGTCATGTGTTTTCTACGCAGGATTTAGTGAAAATGTTCGGGGTTGCAGGCATAGAACAGAAAGCAATTCTTTCGACGTTTTGTAGTTTAGGTTGGGAAGTCCAAGCGTTGTTGCAGTTGAAACGGGCCTTTATTGAAAGTTTGATTTATCGAGCGCGTGAGCAGAGGCAAGAATACGTGTATTTTATTCATCAGCGGGGAAAGACTGGAGCCGTAAGGTTGGGCGTGTTAAATCCACTTGCTATCGAGTGGATCGGCGAATGGCTTAAGACAGGTTGGCATGGCGAACACCTTTTCAGCTATACCACAAAAGAGGGCCTAAACGGAATGTTGAAACATCTTGCTAGGGATGCTCATGTGTTGGTTACGGGTCGAGTTCATTCGCATTTGTTGCGGAAGTGGGTTATGAGTGGTTTGAGTCGTGCGGGTTTCAACGAGTTTCAAATCAAATTTGTTGTTGGAAAAACGATTCCGTTGAGTGATATGACGTATTTGCAATCGTTGCAGCAAGAAGTGGAAGAAAGGTATCCGAAAGCGTTCATAGAAAGCTTGGACATTAGCGGGCGAAAAGTGGTTGCGGGACTGAGTGATAAGGATCGGGAAATGCTAGATTTGTTGAAGAGTCCTGACGTGTTAGAGGGCATACGCAAATTGGCAAGGAAAGCTGGACTTTAAGGGGAGACTCTCTAGGGTTCGAGAATGATTGTTGGAACGTGGGTTTAAATCGCCGTTCTACTTACGGGATATTTTACGGGAGGATTGGAATGAAACGGATTGTTGTTTCTGAGGAAGTGTTTAGTTTGTTGAAGGAACGTGCTAGACGGAAAGGCTTGAAGGTTACGGATTACGTTTCTTGTCTTCTTCGATTAGCTGGGCTAGACGTTTAGTGACGTAGGCTGAGAAGCTTTTTACTCCCTGTTTTATTGCCAGTTCGTCTTTTTGGGCATTGTACTCGGTCATTAGGTAGTCATAGACTATCTTTTGAACTGTGATTGTTTTGAATCCTTTTGGCGGCATTGTTGCTCTGTAAGTAATTTACCGTAATTATGTATTTAAGGCTTGTTTCTTGACTCTTCAGATAACCGTAGTTTACGGCAAAGCTTATATTCTCACACATTGTATAACCGTAAACTACAGGAAAAGTGAAGGATAAAATGCCAGAAGAAGGATGGAAGTCTGTCACCATACCAGAAGAAGTTTACGTTGAACTTCAAACGCTAGCTGAAAAGAACTGCCGATCCGTTGCCAAAGAAATTGAGCATCTTTTGAAAACCCGAAAACAGAAGGAATAAACCCTGAGCAAAGTCGAACTTGCCCTGAAAGTAAATGCGGCGTATGACGCGATTCTGCCTAGGCTTTCTAAGGCAGAGTTTGAAGCGTTGAAACTTTCAATTCAGACGGAGGGCCAGCATTTTCCGATTGTTATTAATGAAATGAGTGAGATTCTTGACGGTCACCATAGGTATCGGGTTTGTCAAGAGCTAGGGATTGAACCTAAGGTTGAGAAGCGGGTTTTTTCGGATAAGTTGCTTGAAAAGAAGTTTGTGATTGAGGCGAATCTTCGTCGGCGTCAGTTGACGGATTTTGAGAAGGCCGAGTTCGGTTTGCTTCTTATGGAAATTGAGGCTGAGCGTGCAAAACAAAGACAAGGGACTAGAACGGATTTAACTTCTGGGACTTCTGGTTCAAATGAACCGAAGGTAACGGAAGATTCGGGTAGGGCTCGTGATGTTGTTGCTCGTCAGATCGGTTTGAGTTCCACAACTTTTCAGCGGGCTCTAACAATCATTGAGAAAGGTTCTGAAAAACTTAAAGCAAAATGTCGAAAAGACCAGACTAGCATAGCCTATGCGTACAAAATGGTTCAGCATATTGACTGTGCAACTCCGCCGCTTCCCAAGGGCACGTTTGACGTTGTTGTTGCTGATCCGCCTTGGGAATATGCTTTGCGTTTGCGTGGCAGTCCAGACATGCACTATTCGACCATGACGACTGACGAAATATGCAAACTGGAAGTTCCTTTCGCTGATGATGCCGTTCTGTTTTTGTGGGCAACAAACCCGAAGTTAGAAGACGCTTTACAAGTAATGAAGGCGTGGGGGTTCACTTACAAAACGAACTTGGTTTGGATCAAGGACAAGTTTGGCACTGGCTACTATTTCAGAGGTCAGCATGAACTTTTGCTTGTCGGCATAAAAGGCGAGTTTTCGCCACCGTCTGAAGATAAACGGGTTTCCTCAGTATTATCTTCACCGAGAAGAGAGCACAGTCAAAAACCCGACGAAGCTTACAAGATAGTTGAAACCATGTATTCTGGCCATTTATTTCTGGAACTTTTTGCCAGCGAGAAACGGGAAAATTGGGAGGCTTGGGGTCATGGTGTTTGAGGATTCATTAAAGCTTGAAAAAGCATGTTCACCATACCTAGACAGTTACTATAGAACAGTTTTCGGTCAAAACCTAATCGGTATTCTTGACGTTTCTCAAATCTTCGATTTTCAGCATATGGGCATAGACAAGTTTCTGGCCTTAAAACTCCAAGATGTCCCGAGACTCTCTCTCTATTCAATAGACGAGAAAGTTAGAGGCAAAAAATGGTCTGACTATGCCGCTGAAGTGTGGAGCAAACGAGAAAAAGAAATCCCAGGATGGGTCTGGACTAGCAGAGCTGACTACATAGTTTACGCTTTCTTCGACATGAAAACAAAACAGCTTATTGAAAATCCACGTTTCATACCGACCCTTGATTTTGTAGCCGCGATCAAAATTGGAAATTATCCAGTTATTTCAGCGGTAAATCTTGGGTGGACAACGATCTGCAAAACGATCCCTGAAGACCAGTTAGAATCGAAAGAACCGCGATCTTGGTCGCTCGCGGACTTCACGATAAGGAGTTGAATGAATGAACAACAAAAAGGATTCTGACTTTGTTTTAGTCAGCAAAACCCCTGACTTAGCCGACGTTTCCCTAATTGAAATGTTGCGTGCAGTAGCAGCGATTGGGAGAGGCCAAAAAGTGAAAGTGGTTCCCGCGAAGGAGGCTTGAATTTGAAGGCTGAAAAGTGCGAAAGCAAAGTTGCTAATTTGCTGGCTTCTTTGGACAATTTGCCTGAGAATTATTGGACCGAGAAACTCGACGTTCTAGTGGATTGTATTGCGGAGTTGCAACGTGAGATTGAAGAGTTAAAGAAGGAAGCAAAACCATGACTGACATTTTTTGGGATGGAAAACCGTTGAAGAAACTTGAAATTCATGAAGCAGGAGAGGGTGGAGAATTTCTTTGGTTGCGCGGGATTTTGGAAAACGGGGAAAAAAAGGATTCGTTGTATTTGAAGGGAACAACATGAAGTTTCAATGTTTGAATCCTGACTGTAAGAAAGTGTTTCTGTACACTGCCAAACAAACAAGTGAAGATCCAATCGGCAATTCAGACCCTAATATCTATGAAACTCATGTCTGCCCTTTCTGTCACGGTCTAGTTTTTGAAGAGTCCGACTCCGTTCCGTCAGAGAAGATTGTGAGTCTCAAAAGCGTCAGCATCGAAGAAGTTGACGGCCTAATCAAGGAAGGCTACGAAGTGCGGGAGGTCTATGCGAAGAATGCGATTTTGCAAAAGAAGCTTTTGATTGTGCAAGAAGCAGAAAAGGAAGCGAAAATGCTGAACAAAAAACAGATTCTCAAACGTGTAGGATGGATGCTTGAACATACAGCTACATGTAATAAAGCGTGGTTCATCAACGAATTAGAAACTTTGCTTGTAAGTGCTGTGAGTCCAGAAGAATTTCGCGACGATTTTAAAGTACCAGTCAAAAAGGAGACTGCTAAGTAAAAATGATTGAACTGACTCGTTATCAAAAATACAAGAAGACTTACCAAGCTTACTATGCAAAACATAAAGAGCATTGTTTAGAACTAAGTCACAAATGGGATCAAAATAATCCTGAACGAGTCACCCAACTTCATAGGACATGGAGGGTTAATCATCCTGAAGCTACCATTGATTCCTATAGGCGTTGTGGTGAGAAACATAAAGATGAACACAATGAGCAAAACAGGAAATGGCGCAGGACATATCCTGAAAAAAAACATGCGGGTAACATTATATCGAAACATCCTGAGATGTTTCCACTAGCTGATGAATGCGAGTTTTGCGGATGCATAGACAAACTTGAGCATGGTCACATAGACTACGATTATCCAGAACTGTATCTCACGGTCTGTCATCGTTGTAATCATTGGATGGATATAGAGGAGTGGCTGTTCAGAAATGAGTGAAAATAAGAACGATTTTATGAATCTCAACTTCTTCGTGAGAATGTTCAAGGATGGCAAATGGCAAGCTGTGAATATTCAGAATATGACTGAAGCAGAGTTCCGAAACTTCATTTGTCAAAAACTTGGGTTAATTGGGCTGAGAACATGAGTGAGCATGGAGTTTTTGCTACGCAACTGCTTCCAATAGACAAGCTTGTTAGTATGCCTTTTCAGAGTCGAGTCAGCAAGGTTGATCCTGATTTTGCGGATTTAGTCGCGAGTATTCAAGAGTATGGCATGATAGAACCCGTTGTTGCTAGGCCCTTACATGATGAACTTAGTAGGTATGAAGTTTTGGCTGGAGAAAGACGACTGAAAGCAGCGAAGCAACTCAAATGGAGCGTTGTTCCCTGCCATATCCGAGAAGTTACTGAAGATGTTGCGATTGTTTTGCAGGCTGAAGAAAACTTGCATCGAAAAGACTATGATGAAGAAGATAAAGTTCATTTAGTTTCTGAATTGGCCCGGCTCAAGGGTTGGGATGCTACTGAAATTGCTAAACGGCTTCACCGATCATATTCTTGGGCTATCAAATATCTTCCTGACAAGTATAAGGATCAAGAGAAAGCTCAAGCTGGAATGGTTGGCGGTATTGTGAAAGCTGCCACACAGCGTGTGGCACAAGAGCAAACTGTTAAGACTCAAGAAACCCGCATAACCATTCAGTGTGACAGGTGCAAAGTTAATTCTGGCGATTGCAGGCTTTGGCATGGCCACAACTTGTGCGGTAAAGATTTTGCTAAAGCAGAACTGAATCCTGAAGCTTATGATGGCTATTTCCGTTATCTCGAAAAAGGAAGGCAAGCCGTTGTTGAAAAGCCAGCGAAACCGCAGACGCCTATGCAAATGACGAAGTATGGGGACCGCGAAGGAATGATGAAGGTTCAGCATGGCGCGATGGAAGATAAAATCGTTCAGAAACTTCGGGATAAGGGCTTCAAGGTTTCTACTGGAAAAAAAATCGTTGTCTATCAAGTCACGACGGAGCCTGATTTTAACATTGAATTGATGGGAGGCAAAACCGTTCATGGCTATGTGGATTACGAGTTTACGCATGGCTCGAAACAGATGGACCGCGACGCTGACCTGCGGGATTTGTTGCGGAAGGTGGAGCCTGATTCGTTTGTTGTTGCTGTGCGTGTGAAGGGCGATTCTGACAAGGAAGCTGACGAGAAAATAAACGAAATCGAAGAAGCGTTGAAGTTTTGAGGTTCAAGCGGGTTGTTAACGAATATAGTTTGGGAGAAGGAAACAAATGACTCGTTATTGTGATGATGAAAACAAATGCAAAAATGCTGGAAGGGATTGCGACCATTGTACTCGAAATTATGACTATGAAGAAGAACGTTTCGATTGTTTCAGCGAAAAAGATGAGAAGCGGATTGTTTCAGAAGGAGCGAACCCGAAATGAAGTTTGCGGAGTTGTTTTGTGGGATAGGCGGGTATGAATAATGAAGAAAGGTTTCAGATTTGCACCATACAGTAAGTTGGAGAAAGACATTCCAAAGCAAACTCTGATAGCGATGTATGAACAGAAGAACATGACTCTGACTGAAATCGCTGAATTTCTAGGTTCAAGATACAAGCATATCTGGAGACTTTTCGAGTTTTATGGAATCCCTAAGAGGGTAGCGAAGAAACGAAACCAAACCTTAGAAAGAAATGACAGTTGGAAGGGCGGAGAAACTGTTCGTAGGGGATACGTTGAAGCTAGATGTGAGGGACATCCAAGAGCCAAGAAAGCAGGATACTACGTTCCAAAACAAGTTCTCGTAATGGAAGCACATCTAGGGCGATGCCTAACCCAAAATGAAGTGGTACATCACATCAACGGAGACAAGATGGACAACAGAATAGAAAACTTGCGGTTGATGCCCAAGTCTGGAAGTGGAAGTCATGTTGGTTTTCACAATAGAGTCAGAGGGAGGAATTGTGTTTGACCATAACTTTTTGCGAACTTTTCTGTGGTATTGGCGGTTTTCGATTGGGTTTGGAGATGGCTAACATTGGACTCGAAAAAGCACGACCAAAGAAAACGGATTTACAATACGATGGGGATTTCACCGACTTTGGAAACACCAACTGGAGGGCATCATATCCCCTTGATTTCAACTGTGTGTGGGCTAACGACAATGACAAGTACGCCTGCCAAATCTACAGAAAACACTACGGAACAAAAGAACTTGTTGAAGGCGACATCAGAACAATCGACCCTGCAACCATTCCCGACTTCGACTTGCTCACTGGCTACTCTTGGACGTGTCCGGATTGCGGAGCCAAATTCATCATTAACCATGTGGATTGGCCCGGCAACAAAACGGTGGAACATCGACTGGAGGCTTGAAACTTGAAGATGTACCATATCGAAGTTGCGAATATTGACGTGTCAAATCATCATGACTACATTTTGGCGAAGGATTTTGATGAGGCTTACCGTAAAGCCACGAAATTAGTTGCCAGTTACAAGAAAGAAGTCACGGAAGAAGCTGAACTGGTGACGGTTGAGTTTGAAAACGAAATCACTGAAGGTATCTGGGACAAAATGGAGGTTTAATGATGGAAACGGTTCAAGTTGCAAAACCAGAAGAGATTATCCGTGAAGTCAACGGCAAAAAACTCTATAAGGTTTTGGTGAAGGGTGAAAGTTGTCACGGCGGCAACATGAAATGGAAAGTTGGCGTGTGGCACCATTTTGATGGGCACCCGCGAATCTGCGAACAGGGTTTTCACCTTACAACTGCGCCATATCAGTCATGGTATAAATGGGGTTGCGAGGTTTATGAGGCAGAAGCCAAAGGCATCAGCGAATGGCAAGATGACAAATGCGTATGCACCGACGTAAGACTAATCCGCAAAGTGCCAAAACATGCAAGCGTAAGAACGACTGAACGGTTCATCAAGAATCTGAAGAAGATTCCGTGGTTTAAGCCTGACGGCAAACCCCTGCCAGAATGGAAACTTTATACCGCTGACACTTTGGACGCTGCTCGGTCCGCTGCTTTGGACGCTGCTTGGGACGCTGCTTGGGACGCTGACACTTTGGACGCTGCTTTGGACGCTGCTTGGGACGCTGCTTTGGACGCTGACACTTTGGACGCTGCTCGGGACGCTGCTTTGGACGCTGCTCGGTCCGCTGCTCGGGACGCTGCTTGGGACGCTGCTTGGGACGCTGCTTGGGACGCTGCTTGGGACGCTGCTTTGATGGCTGAGTTTCTTGTTTGTGAACATTTGCCCATCAAAGACAAGGACAAACATTTTGCCCATGCAAAAGCGCGGATGCAAGTTTGGCAGAAAGGCTACGGTTTACTCTGCGATGTAGACGGCGTTCTCTATGTCTATTCGGCAAAGGAGACCCAATCAACAATCGAAGACAAGGTGAAAGCATGAGCATTTCTGTGTCTAAATCCAGTTTGTCTTCTGTTTTGGGTTTCATGGTTAGGCGCCGCGCTTTAATCGCGCTCAAAGAATCTACGATTCAAAAGACACGAATCATTAAACTCGAATTGGCAACGGGCCACTTATCCATTTCTGAAGCTGACAAGCAATTGCAACTGACGCGGAGAAGGTACAGGTGGAAACGTCGATTGATAAAAGCGGCAAAAATTGAGGAGGCTTAGAGAATGACCACTTTCTATGATCGGTTGCGTTTCAGTTTCAGCAATTACTTTCGGATGATGCGTGGCAAATACAAGCCTGAAATGGTTGAGGATTTGCTGGCTATCGTAGAAGAAGCAGAAAAGGAGATGTCGAAATGAATGTATTGGTGATTTGCCCAAGTCAATGTATAGCGAAGGTCATTGATGGAAATTGCCTATGCGCTAAATTCTTTCACAAGTGTCTGAATCCACAATTTCATCCGAACTTGCAGATGTATGTTGTAATAGCGAGGATGATGAAACTTCCAGACAATTCAACAGAGGAGAAAACATGAAAGTCAACATTAAAACTTTGAAGGCAAAAGGCGAAAACCTCAGTCAGTACGATATTGGACTTCTCGAAAAAGAGTTGCAAAATCGCTTTATTTGGCTTTCTAAGAACCGCGACTTGAATGTTATGATAAAGAAAGAATTGATGAAAATGCTTCAGGAGATTTTAGGAGAATGACGGATTTTTGTCGTAAGCACAATAGAGCATTGTCAACCGTTCGTCGCCGGCAACTGTGCAAGCGCGAGTGCGTCAGCATAGGGGATGAAACGTGTGGGTTTCTGCTCATAAAATAAAGGTGAAAAAATGAGTCTGAAAACGCCAAGAAAATTATCGCTCAAGGATCTCGAAGTCAGATATGAAAATATCCGCAAGTCTGATCCTCATTGTCAAAAATGCTCTGTGAGAGGTTGCTCTAATCCTAGAGATTCCACGCCCTCATTAGGACAGGACACTTGTTGTGCTTATCATCGGTTGCTTTTTGACTTTTGGAGTTGTGATATTGCTCCGATTCGAGGCCATGACATCTTGGCAATGACTCAGAGAGGACGAAGAACAGCGTTTACTCATTGGAGAAATCGCATGGGAAAAGCTGAGTTGGATAAACTGGTTTTGCGGTTGATGACTGAACCGATTAATTGGGAGTGCTAGCATGGAGATACAAATAGTTCAAGATGAACCTGACTATATTGAATGCTTGTTCGTAGCTGAAAACTGTCATTTTGCTACATACTTCGGGTTAGATGAATGGGAATACTTCAAGAAAGCGATTAATTCCTTTGACTTAAACTGGAGAACAACTGCAACGATCGACTCAGCGAACAAAGAACTCTCAGTCTATATAGACATGCAAATGGGCGACAAAGCTACCCTTCACGTTTCTGACAATAAGGATACTATTCAAACCTTGCTTGGGTTCAAAACGAAAACAGAGTGGAAGAAATTCAAGGCTGACGTTAACGCTTTCAAAGTTCATTCCGACAAGGAGGAATAATCTTGGTTTGTTATCGTGATGGTTGGTTGTACTGCAAAAAAGGCGGTTGGGAGGAAACTGAATGAAAGTTTGTTTTCTACGGTTACATGATTGGAGATTCTTCAAGGCAGAACAATACCCCGAATATGTTAGAATTTGTCAAAAGTGCGGAAGAACCGAAGAACTTGTCTATAACATGCTTGATTTCAGTTGGGAACCTAATCCTCATCGCAATTGGGTTCAACTTCGAGAAATAACACATAAGCGGTTGGGGGTGAGCTGAAAGGTGCGGTTTCATTTTCATTCCTTTTCTCCTAATCTCAATTTGCTCGGAACTGCACCCAGCAAACATTCCCTCTCCAACGGAGGCTTGAGAAATGATTGAAGATGAAGAAAACAACGATTGTGCAGAAGAGTACGAGCATGGATGTGAGGACTGTAAAGACTACACTTGCCCTTACCGCGATACTCAATGGGTTGATCCGACAGATAAAGACCAAACGGAGGAACATGAATGAAACGATGTGAAGTTGCAGGCTGTAAGGAAAAGGCCACAGTATTCAGCAAATTTGTGGATGGCAAATGCAAGGAGGAAACTTCTGAATGACTTTTCGTCCTATCAAAAGTAAAGAATGTTTGTTCTGTCACCATTGGAAAAACTATGTTAGTTCAGATTTGCCGACGGTGGATTGTTTGCTTGAATGTGAGGGCAAGGGACAACAGACTTTGGTTGGAGAGGCAACAAAATGAGAGTAGGATTGATGAATCTAGAACCTAAAATCGAGAACACAGCCTTAATGCAGATAAGTCAATATCATAAAGAACGCAATGACTCAGTTGAATGGTACTCTTCGCTTTTTTATCCTGAGTATGACCGCATTTATGGCAGTAGCCTATTCACGTTTACTAAGAAACCTGTTCTCAGACCTAAAATGGTTGTTGGCGGCACAGGCTTTAATGTTCAGTTACGGCTACCGCCAGCAATAGAAAACGCAAACTTGGACTATTCAATTTATCCCAACTGCAAGACAAGCTACATCTGGTTCAGTCGAGGATGCGACAAGTATTGCCCTTTTTGTGTTGTTCCAACAAAAGAAGGAAAACTCCACCTTGAAGACCCTAAGAACTTGAATTCAAAAGCAACGCGAATCAGCGTCATGGATAACAGTTTCACACAATTGCCCAAAGACGCTTTTCATCATGCAGTCATGCTACTTGAAGACTTTGGGTATTCTGTTGATTGGCAATGTGGAATAGACTGTCGCATACTCGATGAGGAAAAATGGGATGCGATCCGTGGACTCAAACGCTATAAACAATTAAGAACGGCGTGGGATAATCCGCGTGAAGACTTACGTTCAAACCTAGAAATGATGGGTGACTTTTTCGGCAAATCAGCATTGATGGTCTATGTTCTCATAGGTTACTGGTCAACTCCACAAGAGGACTTGTATCGAATTAACGAAATCCGCAAGTTAGGACTCGATCCTTGGGTTATGCCGTACAACAAGAAGGACCCGTACCAGAAAGCGTTTGAAAGATGGGCTAATCGACATGTCGGTTGTGACTGGAAAGACTACAATTATGGAAATTGGTCTTCGCAAATAGAGGTGTCAATTAAATGAATTTGCTTGAGTGTGAAGGAAAAGGCCAACAAACATTGAGGTGTGAAGAAACAAAATGAGTGAACAGAAAATAGAGGTTGGTCTTGCCCAGCTTAACCAGGAACGTGCAAAGTTTTTACTAGAGCAGTTGCTAGGCGTAATTCCTTACGTCAAAGAGCTCACCGGCATCACTGATGAGGCTCGGAAAATTGTTGAAGAGCAGGTGGCAGAATTTGCTCTCAGCATCAAAACTTCTAAGCTGGATCGTGAGCAACTTGAAGCTTTCTTTAAGAAACCCTATTATCTGGAACCTGTTCATGGAAGACCTGATTCTTGGTATCTGATTATTCCAAAGTTTGTTGATATTCAAATAGGATGGTTAGATCGCAGTACAGAATCGTATAATCGTTTTCTTATTAATCGTTACATGGATTGGTTGGGGGAGATTCCTGAGGCCATTAAGAAACAGCTTGATTGGAAGCCTCCGCCCGAGCTTATTTTGGACGGTGAAGAACTTCATGGCCCTAAGAGTGCGTTGGAATATGCATGGCAGAAATATCGTCCATTCTTGCATGATAGGGATGAGAACAAAATCAAGGTCAATCCGAAAAGGGCTTTTGACCTTATTACTTCCATGATTAAAGACGGTGTTTTGCCGTTCACTATCAAACCAGTGGATAAAGCTGACTATGTAGAGCGCAAGTGTGATTTTCAACTGCGTGAGTACCAACAGCACGCTTGGAATGAGTTTCTACGTTTCAGTGCCATCGGAGTTTTTATTCCTCCGGGAACAGGAAAAACGATAATTGCGTTATGGGTTATGACACACCTCAAAGGGCCACATTTAGTTGTTGTTCCAACAAAACTACTGCAAGAACAGTGGATTGAAAGAATTCAGGTGCATACAGACCTGCAACCTAGCGAGTATGAAGTTCTGACTTATCAGAGTGCAATATCAAAAGCGTCAACCAAAACATGGACTACACTTCTAATAGATGAATGCCAGCATATTCCCGCTAACTCTTTTGTTAAGCTTTCACTAATTCGTCGCAAATACACTATTGGCCTGTCTGGTTCACCGATGAGGGAGGATGGTCGAGAAGAATACATTTTTGCTCTCACTGGAAAACCTGTTGGACTCAGTTGGGACTATTTCAAAAAGCTGAACTTGATAAAAAGTCCCACATGCCATGTGTGGATTGTCAAGAACTTTGAAGCTAAACTCCGACGTCTTGCCAGTCTTTTACAGGAAGATTTGCGAACCATCATTTTTTCAGACTCGCTTGAAACTGGAAAAGCTGTTGCTGGACGGTTCAAAATTCCGTTTGCCTATGGTGCGACAAAAGATAACATGGCGACTATTCTTGAAAACCGAGTTGTCGTTGTCTCACGAGTGGGCGATGAAGGTATGTCGCTTCCAGACATCGAACGAGTCATAGAGGTGTCCTGGCTTTTTGGGTCACGCCGGCAAGAACTTCAAAGAACAACAAGGCTGTTGCACAGTGAACAGGGAGCCCAAGAAAGCCACATTCTCATGACACTTGAAGAATATTTGCATGACCGCAAACGCTTATTCAGCATTATGGATAAGGGCTTCAAAATTGTGTTGCACCGCGAAGGCGTAAGCGAAAAAGTGATAGAAGATCATTCGCATGATTATCGCCCACTGCCTCGGTCACGCAATTCGAGACATGCCGCAGTTCCAGAACCTACCGTATCCGTTCCTGTTGTGTCAAGTCAAAGTGGAACCTTCACCAATTTGCCAGGCGTCCAGAAAATCATTGCGTTACTGAATAAGAAAGAGAAACAGTTCTACACGTTGCTTTTGGATCATGACGGTGAATGGTTTAGTCGTCAGCGTTTGCCTCTTCTGTTGGGCTTTTCAAGTGATGATGGTTTAGCTCATGCGATTGATTTTGTGAAGCTTGTCGATAAGGGTTGGATAGAGTCGAAACGTGAAGGACGCGGTTCTAGTTATCGAACAAATATGAAAGGAAGGATGGCATGATGAAACATAAAAGTGGCAAGAAACGTAAAGCCCTTGTTGTCTTGATTCTGCCAGCGGTTGCTGTTTTGTGGATGTTAGGCTGGACCATGTTTTGGACTGGTTCTAAGCCGGAATCAAAAAAGAGTCGGAGGCGGTTTTTGCACGCATGACTTCTGTCTACGTTAAACATTACTATTGCACTCAAGGAAGCCACTATATTGTTCCTCAAGAATCAACTTTTGATAAGGCTGGAAGAATAATCTGTAAAGTACACCGAAGATTAGTACGGACTAAGGTTCAGCCAGCACAAAGAAACGCGCATTTGAGACAGAAACTGAAGGCGAAAAAATATGACTGAATGCCCACACGCTAAGATTCCGTTTGACGGTGCTACCCACCTAAGAATGTGTACGTTGCATGATTGGCTAACCTGTCCAGAAGCCGCCTGGAAAACAAACAGCGAAGGATGCCCATACAAGAAGGAAGTAAAAGAATGAGTGGAGAGAGAGACGACTATTATGATCTTGAGGGTTGTTGCCTAACTTGTGAAGATGCTAGCCCAGGCTGCTTATGCTATGAGTGTAACTGTACAAAGTGCGAGCAGTATGACGGCGGTGCGTGCACCCTTGCTAATACATGGCGAGCAAACAATCTGAACCTTCTAGTTCATATCTACAAAGACGGGTGGATATTCGTAAAGTTTGATGGCCCAATTAACAAGAGTGACTACAGTAAAATTCGTCCATTCTTCAAAGAGCACTATTTTGCATGGGATCCAGAAAATAAACGGTATGAACTTCAATCGTCAAACCCACGTTTCGTAAAACTGTTTATTGACACTTTACATTCTGCCAACTTTACGAATATTTGCTTTCTCGAAAAAGAAGCATACACACTAGGAAGTATGGAAAAAAATGAGGTTGAGTGTGAGCGAGTAGAATGAGAGAGAGTGTGAGAGAGCAGTGAAAGCAAGACAAGTATGTGAACAGATTGTCAGTACGTTGGTTAAAGACGGGTACGTTCACCAAGTGCGCCAAAAAGACTTGGAAGAAACCATAATGAAAACGCGACAGTGTATAGACGAAAGGACGGTAATGCGGTGGACTAGGGCTCTTTTGACGTTCGGTTATGTTAACCTTGAAGCACCACAAGTCTACAAGCTGAATCCAATCAAGATTCCAGAGTTGATGGCCTTGTTAAAGAAACAAGAACAAACCAAACTACAGTGACTATTATGCTGTTGCATGAAGATATGAAAAAGCTTATAACTGCAAAGATAGCAGAAGAGGGAGATAAGGCCAAAATTAAGTGGCCAAAGTCGAAACGGCTTATTCTTCCTAGAGGACGAACTACTAAACGTCCTAGAAATAGATACCGTCCTAACGCTTCTTATTATCGGGAAATTTTACGGCAAAACAATGTTTGCTTAACTCGTTGCCAACAATGTAATTCTGAATATCACATTACTGTTCACCATAAAGACTTGAACTGTTTCAACAATGAACTCAAAAATCTGCAGATTCTCTGTTGGAAATGTCATAATAAAATTCATTGTTCTGAAGAAGAAGGCGTGTTTGAAGAGGAGGAGAACACTGTTGCAGACGAGTAGCAACACACACTCACTCTCTCTCTCATTCCACACACTCGCAGACACAATACTTAAGTATTTCCTAACACAGAAGAACAATCATGGTCTACACCAAAAAATGTCAGCACTGTGGCAAAGAGTACGAAACACAATTCCACGCACAAAAATTCTGCTCTGTCCAATGCTACGCAACCTCAGTCAAAAACCCCAGCAAGGCATGCTCAGAATGCGGAAAACTATTCCAACCAGCACATTCAAACCAGCAATACTGCTCAAGCCAATGCTACCACAAGTCAGCACGCATGCCAGTCTAAACACCATCTCCCCCTTTTCTTTTCTCACAACTTCCTCTCACTCATTTTCTTCCATGCCTAAGCATTTGAAAGAAGCCCGGGCAAGCCCGCAAGTGTGGAAGGTTTTGGAGACTCTCAAATGAAGGGTGAGAAGCCGTTTCGGGTTCGTCAAAGTTGGCTGTCTCGTATGAGTAGGTTGGGGAAGGATCGTTGTGAAAGGTGTCGGGAGAAATTGGAGTTGGAGGATTTGGTTGTTTCGCGTGTTCACACGATTGGCGGGTGCAAAAAGCCGTATCATGTGACTTGTTGGCGGAGGCTTAGAATTTGAGGACTGGTTTAAGAATTAATAATCAGGTTGTTTTGCGGGATGCTTGTGATGCCGTGTATTATTGCAGTGTTGAATGTTCCATGAAGGTGTTGGGTTGTGCGGTTGATTGTCGGGTTCGTAAGCATTTTGGACTTCCGCCTCATGGGAGTAAGTGGCCTGTTTGCAGTTGCAGAAGCGAAATAGAGGGTTTGAAATGACAAAAAAATATACGGTCATGATAAATGACGACTTAGACACAAAATTTAGGAAAGCTGTCTTCGAAAGCAAAGGAATGCACAAAGGCAATTTGACTGAAGCAATGGAGGAGGCGATGAACTGTTGGATAAGACAACAGATGGAGAAAACTCGGAAAAAATGACTGCATACTTCAAAGAAGCACGAAGAATATTGAAGGAAGAGTATCTATCCCAAATGAATGAACTAGATGAGAAAACAAAATCCTCTCAGGTTACGGCGGAGCAGAAATATTACTTATTGCTATTCCAAAAGCAAGAGAAAAAGATTATGGAACTTTATGAAAGCCTTTCAGCAATATCTGAATTGATAGCACGCTATTTTGGTGTTTGGGAAAAATTCAAAGGTCTTGAAAAGATTGTCAGCGATTTAGCTCAACAAAAAACCATTGACCCCGCTGAAATAAACAAACTCAATAAAGCAATTGCTTCAGACGAGTTTAAGACGGTTTATGACTACGTTAAACGCCTGCAAGAACAAATAATAGAGTATAATAAGAGAAAAGAGGCGAACGACCTTGCCACCTGACACCATAACTGAACTTGCAGATGCCCTCGCAACTATGAAACGTATGCGCCAGTTAAACATAGAATTGTTAGAACAACTCAATGTATCTTGTACTTGGTTACTGGAAAATAAAGTTCAAATACCGAACTCAAGCACCTTTGCCTCATTACTTACTAAGGTAACAACTCTATTAGACGAAATGAATGCTGACGAGCCAAAAATTATGCAATATAGCATCAGCAGACGAAAAGTAACAGATTTCAGAACAGACGAAGAGGGAACAGAACCAAAGTAACAATGAAATATCTGCGGTGGCTACACAGTACTAAACAAAGTTTCACTTGTTATTCATGCCCAAACCCCTTTAGGATAGATGACAAAATAATCAGCAAACGCGGAAGCAAAGGCGGACGCCGACGAAGGTATCACATTGAATGTTGGAACAAACTATTCCATTAAGGAGGTGAATGAAAATGGGTTGGCATGTTCATTTTAAAGATGGAAAGAATCCCGCCATCTAATGAACAAAGAAAAGCCAGCATAGAATCTACAGGATTTGCCTTTTTCGTTACGAGGGCATCAAAAGCCCCTCTGGTTAACAGACCTATCCAAAACTTATCTGAGACCCTAAGAGTTACCAGAACCGTTGTAGATGACTATGTTTTGAAAGATTGGGTTGGAGAAGAATTCATCATTCAGGTCTATAAAGAAAAGGCAATAGAAATTGCTGAAAAAGACGCAAAAGAACTTGTGGAACTTGCAAGAAAAAACAACGGATGTTCAATTCCGTATCCAACATATAGATGTCATAAAATTTGAATGAAAAATGCGAAAAACTACAAGGGAGGTGAAAAATAGTGAAAGTGAACGTTTGGGTCTTACGAGAAAGATCGATGGTCACGACTAGACGCTGTTTAAAATGGCAAAAGACAGTGGCTAAAACAGACGACCCTTTTTAAAAATGAGATCGGCTAAAACGATGCCGTATCCGATGGAACAGCAGACTAACGATGTTTCTAAGCTTCTGATAATTAAATTATCTTCTACAGCGAGGCAGTATCCGTAGAAGTTGATGTTTAAGAAAACAATGACGGCTATAGTGATCGCTGTAGCTAGACTGGCGAATCCTAACAAATGAAAAAATATCTGTTTGTTAGTCATCTTGACTTCTGTTACTACGGATAATCTCTTGTAAGAAGGGGAATTAACAGGTCAGTATCACTACTTGACCGAATATTCTTTGCTTCTTTACTATTCAGGAACATGTTTTCCATCCACATCGCATACTGATCTGGCACGCTGATGGGTGTGCTGTTCAACAAGTCCGTGGTTGCCGTAACGGTTGTAGTGAAGCCATCTGGAACGACAAGTTTTGTTTCCGCTTCAAGAATCCGCATAGGCGAATCAATAGCAAATCCGCCGCCCACTTGTTTGCAGGCATGAACATGAAGTTTCTGTCCTGCCATCATAGACGGTTTGCCTTTCACTGTGAAAACAATGGTTGTGGGCAAACTTTGTCTTCTTAATAGTTCTGCATAGGCAACTCGCGCAGCAAAACCAGAATCATCGTTTGCTATACAAGAATCATCCATGCTATTTTTACTTATCAAGACTTTCTGGTATTCTTTATTTGCCGTGATGTTTGTGCTGTTGTAGGCTGACCTTGCTATTTGACCCGCAAAATGTAAATCGTCAATACAGAGAAACCCGTCTGTTCCAGCACCTTGAATGACAAACTCAATCGTGTCAATATCTGCCCAAGTCGGCGAACCAGTTTTGCCCCACCGATAACGCCTAGCTTCTGAACCGCTTGCCCAGTAAGGCCCGATTGGAATGCTGAAGTGAGTCCAAGTCTTATCAGCATCAACTATCAAGTTGAAGAAGGCACAATAGTAATAGTGTGTTTTTCTCGCCGTATTGTTGGTGCTCATAAGAACCCAAGCACCAGACGCAGGCGGCATTTCTTGACCATAAACCAAGTTGTATTTATAACCATAAAAGTTCAGAGTTGGAACGGTTCTCTCACTCCCCCACTTTGTCACATTCCAGTCTGCACTTGTTTTAGGAAAGTAACCGTAGCCAGTAGCTATTGTGTCAGGGTCAAACTTTAAACTGTGACTGCCCACAACAAAATGTATTTCACTGCCGACACTGTAATTATCATCTATTATACTTGTTAATCCGTCATTGCCCCATAATGCTGATCCGCCACTGTCTTCTGTCCAATAATCATATGCGGGTCTTCTAAACGGTGTCAACAAAACGATTCGATTTGCAAACTCTTCGCTTTTATCTAACACTGTAAAACCGTTGAAGTCTACGCCTTCTTCTAATGTGCTGCCTGCTTCATCCGTGTTATACCAGTCAGGCCACTCCGTCGTGTTTTCATGAGCACTAATCGTGTTAATAATCAAGTTTTTGTCATTGTCAACAATCCAATGTGCTCCTGCCGTGGTTCCTGCGCCTATGGCACTTGTCAAGTCGCATATAAGATCTACGACTTCTAAGTTTGTGCGGTAAGGGTTATTCACATATTTGATTGGGGTTGCCGCACAAATATCAGCAATTTTCGTTGTTGTCAAGACATAGCCAGTGTTGATTCCTGTACCTAAACTTTTGTTGACAAGATTCGTAACTATGTCTGTCCAGATTTTTTTAGCGGTGTCTTTTGTGTTGTTGCTACTTTCTAAACCATAGTCTCGGTTGCAATGTGTTTCTTCCAATGCTGCGCCGTAGCTTTTGCAGAGTAATGTCACAAGTGACCCGTCTGGAGGCGGAGAAAGGCTTGGGTTGGCTTGGCGTACTGTGCCGCCGAAGACTTGCGGCCATCCTGTAGTGTCAGTGGCATCGCGTAGGTAGATTTTGATGTCATCCAACACATCAATGTAATCGGGGTAAAATTCGCTTTTGTTATTGCCTGCAACCAAGGTTGCTACGTCATAGTTGTTTTCTCTACGTTTAACATCTATACTTTTGAAGGCACTACTGATATAGTCAGTTGTTACTGCGTTATGTGTGATGGAAACTTTGAACTGGGGCAAACCCATCAGTATCCCTCAACCATGTTACCTACTGTTATCGCCGCTGAGATTCCAGAAATTACACTCAGAATCTTTCCAAAATTTGTGGTTGCCTCCATATACATGATCATAGTGTGAAGCATACGGAGAGTCAAAATCAGTTTTTGCAACATTTGTATGGCTTTATCAATCTCTTTCGGCAACCCCATTCTAGCCATGAGACTTGTTATGCGATAGAAAATATATTCTACTTCTCGGAGTTCTCCTCTTGCATGACCAAATTCTCCCCGTATTGATTGTGTTCTGCCTTCTATGTTAGCGACCAACACTTGACAGTCTTGGAGAGCTGAAATTAACTGTTGTATTTCTCCGCCACTGCTCATGTTATTTTGCTCCCATAGGTTCAGGAACCATTTCCAACAGCGTTTTGCGCAGTTCTAACACTCTAGCAAGAAGGTCAGTTATGTTGATTTCATAAGTTAAGTGACAGCGACAGTTGCCTCTATGCCCATGCGCTTGACTTCCCTCTTGAAGATTCCAAACTACTCCATATTGCGGATGAATCAAAGAATCAGTTAATTCGCCTTTGCTAACCTCAAAACTCCAAGTATAGCCTTCAAGACTCCGACAAACTGGACATAATTTGTCATCGTCAGCGAATATATGCCAAGTGACGCTTATCCAAGCCACTCTATACGCCCCAGAACTGCAGGTCGTTCCATGTGCTCAATTGTCCACCACTACGTGAATACTGTTTCAAATAGAACTGCCATGTTCGTAAGGCTGTTCCGTCTTGGTCTAGGATTAATCGTCTAGGTGTAACTTTGCAGTTTACCATGTCTGACGTGAACCATTGAAACGGGTCTGCACTGGCCTGTTGCATTAATAGCATAAGGTATTCGCCGTAGGGCGT
>Ga0315289_10000518_pt1 | contig 59444 bp, 58 predicted proteins | sample YL17G11_40_MG_FD_203452 | JGI IMG/M metagenome (GOLD analysis project Ga0315289, IMG submission 203452) | Sediment microbial communities from Yellowstone Lake, YNP, Wyoming, USA - YL17G11_40 | ecosystem: Environmental > Aquatic > Freshwater > Lake > Sediment | place: USA: Wyoming | collected... | reverse complement strand
TTTGCCCGGGGCGAAGGTAACATGGCTCGAAGACTTGAGGTTTTTACCTCGGTTCCTCCCGACCCAGTGTCGACCGTGCATTGTCGGCGCTGGGTTGTTTTATCAGCAACCCTCGTCGGATCAGGAGCGTCAGCACCGCCGGCAAAAACGTCAACCCGGCCACCATGCACGTCGCGACGCCCGTGGACATCACCCAACCGAGACTTTCTATTCCCTGGTGTTTGGCGAGGATGAGGCTGCCGAACCCGGCGATGGTCGTCAGCCCGGAGACGAGCACGGCTTTGCCCGTGCTCTTGGCCAGGATGCTGGGGTGTTTTTCCTCCGCAAAACGGTTGAGGATGTGGATGCCGTTGGTGACGCCAATTCCGATCACCAACGGGAGCGTCATGATGTTGGCCGGGTTGAAGGGGATGTTGAAAAGCCCCATGATGCCGCCGAGCCAGACCGATCCCACCGCCACCGGCAGGAGCGCCAACACGACCAGCAAAAGGCTTCTGAAATGGATGAAAACCAGCAAGGCGATGGCCGCAAGCGCATAACCAGCCGCCTCTTCGTAGCTGTTTTTAAGCAGGCCGGTGTATTCGTAAAGCTGCACCGGCGTCCCGGTGATGATCGGCTTGTTCGTCTGCTTCGGATCCAGCGCCGCGCGCAACTCGCGGATGAATTCCTTCTGGTTTTCGCGCTGCCACACGTCCTTCTTGGGATAAACTTGGAGCAAATGCTTGCCGGTCACGCCCACGAACCGGTTCCGCAAGGCGACCGGCAAATCGCTCACGCTCAGTCCCGCCCGGTCATCCTGATTTTGGAGCGCGTCAAAGGTTTCGCGCACATCCTTGAACAAAGCGCGCTGAAAAGCCGCCAGCTTTGCGGCGGCAGTCGTCTGGTTACCCGCCAGCATCTGCCGGCGAAGCTGACCGATGGCCGAGCGGAGGGCAAGGAGCTGGCGACACACTTCCGCGTCCTCTTGCTTGGCTTCTTCGGCGGCGGCGCCCAAATAACCCTGCAACGACCACAAGGTGCGGCTCAACTCCGGAATCTCCACGGCCCCGGCGTCGATCTCGGCGAATTGCAGATCCGCGACCTCTTTCTTGATCGCCCCGATCAGCTTCAGCTTCGGCGTCGCGTCCTCGGCCAGGAAACGGCTGAGCGACTCGACTTTGGCCACGGCAGGCAGCTCCTTGATTTTTTCTTCCAAAGCCACAGCGTCTTCCTGCGAATCGGCCAGCACAGCTCCAAACAAAACAGACTTCGTCGCCGACTGAATAAGCTTCCGCTCGAAAACGACCGCCGGCAGATTTTTCATCTGCATGTTCAACAAGTTGTAGTCGAAATAGACTTTGTGGAACTGGGTCAAACAAAGTCCGCAAAGCACCAATGTGACGACCGTCACGCCAACCGGTCGCCGCAGCCAGAGGCTTTCAATCCGCGCGCGGCGCTCCAGCGCCTCGCCCAGTTGGTGGTCAATCACGTTTTGGCGGCCGCGCAACAGCAGCACCGGCAGCAAGGTCACCATGGGAACGAGACAAATCAACAGGCCGCCGCCGCAAATGACGCCCATTTCCTGAATGCCTTTGAAGTTGGTCAGGCCCATCGCCAAAAACGCGCCCGCCGTGGTGAACGCGCCGGTGAAAATCCCCTGTCCCGTGAAGACCATCGCCTTTTTCAAAGCCTCCGCCTCCGTTCGTCCATGCCGCAATTCCTCCTCGTAGCGCGTGATCAGGTGGACGCCGAAGTCAATCGCCAGGCCGATCAAAATCGGCACGAACGTGATGGTCAAAATGTTCAGGTGCCCAACCGTGAGCGTCGTGAATCCCATCGTGTAAGCCAGACCCACGATCAGACAGGCGGTCGCTTTAATTGGCCGCCCGGTCTCGTGATACCCATAAATGAAAATCAGCGCGCACAAGATGAGCGAGACCACGCTGGCCAAAGTCGTGTCCCTTTGCGATTGCGCCATCTCGTCGTGCTCCAGGACCGGTTCGCCCGTCAGGCCCACGTTCAATCCGGGCACCTCGTGCCGTGTCTGTTCCACCAGCTCGCGCAGCCGATCGACCGCCGTTTGATTGAGCGCCTCGCTCGGAGCATGCGCCGTGACGAGGTAGATTCTCCCCTCGGCGAACGTGATGTAGATTTGTTGTTCCGCCTCCGGCCCCGCGCCGAACAGCGCGTTGACCCCCGGCGACGGCGGCGTCCCCGACCGGCGCAAGCTGCCGGCCGCCTCGTTGACGATCCGTTCCAAGGCGGGCAACGCCTTGATGAGCGACTCGTTCTCGGCGCTTTGTTCCCGCTTCGCCGTGCGAAACTGCGTATTGATCAGGTTGAACAGCGACGTGAGGTTCGTGGCCCTGGTGAACTGCCCGATGAACGGCCGGTAGGATTGCAGCGTCTTCTGAAGTTCCGCCAAATCTGTTTCCGCGACGAACAAGAGGGCCTTGTTGCCCATCATTTTCAGATCGCCCTTGTAAAAAACGTCCTTGAACAGGTTCGTTTCGCCCTCCAGCTTGGCGGCGAGACGCTCAACAAACTGGCGGTTCTTCTCCGAATCTTCGCTCTCCACCACGACCACCAAGTCGTCCTGCCCCGGAAATTCCTTCTTAAACTGGAGGAAATTCTGGTGATACTTCTTGTTCGCGCCGACCAAATCGTTCCGGCTCGTGTCGAATTCGAGGTGGCGAACCGTGTAGAGGATGCACAGCAGGAACAAAACCGCCTGCGGATAGAAAAACGCGCGGGGATAATGATAAACCGCCCACGCCAGGCGTCCGAGCAACCGCCCAAAGAAAGTCCCGGTAAATGACTTCATCTGACCAGCAACAGGCCACCACCACGAACCTCAACTTCAGTCCAACACGGTGGGGCGAGACTCCTGGCGAGCCGCCGTTCAAGTTGAGTCCGAATGGTTTTCATGGCTCGCGAGTACGCTCGCCCCACCAGCCGCAATCCATGGAACTTGTTTTAATCCGGGAACTCAGCATTGGAATAGACTTCCTTCACGTCGTCGTGTTCTTCCAGGCCGTCAATCAGCCGGTTCACTGCCGCAACCACGTCCGGGTTCGACACCGGCACCGTCACCGTGGGCAACTCGGTGATCTCCGCGACGACGCACTTGACGCCTTTTGCCTCCAGTTGCTTGTGCACCGCTTCGAAATGGGCCGGGTCAGTCAAAATCTCGTAGCCCTCCGGCTCGGCCTTGAAATCCTCGGCCCCAGCCTCCAGCGCCAGTTCCATCAATTGATCCTCGCCGACCGCCTCACGCGGAATGATCATCTGCCCCTGGCGCTGGAACAACCGGCTGACCGACCCTTGCGTGGCCATTGAGGCGCCGTTTTTGGTCACGATGCTGCGGATTTCCGCCGACGTGCGGTTGCGGTTGTCCGTGCTGGCTTCGAGCAAAATCGCCACGCCTTGCGGGCCGTAAACCTCGTAGGTCAACTCCTCGTAATTCGCGCCCTCGCCGCCACCCGTGCCCCGCTTGATCGCCCGCTCGATGTTGTCCGACGGCATGTTCGCCGCGCGGCACTTGAGCAACACCATGCGCAGGCGCGGATTCATGTCCGGGTCGCCGCCCCCCTGCTTGGCGGCGATGGTGATTTCCCGGCCCAGCTTGGAAAAAATCTTCCCGCGCTTGGCGTCAACCGCGCCTTTGAAATGCTTGACCTTCGCCCATTTGCTGTGACCGGACATGAGTTAATTTATGATTGATGATTTATGATTTAAGACTGACGCGCTGGCTTCGAATTCATGGGCCAATCGTAAATCGTAAATCATAAATCGTAAATTTTCAGGCCGGCTCCACAAACACCGCCGTGCCGTAGCACAGGACTTCCGTCACGCCCGCCCCAATCTCCGTGGCGTCGTAGCGGACCCCGATCACGGCGTTCGCGCCCAATTCACCCGCGTGCGCGAGCATCAGATTGAACGCATCGGCCCGCGTCCGCTCGCACAACTCGGAGTAAAGCGAGATGTTCCCGCCGAAAATGGTTTGGATGCTCGCCCCGATGTTGCCCACAATGGAGCGCGACCGCACGATGATGCCCCGCACCACGCCGAAGCATTTGACCACGCGATAGCCGGGCAATTCAAAAGTCGTCGTCGTCAGCGGATGTGTCTCGCTCATAGCAGGAGTCATTTGAACACGAGTCCGCTGTGGAGCAAAAGCCAAAACTTCCGCACGGTGAAAGAAGTCGCCCGCCTTTTCTCATTGGGCCAGGGCTTCAGCCCGATGTCGGCCGAACTGAGAGCCTGAAAGTGTTTCAGCGGTCTCGAAACGCGGCGAGTCAGCTCAACACCGTCACGCCGTATTTCTCAAACCGCTCGTCGGTGGTCACCACGGGCAGGTCGTTGAGCTTCGCGGCGGCGATGATGAAGCGGTCGCACGGGTCGTCGTGAATCGGCGGGAGTTCGGCGGCTTTGACGCAAACGTCCAATCCAAGTGGCAGCACGGTCAATCCGTGATGTTCCACAACCTTTTCAAACCATTCCGCCGCCGGCAGCGGCAACTTCAGTTTTCCTCTGACAGCTTTGATTGCGACCTCGAATCCGCTGATGGCCGAAACATAAACCGCCGGCGCTTCATTGATTGCTTTGAGGGTCGCGCGACTGAGTTTCTTTTCTCCGGCGGCGAGCCAGAGCAGGGCGCAGGTGTCCAGGATCATCGGGCTGCCTCCGCCCATTCATCGGAAGCCAGCGGCTCGACCGGGTCGTAGCCGATTTTGATCCGGCGCAACGCGGGATGCGTTTTGATCCGGTTCTGCCGTTTGTGTGGGACAAGGTCGGCGACCGGCTCGCCATTGCGGCAAATGACAATGGCTTCACTGTTCTCCTCGATCCGGGCAAGGAGCGTCGAGAAATTCGTCTTGGCTTCGTGGACATTGACTGTTTTCATGCGGCGGAATGTTAGTCCACTTAGTCCACAAAGTCAACATCGCCGCCTCACTGATTCCGCACAAACAGCTTTCCGGGCAATTGCTTTACGACCCGTTTCATCTCCAGACTCAGCAATGCCACGCTCACGGCAGAACTCGGCAACCCGCTCTGCCGGATGACGTCGTCAATGCTCAACTCCTCGTTGCTGAGCACGTCGTAAACCTTCTGCTCATTTTCCGACAGCGTCAGCGCCGGCAGCACACCGGTTTCGCCGGGCGACGGCGGGCGGTTGCTGGCCGGGAACAAATATTCGAACTCGCTCAGGATGTCCTCGGCGCTCTCGCACAGTTTCGCACCTTTCTTGATTAAATCATGACAGCCCTTGCTGCGCGGCGAATCAATCCGCCCCGGCACGGCGAACACCTGCCGGCCATACTCGTTGGCGAAGTTGGCCGTGATGAGCGCGCCACTGGTGAGATTGGCCTCGACCACGACCGCGCCGAGCGTCATGCCGGCGACGATGCGGTTGCGAATGGGGAAGGATTGTTTGTCCGCGTTCCGGTTGAACGGGAACTGCGTGATGAGCGCGCCGTTGGCGGCAATGCGCTCGAACAGCTCCGCGTTCTCCGGCGGCGTGACCAGATTGATGCCCGTGCCAAGCACACAAACTGTGCGGCCTTTGGCGGCCAACGCGCCTTGATGCGCCGCGGTGTCAATCCCGCGCGCCCCGCCGCTGACGACCGTGACGCCCACGTAGGCCAGTTGATACGCCAGCTTGCGGGCCACTTCGATGCCGTAATGCGTCGTGGTGCGCGAGCCGACCATGGCAACGGCGTTTTTGTCCTGCGCCGTCAGCTTGCCTTTGACGTAAAGCACGATGGGCGGGTCGTAAATCTGGCGAAGCAGTTCCGGGTATGCCTCATCCGCCTGCGTGAGGATATGGCAGCCGAAATCGCCAATGCGTTTCAACTCGCCGTTTAGGTCAACCGACTTCTCCCAGTTCGCGATGGCGTCCGCCGTGTCGTCGCCGATGCCGCGCACGCGCAGCAACTCGGCCCGGGAGGCGGAGAGAATCTTCGGCGCCTCGCCGAAGTGGTCGAGCAACTGCCGGACGCGCACCGGCCCGACGTGCTCGACGAGGTTCAGCGCCACCAGTGCTTCGCGGGAATCCATGCGAAGTGGATAGCCGTTTTGTGCCAGAGCCGCAAGCACTTGGTTCGATGACTATTGCCGAGGTGCTTGCGGCCAAGTTGACAATTCCACGGCTTTCCTTCACTTTGGGTTCGCAGCCTAAACCGGCGTCGCTTCCTCGACGCTGGTGCGGGGGACCCAAATTCCCGGTTGTGAACCGGGACGGGGCGAAGGGAACTGGCAACAGTATCCCGGGCCACTTTCAAGGCCCAGCCCGACAGCTAACCTCGTCGGCATTTGGAAGGGCGTCCTCTAGAGCTCCGAATGGATTCGGGGTTTCCACGATTCCCAAACGACAACAGTTTTTTGCGGCAGTCATGATTTCTGTAACGACAAACCGGCCGCGCAACGTGGACACCCCGCGTGCGGCGGCGATTTTGTATGGGGATTGGGGCACGAGCAAAGCCTACGTCATCGGACTGGCGTTTGCGGTGGCGGGCTACAGCTCGTTCTGGCTCATCGCGGCCATGTGCGTGCTCACCGCGCTGGTGGGCGTCAACTACATCACCATCTGCAAACATTACCCCGACGGCGGCGGCGTTTACGCCAGCGTGCGGCATCGCTCGGAAGTCATTTCCATCGTCGGCGCGTTCCTGCTCGTGGCGGACTATCTCGTCACGGCGGCGATCAGCGCGTTGTCGGCGTTCGCGTATCTGGGTGTGCCGCATCCGGAGATGTTCGCGGCGCTGGCGATCCTCGTCATCGGCGCGCTGAATTATTTCGGGCCGCGGCACACCGGCGGGCTGGCCTTTTTGATTTCCGTGCCGACTGTGATTGTGGTGGTTTTGCTGGGAGCGTTCAGTTTGCCGCACTTGGGCGAAGCGTTTCGGAACTTGCAGCCGCTGCCGCACAACTTTGCTGCGAACTGGCAGGGTTTCGTCGGCATTGTGCTCGCGTTGTCGGGTGTGGAAGCGGTTGCCAATGCGACTGGCGTGATGAGGCTCGACCCGGGCAGCAGCTTGTCAAAACCGTCGGTTTCGAAAACGTCCACGCCGGCAATTCTTTTCGTGATGGTGGAAGTTTGCCTGTTCACGGCGCTGCTGGGGTTGGCCATGCACGCGCTGGGCGGGCTGGTGATCCACAATGGCGACGTTGATGCGCCGGGGCATCCGGGCGTGCGTGATTACATGCTTCGTTACCTGGCGGAGGTGTTCGTCGGCCAATCGCTGGGCGCGATCGCAGCGAAAGTGGCGGCGTGGCTGGTCAGTCTGGTGTTCGGCTGCCTGCTGCTCTCGGCGGTGAACACGGCCATCGTGGATTTGATTGCCATCTCGTTTCTCATGTCGCGAGACAGCGAGTTGCCGCCGGCATTCCAAAAGCTCAATAAGTTCGGCGTGCCGGCGGCGGGCATGCTGGCGGCGACGCTCTTTCCGATGCTGCTGGTGCTGCTGGTGAAAGACATGGCCGGGCTGGCGGACCTTTACGCCGTCGGCGTGGTGGGCGCGATTGCCGCGAACCTCGGCGCAACTTCAACCGACAAACACCTCGGTCTGCGGGTTTGGGAACGTTCGCTGATGTTCGGCACGTTCCTCATCATGGCGGCAATTGAAGTTTCCTTGTTCGTTGACAAGCCGAGCGCGCGGGTCTTCGCGGTGACCATCCTCGCCGCGGGTTTGATCTTGCGCGGCTTGGCGATGGAGCACGCTGGTAAGAAAAGGACTGCTTCAGCGAGCCCTTTGGCGGCTGCTCTGTCCCAGCCAGCATCTCCCGCGCGCCGCGACGGTGAGTTTCGCGATCCGCTGCTCTGTGCCGTGCGTGGGATTGGCAAGACGCTGGACTTTGCCCTCGAAGAAGCGCGCGAGACCATGCGCCCGCTCTACGTGCTGTTCGTGCGCGAGCAGGCAGTCGTTACTCCCGAGGATCGCGAGCGCAGGTGGCAGCAGGACGCGGAAGCGAAAGGGATTTTTGAATATGCGCAAACAAAAGGGAAAAACCTCGCGGTGTTTCCCTGCTACACGGTGAGTGATTCGGCAGCCGATACCATCGTGGACATCGCCGCAACGCTGGGCGTCTCGCGCCTCATCATTGGCTCACCGCAGCGCAGCACCCTGATAAACCTGTTGCGTGGCAACATTATTCGGCAGGTCTCGGCGCTTTTGCCAGAGGACATTCACCTGCTCGTTTACGCATGAAAAGGCCCGCAAATCTTAGTCACCCGATCACGATCAAGTGCATGGACTCGGGCAGATTCGCGGCGACCCGTGCGACCACGTTGCCTTTCAGCAGATTGACCAACGTTGCGCGCCGGCTGCCGCCCAACACAACCGTGTCCGCGCCGAACGTCGCCGCGATGTCAATGATGGTGTCGGCGGGCGAATCGCTCACGCTGTAAAGTTTGTTGAGCCGCATCCCGCGCGCTTCGGCTTCAAGGCGCGTGAAAAGCGCCCTGGCGTCCGGGTCGTCGTGCCAGTTGCCGCCGGTGTCAATTTGTACGGCCACTTCGCGGATGTAGAGCACGAGCAACTGCGCGCCGCGGACGCGGCTTTCTTCGAGCGCGAATTGCAAGGCCGGCGTCCAGCCACGCGCAGCCACAAGGATGAATTGCCCCAGAAACGGCGCAGACGAACTCGCGGCGGGTGCGACCCCGAATGCATTCGGGGTTGCTGGCGCAGGCGCAACGGCAGGCGCAACGTGTTTGTGGCGGTGAGTGTATTCGCGCAACACCAGTCCAACCGCCAGGATGATGGCCACGAAAATCAGAGCGTCGTGTTTGCTGATGGCAATGGTGAGCCAGACGGCCGCCAGAACGAAGAACGTGAGCTTCATCAAGGTCCGTTCGTAGCCCTTAAGCTCCACCTTCTTCGCAAAGGCGCACGAGCCGAGATTGATGGCGATGGCGCCGACCACGCCGATGGCGTAGAGTGCCGCCAGCCCGGCCACCGAATCGTCAATGTTCAGTACGATCACCGGCAAAATGGTGGCAGTGATGAGTGCAACCCACGGAACACCGAAACGATTGAGTTGCAGGAACGGCTCTGGCAATTCGCCGTCGCGCGCCATCACATACAGCAGCGCCACGATGCCGGTGATCGCAGTGTTGACGGCGGACAGCAGCAGCACACCGATCACCCAGCCCACCACGACCGCGAAACGTTCGCCGACAAACTGCTGGCCCATGTAGCGGAGCAGGTCGTTCTGGTGGTCTTTGGCTTCCGCCGGCAGGCACATGGCCAGCACGCACAGCAGGCCGGTGGCGATCACGATGTCCACCATGACCACCAAAATGGTTCGCCGCGCCGTGATCAGAACCGATGGTTTATCAAGCGTCGCGCCGGCGTCGAGCTTCAGAACGCCGGTGCTGCTGGCGGCCACTTCCACGCCCGACAAGGCGAGGATCATGCCCACGAAAGCCTGCCAATTGTGCAGAAAACCACCCGTTGGCCGCTCCGCGTGAAACGCCTCCAGATGCGGCACGCCGCCGCCGATCAGTGCGCCCACCACGAGCAACGCCGGCAGCGCCAGCCACACGGCAAGGCTGCCGGTGTGTTTCGGCCCGAAGAAGTTGACCGCGCCAATGGCGAAAATCGCGGTGATGGCCCATTTCTTGGCTGCGGTCGCCTCCGCGAATCCAAGGTAATGGAACGCGTCAAGGCAACTGAGCGAGGCCGTGACAATAAAATCCGCCAGCAACAACAACCCGCCAATGGTGGCCAGCCGCCGCGAATGCAAACCCGCCGCCGTATAAACGCCGCCGCCGGTGGGGAAATGTTTGCAGACCCAGATGTAATTGATCCCGACCAGGCCGGTGAGGAGGCAGACCGCCAGCAGGTGCGGCAGGGCCGTGAAGCCGATGGCGGCGACGCCCAGCCCGATGAAGTATGCTTTGCTGGTGCCCCAATCACCGTAGAGGAGCGCGGCAGCCCGCACCCAACCCACGTTCCGTGGCCGCCCGATGGTGCTGATTTCCATGGCGCCGTTCACCGGGGGTCAAAACCTGCACAGCTCATGCGGCTTCTCCATAGCCGTTCACTTTGAAACTGGCAAGCTCGCTTTGAAGTCCGCGCCCAGATCGGGCGCCTCTCGACACCGCCACCAAGGCTTGGTAGGGACGGGTCGCCGAGCCGTTTGGTGTCCACCCTTCAGGGTGTCTGAGACCTCAACACGCTGAAGCGTGGACACCAAACAGGATGCTGAACGGCCTGCGCACAAGTCGTTTTCAAATCAGTTTGATCTGCTCGCGGTCCTTTGTCAGCGATTCACTCAAACTTTCCCCCCGGGCGCGTTGCCGTTCGATGATGAGCTTGTCCATCCTCGGGTCGAAAGGCACCGGGTAGTTACCGTCGTAGCAGGCCAGGCAAAAGGCGGTGGCCGGCAGACCCGTGGCCTTCACCATGCCTTCCTGCGAGAGATAATGCAGCGAATCGGCGTTGAGATATTTTTGGATTTGCTCCAGCGTGCAGTTGGCGGCCATCAGTTTGCTCCGGTCGGGGAAATCAATGCCATACACGCACGGGTTCATGTGCGGCGGGCAGCTCACCATCATATGCACCTCCTTCGCCCCGGCCTCCTTGAGGTTGTTAATGCGCGCCTTGCTCGTCGTGCCGCGCACGATCGAGTCGTCAATCACGATCACGCGCTTGCCCTTCACCGCGTCGGTGATGAGGTTGAGCTTCATCCGCACGTCGAAATCGCGGATGAGCTGCGACGGCTGGAGGAAGCTGCGCCCGACATAGTGGTTGCGCACGAACGCCATCTCGAACGGGATGCCGCTTTCCAACGAGTAACCCAGCGCCGCGCAGTTGCCGCTGTCGGGCACGGGCACGACCACGTCGGCCGCCACCGGATGCTCGCGCGCCAATTGGCGGCCCAACTCGACGCGCACCTTGTAAACGTTGCGCCCGCTGATGTTACTGTCCGGCCGCGCGAAGTAAATGAATTCGAAGACGCAAAATGCCCGCCGCTCGTGCCCGGGAAACGCCTGCACGCTGGTCAGACCTTTTTCATTGATGATGACAATCTCGCCCGGCTCGACATCGCGCACGAATTTTGCGCCGATCAAATCGAACACGCAGGTCTCGCTGGCCAGAATCCACGCGTCGTCCTTCTTCGCGATGGACAGCGGACGGAATCCATGCGGATCGCGCACGCCGATCAACTCCTTCTCCGTCATGATGACCAGCGTGTAGGCGCCTTCGATGCGCCGCATCGTCCGCACGAGATTGTTTTCCTCGCCGCCGAGCGTGGGTTGCGCCAGCAGCATGAGAATGATTTCGCTGTCCACGCTGGTCTGGAACACCAGACCGCGATCCTCCAGTTCGTCGCGCAAGGCGGCGGCGTTGGTGAGATTGCCGTTGTGCGCCACGGCGATTTGGCCGCGCTTGCAGTCCACCGTCAACGGCTGGGCATTGCGAATGTGCGACGAGCCGGTGGTCGAATAGCGCGTATGCCCCACGGCCATGTTGCCGACCAAGTCGTAGAGAATGCGACTGTTGAAAACCTGCGGCACCAACCCCATGCCGTGATATTTGCAAAACCGGCCTTCGTGACAGGTGACGATCCCGGCGCTCTCCTGGCCGCGATGTTGCAGCGCGTAGAGGCCGTAGTACGTCAACTCCGCGGCATTCGGATGACCGTAAATGCCGACCACACCGCAGTAATGTTTGGGATAGTGTTGCATCAATTACCTCATCGCACGCGCAACCGAATTCCACCAGAGGCCGCGCAACTCGGGCAAATCCCAATTAAACTCGCCGCGGGCCGTATTAATCGCAAGCTTTTCGCCGCCGACTTTGCCGATCTGCACGGCGGGCACGCCCATGAGCTTGGCGCGTTCGACGACTTTCACGGCGACAGCCTTTCGCGATGCGGCAGATGGTCGCGATTCCAGCGCGCCAAGGCCGCGTCGCTGGTGTCTTCAAATAAAAACTTCAGCGTCGGTGATTCGACGTGGCCGTCGCAGAAGAAAACATTGCCTCTGCCTTGGTGGCGGTAATTCGCTGCTGCTGTGTCAACACGTCTTCCGATTGTGCCGCCATGTCGCCACAGCCAGGCATCTCCCGAGACTATTTGATCACCAGTGCCGTGCAAGCCGTCGCCGACCGCCATCATTTCACTTGGCTGGACCACCTGCGAACTTTTCACCGGAGGTTTAGAATCAAATAATCCCGCTGGTGATGTATGTGCGTACCCGTACGTTCCTCCGAGCCCAAGTGAAGACTCATTTGTTCCGATCCCCCAGGCATTATAGCCGTAGGAACTGATGATAGATGATTCACTTTCTTGAGCTTGAACTGCAGGACAAAGCCAAACGCCTTGAATCCAAAAATCTGGCGACTTGGTTTTCTGTGTAAGCTGTTGCCCGATGTCATCGTTCCACGTGCCAACGGTCTTGTTGCTCACAATGTTAATGTAAAGCGGATAGAAACCATTGTCCGAGACAAAATCTTGGAGGCCGATGCCAATCTGGCGGACGTTGTTGGCGCACTGAGTGCGCTGTGCTCGTTTCTTGGCGGTAGAAACAGCAGGAAGCAAGAGCGCGCCAAGAATGCCAATGATGGCGATGACGACCAAGAGCTCGATTAAGGTTAGCGCTTTAATTTCGCACGGCTGATTCACTTGTTTCATATAGCAATCAGACCGGATTAGACTGAAATCGTTACGCCATCGCGCGGGCGATGGAATTCCACCACGGGTCATGCAACTCCGTGAGCGGGGTGGATAATTCGCCGTTCACAGTCTTCACCGTCAGTTTGTCGCCGCCGACTTTGCCGATTTGAATCGCGGGAACGCCCATGAGCTTGGCGCGTTCGACGACTTTCACGGCGTCGAGCGGTTTGCAGGTGATGACCACGCGGCTTTGCGTTTCGCCGAAGAGCAAGGCGTCGAGGCGGATCGTCCCCTCACCCGGCCTGTCGGCCACCCTCTCCCCATCGGATGGGGAGAGGGACGGGGTGAGGGGTTTGCTCAGATCCACCGTCGCGCCAATCAATCGCGGGGTATCGCGGGCGATGAGCTGGCTGATGCAGCTTTCCGCGAGCGCGACGGCGAGGCCGCCTTCGCTGCAATCGTGCGCGCTCTTCACGAGGCCGGATTGAATCAGGCCAATGAGCGTGGTGTGCAGCGTCTTCGCGACTTCCAAATCACAGCGCGGCGGCGAACCGTTCTTCTTGCCGTGGACGACTTGCAGATACGCGCTGCCGCCGAGGCCGAAAATCGGGTCGGTTTTGTCCACCGCGTCGCCGAGCAGGATGATGGCGTCGCCTTCGTCCTTGAACCATTGCGTGGTGACGTGCTCCAGCTTCTCGATGAGGCCGACGACGGAAATCGTGGGCGTCGGATCAATCGGGCCGGCGGGACTTTGATTGTAGAGCGAGCAGTTGCCGCCGGTAACGGGCGCGTTGAAGGCGCGACAGGCTTCGCCCAAACCGCGCACGGATTCTTTGACCTGCCAGAACAGCTCCGGGTTATGCGGGTTGCCAAAATTCAAATTGTCCGTCACACCCAGTGGTGTCGCTCCGGAGCAAGCGAGGTTACGCGCGGATTCGGTGACCGCGATCTTCCCGCCTTCGTAAGGATCGAGATAAACGTAGCCGGCGTTGCAATCCACCGAGAAGGCGACGAGTTTTTCTGGAAAATTCCTGGTGGAACGGGCCACCGGCCCGTTTTGTTCGGCTACCAGCCGAACATCTGCGCCAGGCAAGTTGCCGGGCGGGGCGGGCGAGTCGCCCGCTCCACCCTCAAAAGAAGGCAAGCTGTCAGATTTGATGCGGATCACCGCGGCGTCGCTGCCGGGCCAGACGACTGTGTTGTCCCGCACCATGTGATCGTATTGGCGATAAACCCAGTTCTTCGACGCGATGGTCGGCCACGCGAGCAGCCTCTTCAAATCAGCAACAGGCTCTTTCGTGTCGGCAATTCCATCCAAACGGAACGCGCGGACGGCTTGCAAATACTCAGGCTCGCGCGCCTCGCGCTGATACACGGGCGATTCATCGGCAATCTTCTTGGCGGGAATGTCCGCCACGACTTCGCCGCCGTGCTTCACCACCATCCGGCCCGTGTCAGTCACAAAACCAATCTCCGCCCACGGCAAATCCCATTTGTCGAAGATGCGCTTGACCTCCTCCTCGCGGCCCTTGTGGACGATGATCAGCATCCGCTCCTGCGACTCGGAGAGCATGATTTCGTAGCTCGACATGTTTGGCGCGCGTTGCGGCACTTTGTCGAGTTCGATTTCGATGCCCGTGCCCGCGCGGGCGGCGGTCTCGCAAGTCGAGCACGTCAAACCCGCCGCGCCCATGTCCTGAATGCCCGCGACCGCGCCGGTGGCGAGCAGTTCGAGGCAGGCTTCGCAAACGAGTTTTTCCATGAACGGATCGCCCACCTGCACCGCGCCGCGCTGTTGCTCGGCGGATTCCTCGGTCAGGTCTTGCGACGCAAACGCCGCACCCGCGAGGCCATCTCGGCCCGTGGCCGGACCGACGTAAAACACCGGGTTGCCAACGCCGCTGGCACGACCGCGAACAATCTGCTCGTGGCGCAGGACGCCCAGACAGAAAACGTTGATCAACGGGTTGCCTTCGTAAGATTTGTCGAAATAGACTTCGCCCGCGATGGTCGGGATGCCGAAGCAATTCCCGTAATGCGCGATGCCGGCCACGACGCCCGCGAACAATCTGCGGTTGTTCTTCAGGGCTGCATCTTCTTCCCCGTTTGTAGGAGTCGAGGTAACGAGACTCTGATCCGATTTCGGATTTCGGATTTCGGATTTCGGATTTGAAGTGAGACTCCTTACGTCGTCTCCTACATTTTCGGTGATCGGCCCGAAACGCAGCGAGTTCACGGAGCAAACCGGTCGCGCGCCCATGGTGAAGATATCGCGCACGATGCCACCCACGCCCGTGGCCGCGCCCTGGAACGGCTCGACGGCGCTGGGATGATTGTGCGACTCCATCTTGAACGCGATGGCCAGGCCGTCACCGATGTCAACGATGCCGGCGTTTTCCTCGCCCGCGCCCACGAGGATTTTCGGCGACTTGGTCGGGAACGTTTTCAGCAGCGGGCGCGTGTTCTTGTAGCTGCAATGCTCGCTCCACATCACGGAGAAGATGCCCAGCTCGGTGTAGCTCGGCTCGCGCCCGAGGATTTCCTTGGCGTGGGCAAATTCGTCCGGCGTGAGGTTGTGTTTGGCAACCAACTCTGGGGTGATGGCGGGTTCGGTCATTTCAACAAATCTCAATCAATGTGCTTGCGAATAATCTTATCGGCCAAGACAGGCCAGGAAGTCTCGCTATTTACGTCAAAAACGAACGGGTTCAGCGCCGTTCCTGGCATGTCATCAATGATGATGTCCGGCTTGGCTGCAAAGCCTTCAAACAAATCAGCCAATCCCTGGACCCGGGCAACCTTCTGCGCGTACTCAGCGCCATTCGTTGACCACAAGAAAAGGTGGCACCCTTTGGCCTTCAACTTTGTCAAAGCTTCGGGTGCTCCAGCCAGCAATCCTCCGTTCGCGTCAACCAATGTCAGATCAACGTCCACGAAAATGTTGGCATTCTTCATTGCTTGCACGCCTCACGCCAACTCCGCCACATGCTCGTCCTCGTATTTCTGGATGAGGACGCCCAGGACTTCCATCATGGAGGCGAGCGGATGATCTTCGTCCTCGCCCACTTCGTCAATGAGCCGGTCGAGCAGTTTCACGATCTGGCGGTATTCGCGGTCGTTGTGCGGCACGCGCAAGGTCGGCTCGACCTGCGGCCACACGGCAAAAGCTTTTTCCATTTGAGCTGTGGACATGGCTATTTCTCTTTCCAGTTGCCCGCGTCATATTCGGCGTGGGTCAGCACGGCGCGAATATACACTTTCCGGCGATTGTAGTGAATCGCGGCCACGAGGCGAGCCTTGTGGCCGCCGACGTTGAAAACCGTCAATCCGCCGACTTGATCGGCGTGCGGAAAAGCGCGCCGCAGTTCCGCAAAGTTCGCAAAATTGTTTTTCTTGAAAATTTTATACCAATGAGCGAGTCCGCTTTCCGCCGTCGGATGTTTCTCCGCGTGTTCATTCAGGCGTTTGCGCGTGATGATGTGCATGGCTCACGCCGCTTTCGCCACCGACTTGCTTTGCAGCGCGTGAATCATGCTCTCGAAAATCAGCCGGCCGTCCGCGCTGCCCAGAATCTCCTCGCTGGCGCGTTCGGGATGCGGCATGAGGCCGGCGACGTTGCGCGTGAAAGGTAATTGGAGTGGTATTTTCAATTCTCCCGCAATTTCAGGCCGCCACTTCGATTTCCCGGGCTTCGCTGGGTTGGGGAATCTTTTCGCCGCGTTCGCGCATATCTTCGATGTGCATGGCCAGCGCCTCGCGCATGAGGGCAATCGTTTCCTCTTCGGTGTCCGCCGCCGCGACGCAGCCGGGAAAATCCGGCGCGTAGGCGCTGAAGTTCTTCGGCCCGCGTTCCATGATGATCGTGTAGCGCATCGTTATTTCAGTCCTGCCTGTTTCAGAATACTGTTTAACGTCTTGGGGTGCAAATCCTGTCCGGGATGACCCGCGACCGTCACGGTGCCGGGCTTTGACGGATGATGATATTGCCGATGGCTGCCGCGCGTGCGAACCAAAAACCAGCCGTCCTGCTCAATCAACCGGATGGCCTCGCGGATTTTCATTTCCTTAAGCCGCCTCTGCTGCCTCACGGGTCTGCAACGCGTGAATCATGCTCTCGAAAATCAGCCGGCCGTCCGCGCTGCCCAGAATCTCCTCGCTGGCGCGTTCGGGATGCGGCATGAGGCCGGCCACGTTGCGGCGCTCGTTGGAGACGCCGGCGATGTTCAGCAACGAGCCGTTCGGGTTGGCGTCGTCGGTCAACTCGCCCTTCGCATTGCAGTATTGCCAAAGGATCTGGTTCTTCGCCTGCAACTCCGCGAGCGTGGCTTCGTCCGCAAAGTAGCAACCCTCGCCGTGGGCGATGGGAATCTTCAGCAGTTTGCCGGTGGGAATCTTGCTAGTGAACGGCGAGTCCACCGTAGCGGTTTTCAAGAAGACGTGCTCGCAGCGGAACTGGAGCGAGCGATTGCGAATAAGCGCGCCCGGCAACAGGCCGGCTTCGCACAGGATTTGAAAGCCGTTGCAGATGCCCAGCACCAGTCCGCCATTAGACGCAAATTGCTGCACCGCCGCCATCACTGGGCTGAACCGCGCAATCGCGCCGGTGCGCAGGTAATCGCCGTAAGCAAAACCACCAGGCACGATGACGGCGTCGGCGTCACCAAGCAAGGTCTCCTTGTGCCAAACGTAGCGGGCGGAATGGCCGAGCACATCGCGCAGGACATGCACGGCGTCCTGATCACAATTCGAGGCCGGAAATTGCAATACCGCAAAATTCATTTCGTTAAATCGTTGAACCGTTGAATCGTGAATCGTCGTGGCCGGTTTAGCGATTCAACGATGCAACGATTCACGGCTATCATTCCACAATCTCCAGTTTGTAGTCTTCGATGATCGGGTTGCTCAAAAACTTGTGACACGCTTCGTCAAGTTGCCTGCGCGCGAGATCCTTGTCGCCGCTGGTCAACTCGACTTCCAGGTACTTGCCCACGTGGACCGCAGCGACGCCGGTGTAGCCCATCTGCGCCAGTGCGTTCTGGACGGTCTTGCCTTGCGGATCAACGACCGCCTTCTTCGGTGTGATGATGATCTTTGCTTTCATGGTCAGGCGACGGACTGCCGCCGGAGAACGCGGGGATGTTGCGCCAAGCAGCCGTGCGCGGCGAGACAATTTTGGAGCACGTTCGGAGTTCCGCCTTCAGGCGGCCCGCGGGTGAACCGGCTGAAGCCGGAACTCCAAACCTATTGTATTGCTTCGCGGGCCGTGTGGCGGTTCAATTGAAACGATGATGGCCAAACGAGTCATTCCGTGCCTGGACGTTCACGCTGGCCAGGTCACGCGCGGCGTCCAGTTCGGCAAGGCCGAGGCGGGCGAGCTGCGCAACGTGGGCGATCCGGTCGAGCTCGCACTCCGCTATAACGAGCAGGGCGCGGACGAGATGGTGTTCTTCGACATCACGGCCAGCGCGCACGGGCGCGCAACGATGGTGGAAGTGATCGAGCGCACGGCGGACCAGTGTTTCATGCCGCTCACGGTCGGCGGCGGGCTACGGACGGTGGACGACATGTACACCATGCTGCGGGCGGGTGCGGACAAAATCAGCATCAACTCAAGCGCACTCGCCAATCCCGACCTCATCCGTGCCGGTGCGGAAAAATTCGGCAGCCAGTGCATCGTGGTTTCGATTGATTGCCGGAAGGTCGCGCCGGACAAATGGGAAGTCTTTTCCCACGGCGCGCGCAAGCCGACTGGGCTGGACGCCATCGCCTGGGCCAAGCGCGCGGTGTCGCTCGGCGCCGGCGAAATCGTCCTCAACAGCATTGACGCGGACGGCACGAAGGCGGGCTTTGATCTGGTCATCACGCGGCGGATCAGCGAATCGGTGGGCGTGCCGGTGGTGGCCAGCGGCGGCGCGGGCAGTCTGGAGCACATGGCCGAGGTGCTGCTTGAAGGCAAAGCCGATGCCGTGCTGGCAGCGAGCATTTTTCATTTCGGCGAATACACCGTGGGCGACGTGAAGAAGTTTTTGGCGAGCAAGGGAATTCCAGTAAGATCGTGAGCGCGGTTAACCTCTCATTAACCCGGAAATTTCACACGCTGTAGCCGCAAACTTCAGTTTGCGCCTGGGCGCCCCATGTCCGGCGGGCAATCGCAACCTGAAGGTTGCGGCTACACGCCGTGGGCCATTCGAGGCGCGTGTGAAACTTCCGGGTTAACACCCCGCTTCAGCGGGATGCATGCCGTGTATCCAAGATGCCAACCGTTTCAACGGTTTCTCTGCTGCTGGAAAAACCGCTGAAGCGGTTGGAACACGCGCATGGCCGAATCACACCCCACTGAAGTGGTGTTAATGAGAACCGTGAACCACACGAGCCAACCCACGACCGAAACAATTTTCGTGGTTACGCGCCTGAACTTTGTTATTTTCCCCGCTCACAATCGCCGAACCATGAGCTTTTACGACCAACTGAAATTTGACGCGCACGGGCTGATTCCAGCCATCATCCAAGAACGGGGCACGGGGCGCGTGTTGATGCTGGCGTGGATGAACCGCGCGTCGTTGGAGAAAACCATCGCGACCGGCAAGACGCATTTCTGGAGCCGGTCGCGGCAGAAGTTCTGGATGAAGGGCGAGACCAGCGGCCACGTGCAGCAGGTCAAGGACATCGCGTTCGATTGCGACGGCGACACGCTGCTCATCCAGGTCGAGCAAACCGGCGCGGCGTGTCACCGGGGCTACAAGTCGTGCTTCTTCAGGTCGGTCGAAGGCGACGGCGCGTCGTTCAAGGTCACCGAGCCGCAATTGAAGACACCGGCGCAGCTTTATGGAAAGAAATGAAGAAGGGAGAATGCAGAATGAAGAAGTTCGTTGCCGCATTCGCCGCGGTCTGATGTTTCTGCCTTCTGCCTTCCGAGTTCTGGCTTTCACACATGGATGACCCAGTTCCATTTGGCGGCCGAATCTATTTCGCGATGCTGGCGCTGCTGTTTCTGTCGCGCGGAATGGATTTCCTCAGCACTTGGGTCGCCACCCCCAACCTGGTGCTGGAGGGAAATCCAGTCGCCAGGAAACTCGGCTGGCGGTGGGGCATCCCGGTCAATGTCTTGGTCTGCGGCGCGCTGGCCTTTTGGCCGGTGCCCGCCATTGTGCTCGCCACAACGAGCGTGCTGGTGGCTGCGCGCAATTTCCAATCCGCCTGGCTGATGCGGTCGCTGGGCGAACACCTTTATCGCGACTGGCACGTGGAACGCGTGCAGGAGACACGGGCCTCGCTCTACGTGTTTTGTCTGCTGGGGCAGACGCTGCTGGTGGCCGGCGTCGGCGCGGCGGTGATGTATTTCAGCGACGGTCCCGTGCCGCAGGCCATCGGCATGGGGATCATCGCCTACGCGATTGCGGTGGCGTTTTTCACGTTGCTTTCGGTGTGGCGCATGCGCCGCGCCACCCGCCGGATTTCACAGGATATTTGAAATGCACTCACCAACACTTGACGAATTTCTGAAGCTGGCGGCGCAGGGAAACCTGATCCCGGTGACGCGGCGGCTGCTGGCGGATTTTGAAACGCCGCTCTCGGCCTACCAAAAAATCCGCGGCCCCGGTGAATCGTTCCTGCTGGAATCCGTCGAGGGCGGCGAACACCTCGGGCGCTATTCGTTCGTCGGCTGCAACCCGCGCGCGGTCATCAAACAAACCGGCAGACGGGTCGAGGTTTTTGAGAGCGGGAAAGTTGTGGAGAAATTTTCGACCGCAAGAAAGACCCTCACCCGTCCTGCGGACACCCTCTCCCATCCGATGGGAGAGGGACGGGGTGAGGGCGAAGTGGTCAAGGACGGTCTCGAAGTCGTCGAGCGCGTGATGAAGAGATTTCGCCCGGTGACGCTGCCGGGGCTGCCGCGTTTCACAGGCGGTGCCATCGGCTTCATCGGCTACGAGTTCATCCACGACATCGAGCCGGTCGTGCCGCGCCCGCCGCGCGATGAATTGCAGACGCCGACGTTGTATTTCCTCATCGCCGACCAACTGCTCATTTTCGACCGCGTCGCGCAGACGATCACCGTGCTCGTCAACGCCGTCCTCCATGACAAGGCCAGTCCGAGCGAGGCTTACGAGGACGCCGTCGGGGAGATTGAGCGGCTTGTCTCGCTGCTCGAACAGCCCGTGCAGCATGCACCCGTGACTTTGCCGAACGAAGTGCCGGCCATCCCGTTCGAGTCCAACGTAGCCAAGGAGAAATTCCTGGCGAACGTGCTCAAGGCGAAGGAATACATCACCGTCGGCGACATCATCCAGGTCGTCGGTTCGCAGCGGTTTTCCACGCCAGTGAAGGCCGCGCCGCTGGACGTTTACCGCGCCGCGCGCTCCATCAACCCCTCGCCCTACATGTTTTTGCTGGAGCTGGACGGCTTTTCGCTCGTCGGCGCGTCGCCGGAAATCCACGTGCGTTGCGAAGACCGCCAAGTGGAAATCCGCCCCATCGCCGGGACGCGCCCGCGCGGCAAGACGCCGGACGAAGACCTCGCGCTCGAAAAGGAATTGCTCGCCGACCCCAAGGAACGCGCCGAGCACGTCATGCTCGTGGACTTGGCGCGCAACGACCTCGGGCGCGTCTGCGACTTCGGCAGCGTGCAGGTGAAGGACATGATAGTGGTCGAACGGTACAGCCACGTGATGCACATCGTCTCGGCGGTCGAAGGCCGGCTCTCCGCCGACAAGTCGCCCTACGATCTGATGCGCGCCACATTCCCCGCCGGCACGCTGAGCGGCGCGCCCAAAATCCGCGCCATGCAGATCATTTCAGAGTTGGAGGGCACGACGCGCGGACCTTACGGAGGCTGTGTGGGCTACTTTTCGTTCAACGGCAATTTGGATTGCTGCATCACCATCCGCACCGCGCTCATCAAGGACGGCAAGGCGTACGTGCAGGCCGGCGGCGGTTGGGTGAACGACTCGACGCCCGAAGCCGAGTTTCAGGAGACGGTCAACAAATCCAAGGCCATGCTCAAAGCCGTGGCGCTGGCGGAGGGTTTTGCGAAAGAGAGATAATTTAATTTCCTGGATCGGATCAATTGTTCCAGGCGGAAGTTTCAATGGCCGTGGCTACTGCTTCGCAGAGATTGGGGAACGGTGAAAAAAACATCTGAAATTTCGGCGTTTGAAACCACCAATTTTCAACTTTCCTTCTGACCTGAATATGCGATAAATCCGCACGGGTTTCAGCCGGTCACCGTAGATCAATTAAAGCGCTTTCTTCCAATGAGAATGGAATGGAAAAAACTGCTGTGCGATAAACGTATCAGCGGCAAACCAAATGTGCCGGATCCCGGCGACCTCCGGTCTCAATTTGAAAAGGATTACGACAGGACGATTTTCTCGACCCCTGTGCGCCGGTTGCAAGACAAGGCGCAGGTTTTTGTTCTCGAGACTCATGATGCTATCCGCACGCGCTTGACCCATTCGTTGGAGGTTTCCACGGTAGCCAGAGATCTCGCCCACGCAGTTGCACATTGGATGGCCACGAACCCAAAGATCGGAATCACCTCGGAAGAGGCTTCCAACATCGAAATCGTCGCCGCTACCTGTGGAATGATCCACGATTTGGGAAATCCCCCGTTTGGACATGCTGGCGAACGCGCCATTGGTAGTTGGTTCGAATCCAAACAGAAAGATCTCAAACTTTTTGATTTCGGCGGGAGTTTGGGATCTGCCCGCGAGGTGCAACTGCGAAACGATTTCTTGCTGTTTGAGGGCAACGCCCAAACGATCCGACTTGTTTCGAAACTGCAGCTCCTTTCCAATTTTTATGGATTGAATCCAACCCTCGGCACGCTCTCAGCCGCTTGCAAGTACACAGCCGCATCCGATCAGGCAGATTCAGAAAGCGAGATTCACGAATTCACCAAACCTGGATTCTTCGCGTCAGAGAATGGCCTCATCGGGCGAGTTCGGGAGCAAACAGGGACGGGAGAATCCCGCAACCCAATTGCGTTTCTTGTCGAAGCAGCCGATGACATTGTTTATTCCACAGTTGATATCGAAGACGCTGTTAAAAAGGGGATCATTGATTGGGGTTTGGTGGAAAAGCAGTTGAAAGCCGATGTAAAGCCGGAGATTTATCAAACGTTGTCTGGCAAGATGACCAGGTATCTGGCCGACACGACACTGGATCTAAGCGGAAAAAAAGGGGCAGAAGCATATAGCCAAACGATGCGCATTTTTGCGATTCAAATCCTTGTCCCTTTAGTTGTTGAGACGTTCAAAGCCAAATATGATGAGATCATGTCGGGCGACTACCACGGCGAACTCGTGAAAGACTGCTCAGCGAAATCGTTGGTCAAGGCGTGTACGACGATCGGAAAAGAATACATCTATTGTTCGAGCGAAACCACTCGCCTCGAAGTAATGGGGCGCGAGATAATTCACGACCTGATGGATTTATTTTGGGAGGGCGCAACACACACAGAAGAACACCGCGATGGGAAGGATTTCCCTTTCAAGATTTATTCTCTAATGTCAGAGAATTACCGGACAGTATTTCATGAAGCGTTGAAGAATGGAAATCTTGCGACGCAGTATTGCCAAATGCAGCTCGTGACTGATTATATTTGCGGTATGACCGACACATTTGCACAGACATTGCACCAGCAATTGAAAAATGGTTGAGCAAAGAATAAAACAGCAAGAAGACGTTCTGCGATTCCGCGTCAGGCAGTATCTGAAAGAGCAGCGTTTGGGAATCGAATTGAAAAATGCGCTTCAGAGATTTGAGATGCAGGGGTGTTCAGCCTACGTAGTTGGAGGGTTCTTGCGGGACTTAATGCTTCACGGGCTATCGGCGAGCCCTCGTGATATTGACATTGTGTTCGAAGGAGCTTCACCTGACAAAATCGAATACCTGTTTTGGAACAATAAGGAGCGAAAGAACCGTTTCGGCGGGATGAGATTAAAATTGGGGAATTGCCCATTTGATGTTTGGTCGTTGGGGGATACTTGGGCATTCCGCCACGAAAAAATAGACCGCGTGGAAGTCTCGGTTTTCCCTCGGACCACATTTCTCAACCTGGACGCAATTGCATACAGATGGCGTGAGAATTCCGAAGATGAGATTTATTCCAATGGTTTTTTTGAAGGAATTTTGACGCGCACTCTTGAGATCAATTTGGAAGAAAACCCTTTCCCAGAAACTTGTGTAGTGCGCTCCCTAATGTTGGCCTCGATGTTGAATTTTGCAATTGGACCAAAACTCGCGGCTTACATTTCGCTTTATTCAAAGAAGGTTTCTCTAAAGGAATTGCAGCGCGTGCAGTCGGCTCATTACGGTTTCGTTGAATTAGATGGGGATGATTTGCGCGCTTGTCTTAAGGCTATAAACGGACAATTGCGTCGCTCGAAGGAATCGGCGGTCCGCTTGCCAGAGCGACAACTTAAACTTGATCGGCCGAACTCGAAAAGAAAACGCGAAAACAAACTGAGAGCGTGGATTTCGAGAATTGCTGAAATCGCTTTTGTTCACACACGGCCTGCACGCCGATTGCAGAGTCACCTTTCCGCTACCCAGTATCCGACCATCAACATTTTGAACATCCAGCAGCAGTGGCTGAAAAAAATTTCTTAATTGATCGGTTCGGTGACTTCGTCACGACTTCAGCGCATCCTTGAGTTCCGGTTTGCAGTCCTGTGCCGTGATTGTCGCCGGAGCGCGGCTGTGTCCCGCGCAGCGGGATCAGCCGCAGCACGCCCGCACCCACGAAACTCTCCGAACTTCCAACCGTCACACCTCAGCCACCCGCTGCGACTGCTTGATGAATCGGGGACAGTCGCGCTCCTGAACTTTTGAGTTTCCCACCGCGCGTGCCTGTGGTTGCATAGGTGCAGACATGAAGACCTTCGCCCAACTTGGCTTCCCGGGGCGGCTCATCGCCGTCGAGGGCCTCGATGGTTCGGGCAAATCCACGCAGATTTACCTGCTCAAACGCTGGCTGGAATTGCGGGGGCTGAAGGTCTATTTCAGCGAGTGGAACTCGTCCGAACTGGTCAAGTCCGCCACCAGCAAAGGCAAGAAGCGCGAGCTGCTCACGCCCACCACCTTCAGCCTCATCCACGCGACGGATTTCGCCGACCGTTACGAGCGCCACCTGCTGCCGCTGCTGCGCGCGGGCTACCTCGTGCTGTGCGACCGCTACATCTTCACGGCCTTCGCGCGCGACGTGGTGCGCGGCTGTCCGCCCGAATGGGTGCGCGGGATTTACAATTTCGCCGCGCTGCCGGACGTGACGTTTTTTTTCCGGGCCGACCTCGAGGTTTCGCTCCAGCGCATCCTCGACGGCCGGCCCAAGCTCAAATTCTTCGAAGCCGGCATGGACCTGCGGCTGTCCACTGACCCTTACGAAAGCTTCCGCATCTTCCAAGGGCGGTTGCTGGAGCAGTACCTGGCGATGAGCGCGGAGTTCAATTTCGCGCTGATTGACGCCAACCAGCCGGTCGAGGCGCAACAGGTCGTCGTCCGCCAGCAGGTCGCGCGGCGAATTGACCTGGCGAAGTTCCGTTCGACCCGGCCGCAGCCGGTTTCGCCGCCCCGCTCAATCTTCGGCAAAATCGAAGCGGAAGAGGAGCCGGTCGAATGAAACGAACCGCCCACAACCAAATCGTGGTGCCGCGCCGGAGCGAGCGGCGGTTTTACGGCCACGGCATTCCCGGAGCGGACCTGGAGGAGCTGGCCGGCAAACTGATTGTCGTCGAAGGCGCGGACGGCTCGGGGCGTTCCACGCAAATCGCCAAGCTGGTCGAGTGGCTGGAGGGCGGCGGCCACGCGACGGTGCAGGTGGGCCTCAAGCGCTCCACGCTCGTCAGCGCGGAACTCGCTCAGGCGCAGCAGGGCAATATCTTAAGCCGCACGACGCTGAGCCTGTTTTATGCGACCGATTTCGCCGACCAGTTGGAGAACGTGATTCTGCCCGCGCTGCGAGCAGGTTTCATCGTGCTGGCCGACCGCTACATTTACACGCTCATGACGCGCGATTTGGTGCGCGGCATGGACGAAGCGTGGCTCAAAAACCTTTACGGCACCGCGCTCAAGCCGGACGCGGTCTTCTACCTGAACGTCGCGCCAGAGGAACTGGTGCAGCGCAACCTCTCCAAGAACGCCGCGCTCGACTACTGGGAAAGCGGCATGGACCTGGGGCTTTCGCGCGACATGTTCGACAGCTTCCTCAAATACCAAACGGCGATGCAGGCGGCCTTCCGCCGGTTGCAGGCCATGTATGGCTTCACCATTGTGGACGGCAACCAATCCGCCGAAGCGATCAACGAGGTGTTGCGTCAAAAAATCAGCGCGGTGCTTGCTGGGAGGCCGAGCCGTGCGGCGCTGGCGAAGCCCGTGCGTCGGAGGCCGGGCCGGTAAGCACTCCGGCCAGGCGTTTTCTACCAAGCCGGCAGGAGAAAAACTTCTCTCATGGCTTCCTGGACTCCTTATTCAATCTGGCGGCACAAGGATGGCTGGGCGAATGGTCGGGCGGAATGGGCGAAGCGGCTCGGAAGCTCGCGCAAAGCTGTTTGCGCCTTGGCGTGTAGCCGCGACTTTTAAGTCGCGTTTGTGTGGAGCGCGGACGGCTCCGTTCCCGTCGGCGCGGGCAAGCTGCCCGCGCTCCTCACGCAGCCTGAAGGCTGCGGCTACATTCTGAAATTCCACGCGTCGGTCGAATACTTCTGCTCCACGAGCGTGGCGATTTCGTTTGCCGGCAGTTGGGAAAAACCCTCCGTCGCACGCCACCCGTTGCGCAACGCAGCCTTCACTGCGTCGGCGGAAACGTTCAGGTTCATCAAGAATTCCGAGTGCTCGCGGCTTTTGCGATAGTCCGGCTGCTTCGACGGCATCGGCAAAAGTTCGCTCACGAGTGCGAGGTCGAGATTCAGGAGGAACGAGCCGTGGAAGAGCAGAAAGTGTCGGCGGCGGCGTTGGGAGTTGCCCGAGAATTTCAGACCGCTAATCGCAAGGTCGGTGTGGCCGCACACGGCGATTTCCGATTCCCGATTTTGGATTTCGGATTTGAAAGAATGAGCCTCCTTACGTCGGCTCCTACGTGACAGCAGTGCTTCAATCGCCGCGCGGTTTCGCCCCATGATGAACCGGTTCGCGGTACTGATGCTGCGGAGCGGGCCGTCTTCGGCGATGCGCAAGACCAGCGCGTAACTGAGGCAGCCGGGGCCTTGCAGCACGGTGCCGCCGCCGGAACAGCGCCGCAGGATGGGAACTTTTCTGGGACTTGAATCATCCGAATCCAACCGGTGGGGCGAGCGTACGCGCGAGCCGAAAACCGTTCGAGCGCCTCCGCTTATCGGCGGCTCGTCAGTAGCCTCGCCCCACCTTTTGAGGCCCACTCCAATCTCACACGCCGCCACGTTGACTTCCGTCGCCACCTTGTTGGCGTAGCCGACGACGACGAAGTGTTCGTGCGGTTCCCAGAAGCGCAGCACTTCGTCGCCTTCGCCGGCTTCGGCGGCGTCCAGCAGCGCCTCGTCGCAAGCGAGGTTTTCCGCCGGCGTGGGCAGGGTGAGGTCGAGATATTTCATCAACGAGCGATTCGCTGCTATATTCAATCTGGCCATTGGCCGCCGTTCCGGGTGTAATGCGGCACGTTGTTGTTATCAGCGCGGTGCGGCACAGCGGCGCTGAGTTGCGAACCGAGATTGAATAGCAAAGTGGACACTCAAAGGAAAGCAGCCATGGATTCACGGTCAGATTCTCGCAAGCTGCCGACGCCTCCCGAGGTCAATGAGCAGCAGTGGAACGAGTTCTTGGGGTCGGTGTTGGAATTCGCGTTGAAGAGCCGGGGACCGGCTAGGGCGGGCCGGTTTTATGAAAAGCTGGGGCGGCGCCTTTACGAATCCGGCGTGAGCGCCTGCGGCCCCGTCAACACGCCTTACGTCAACACGATTCCCGCCGACCAGCAGCCGCCTTATCCCGGCGACTGGCAGATGGAGCGGCGGATCAAAAGCCTCATCCGCTGGAACGCGATGGCGATGGTGGTCAACGCCAACCGCGAGCACAGCGGTATCGGCGGCCACATCTCCACCTTCGCCTCCTGCGCCACGCTTTACGAGGTGGCGTTCAATCATTTTCTGCGCGGGCGCACCGACGACTTTGGTGGCGACATCGTCTATTTCCAGGGGCACGCCACGCCGGGTGTTTACGCGCGCGCCTTTCTGGAGCGCCGGTTGGACGAGCAACATCTGCACAACTTCCGGCAGGAACTGGCTGAAGGCGGCGGGCTGTCGTCCTATCCGCACCCGTATCTGATGCCGGATTTTTGGCAGTTCCCGACGGTTTCGATGGGCCTCGGGCCGATCCTGTCCATCTACCAGGCCCGCTTTAACCGTTACCTGCGAGCGCGCGGGTTTTTGAAGAGGGAAGAGCCGAAAGTCTGGTGTTTCATCGGCGACGGCGAAACGGATGAACCGGAGACACTGGGTTCGCTCACGCTCGCGTCGCGCGAGAACCTCGACAACCTGATTTGGGTCATCAACTGCAACCTGCAGCGGTTGGACGGGCCGGTGCGGGGCAACGGCAAGATCATTCAGGAGTTGGAAGCCCTTTTTCACGGCGCGGGCTGGAACGTCATCAAGGTCATCTGGGGTTCAGATTGGGACGCGCTGCTGGCGGCGGACAAGAGCGGGCTTTTGCTCAAGCGCATGGAAGAGGCGGTGGATGGCGATTACCAGAAGTATTCCGTCGAGCCGGGCAGTTACACGCGCAAGCATTTCTTCGGGAAATACCCTGAGTTGCTCGAACTCGTGAACCACCTGACCGACGAGCAAATCCACAAACTTCTGCGCGGCGGTCACGATTCCCAAAAAGTTCACGCGGCTTACAAGGCGGCGATGGAATGTGAAGGCAGGCCAACGGTCATCCTGGCCAAGACGGTGAAAGGCTACGGCCTGGGCGAAGCCGGCGAAGGCCGCAACATCACGCATCAGCAGAAAAAACTGAACGAAAAGGAGCTGCGCGAGTTTCGCGCCCGTTTCGGCGTGCCGATCAGCGACGATGTCATCGCCGAAACGCCGTTTTACCGCCCGGCCCCGGACAGCGCCGAGACGCAATATCTGCTGGAGCGGCGCGGGCAGCTCGGCGGATTCCTGCCGGAGCGGAAAGTTTCGGCGCCGCCGTTGACCGTGCCGAAGCTGGATTACTTCACCGAATTTCTCAAAGGCTCGGGCACGCTCGAAGTCTCCACGACGATGGCCTTCGTGCGCTTGTTGAGCACGCTGTTGCGGCATAAGGGCGTGGGGCGGCACGTTGTTCCGATCATCCCCGACGAGGCGCGAACTTTCGGACTGGACGCGCTTTTCCGCGAAGTGGGCATTTACTCGTCCAAAGGCCAACTCTACGAACCGGTGGACAGCAAATCGCTGCTCTACTACAACGAAGCCAAAGACGGCCAAATTCTGGAGGAAGGAATAACTGAGGCCGGGGCGATGTCCTCGTTCATTGCGGCGGGCAGCGCCTACGCCACGCATGGGCAGTACATGATTCCGTTTTTCATCTACTATTCGATGTTCGGCTTCCAGCGAATTGGAGACTTGATGTGGTCGGCCGGCGACATCAAGGCGAAGGGCTTTCTGCTGGGCGCCACCGCTGGGCGCACGACATTGAACGGCGAGGGCTTGCAACATCAGGACGGGCACAGCCTCATCCTGACCAGCGCGATGCCGACGTTGCTGACTTACGACCCGGCCTTCGCCTACGAAGTTGCGGTCATTGTGGCTGACGGGATGCGGCGGATGTTCGAGCGAGGAGAGGAAATTTTCTACTACCTGACGCTTTACAATGAGAATTACGCCATGCCGCCGATGCCGCCAAGCGTCGAGGACGGCATTTTGAAGGGCATCTACAAGTTCAAGGCCGGCCCGGAAAAGAAAAAGCTCAAGGCCCACATCTTTGGCAGCGGGCCGATTCTGAACGAGGCGTTGCGCGCGCAGGAAATTCTCGCCGAGAAATACGGCGTCTCGGCGGATGTCTGGAGCGCCACCAGTTACAAGCTGCTGCGCACCGACGCCCTGCGCTGCCGGCGTTGGAACATGCTCCATCCCACTGCGGCGCCGAAGAAGAGCTACCTCGAAACCATACTGGCGAAAGAGCAGGGCGCGTTCGTGGCCGTGTCGGACAACATCAAGACCGTGCCCGACCAAATTGCGCCGTGGGTGCCGGGCGGGTTGACGACGCTGGGCACGGACGGCTTTGGCCGCAGCGACACCCGCGCCCGCCTGCGCCGCTTCTTCGAGGTGGACGCCGAATGCACCGTCCTCGCCACGCTCTGGGCAGTGGCCAAGCAAGGCAAGCTCAAGCCCGCGTTCGTGCAGGAGGCGATGAAAGACCTCGGCGTGGACCCGGAGAAAGCTCACCCGCAGATCGTCTAGTGAAGTTCTGCGTCGAGAAGGCGCCGCTCGAGGCCCGTGCGTTCGGACGGGAATGCAGCCGGGCGGTTGGGAAAGAGAGTTCAGCCCACCTTGGGGAAAGGCGGGATACCCTTTTCGTAGCGTTTCCCTTGCACCGCGTAGCGGGTGCGTCCAAGTTTTCGGGCCAGTTCGGGGTCGGGCATCGTGCCCAGCAAGCGCTCTTCCGCCGCCGTCCAGCGTCGGGTTGGCTTGACCGGCGAAACCCCCCGCTTGGCTCGTCTGGCCTTCACCGCCTGAGCGGTCCGGCCCAGGCGACTGGCTACTTCTGCATCCGGCGCGGTGCCAAGCAATTGGTCTTCCGCTGCCGTCCAATACCGTATCGGGCGACCCACCAGTAGGCCCCGCCGCTCCCGCCGGAGCTGCACGGCCATAATGGTTCTCCCTAAGCGCCAGGCAACTTCCTTGTCGGCGTAACGTCCCAAGAGGCGATCCTCGGCGGGAAACCAACTCCGCCGCTTGGAAAGGCCCAGCTTCAGTCGCCGCTGAGTCACTCCTGTGACGCCTCGTTTCAAGCGTCGGGCCAGTTCGGCGTCTGGCATCGTGCCGAGCAATGCCTCTTCCTCCGGGGTCCACAGACGGAGGACCCTGCAGCAGGGAACGCCCAAGCGATGTCGTCGCTGAAAGATGCCATCGAGAGTGCGACCGGTTTTGCGAGCGATCTCACGGTCCGGGTATTTGCCCAGCAATTCGTCCTCCCACTCTTGCCAGGAACTGGGGGCGCGCAGCCGTCGTGCCCGCCCGAAATGAGCGAGCACTTTCCCGCTGTAGTGGCCGAGCAGGCGAACGAGTTCGGCGTCGGAAAGCCGCATGGAAAGGCCCAGCTTCAATCGCCGGTGAGTCACTGCCTTGACGCCTCGATTCAAGCGCCGGGCCAGTTCGGCATCCGGCATCGTGCCGAGCAACCGCTCTTCCGCCGCCATCCAGCGGCGGATCGGCGTAGCCGAAGGAATGCCCCGGCTGAGGCGCCTGACCTTGACCGCCGCGACGGATCTTCCCACGCGCCGGGCAACCTCCGCATCGGGCGCACGCCCCAAAAGACTGTCTTCGGCCGGCGCCCACCGGCGACGAGCGTTCCTCAACCTGCGCGATCTCACGCGACGGAGGATTCACGTACGGACGCGCCGATGCAAGAGTGGGCTTGGTTCGGCGTCCAGCGGCGCCCGACCAAATTGCGCCATGGGTGCCGGGCGGACTGATGACGCTGGGCACGGACAGCTACGGGCGGAGCGACACGCACGAGCGGCTGCGCCGGTTCTCCGAGGTGGACGCGGAGATGACCGTCATCGCCACGCTCTACGCGCTGGCACAGAAAGGGCAGGTTGAAATGCGAGCGGTGCAGAAGGCAAGGAGAGACTTGGACGTTGACCCCGAAAAAGTGCATCCCCTCATTGTCTGACAACTACTCTGGTTCTTTAATGACCTGACGCAGTTTGGGGGCCAAAGGAAACCGCGTTACGAATTCGGATAAGGCGCCGTTCCTCGTGCCGCGGCATCTTCGTCGCACGGGTCTCCCAAATCGTGCTTGCCACTGAATCTCGGTGCGCCTATTTTGCTGGGCGATGGGCAACAAAAAGCCAACTTGTGTTGCAGTGAATGACGCGTGTGCGGGACCTCCGATCTGTCCTCTGAGTAAAGTCAGGGCGGGGGCGGTCGTTTGCATCAAGCAGTTTTCCACGTCGCCTGAAGTGACCGATCGGCTTCGGGAGCTGGGCCTGTGCGAGGAGCAAAAAATCAAACTCGTGAGCCGCCATTCCAACTTCATTTGCCAGGTTTGCAACGCACGGCTCGGCCTCAGCCAGCGGTTGGCCGAGAACATCCTCGTTGAACCACTCCCCGGCCTGGTCCCGGCGGATTGACATGGGTGTGGACGCCCAGCCACTAACCTCGCTGACCGTCGGCACGACCGCAACGGTTGCCGAAATCAAATTGCCTTCCGAAAACCGGCCGCGGCTTTTGGAAATGGGGTTGCTCGTTGGCACTCCGGTCGAGCTCGTCCGCTTCGCTCCCTTGGGCGACCCCGTCGAGATCAAAGTGCGCGGTTACAATCTCACCCTGCGCAAACACGAGGCCGAACAGATCTGGGTTCGAGTCAACTAGTTTTGCCTTCTGAACCGCCACGACTTGGAATGAGTGACGGCCTCCATACGACCGACAAGCCGTCCGCCGGGCCCGCCAGTCCGACTCCTGTGCCCGTCGGAGACCGGGCTGCGACCAAGCCGGCTTTCCCCTCCTATGTGGTCTTGACGGGCAACCCCAACAGTGGAAAGACGACGGTTTTCAACGCCCTGACGGGATTGCGTGCCAAAGTCGGAAATTACGCCGGCGTCACGGTCGAGCGGAAAGAAGGCCGTCTGCGGGGCGCGCCTGCCGAAATGCAAATTCGCGTGCTGGACTTGCCGGGCAGCTACAGCCTCAGCCCGCAATCGCTTGATGAGCAGATTGCGCGCGATGTTTTGTTGCAGCGGCTGCCCGATGTGCCGCCGCCGGCGCTGGTCGTCGTGGTGGTGGACGCCTCGAACCTCCAGCGCAACCTTTACTACACGACGCAGGTCATCGAATTAGGTTACCCGACATTGATCGCGCTCAACATGGTGGACGTGGCTGAAAGCAACGGTCACCATGTTGACGCCCAAGGGCTTTCTGAGGCATTGGGCGTTCCCGTGGTGCCAATTGTCGCAACGGCCCGCACCGGCATCCCGGTTTTGCAGCGCACCATTATTTCTGTGCTGCGGGACGGTTGTCCATCCGCGCCGCGGCGTTTCTGCGATTTGCCGAGTGTCTTGGAACGGGAAATGAAGCAGTTGGCAGAATTGCTGGCAGAGATGTTTCCCGAGCGTCGCGCGCAAGCGACCGCTGAAGCCCTGTTGCTCCTGAGCAGCGAAAAGGCTTTGGCCACCAGCGCGCAGCATTTCTCTCCCGCAGTGCGCGAGGCCGTGGCCGCAGCGAGACAGCGGATTGAAGCGGAGGGCGTTGACTGGCGCACGGTTCCCATTGAAGGACGATACGCAAAGGCTGCCGCCATTCAGCAGGCGGTCACCACTGAAACACGCGCGTCCAGCGAGACTTTCAGCGACAAACTGGACCGCGTGCTGACCCACAAGATTTGGGGCACGGCGGTTTTTGTGGGCATCATGATGCTCATGTTCCAGAGCATTTTTACGTTTGCGCGCGTCCCGATGGCGGCCCTCCAAGCGGGCGTGGACCTTCTGGGCGGCGTGATTGGGCGTGTCATTCCGCCCGGCGACCTGAACAGCCTGCTGGTCAACGGCGTGGTCGCCGGCGTGGGGGCGGTCGTGGTGTTTCTCCCGCAGATATTGCTTTTGTTCCTGTTCATCGGGTTTCTCGAAGACACGGGCTACATGGCGCGCGCGGCCTTCCTCATGGACCGGTTGATGAGCAAGGTCGGCCTGCACGGCAAAAGCTTCATTCCGATGCTCAGCTCCTTTGCCTGCGCCATCCCCGGGATCATGGCGACGCGCACGATCGAGAGTCCCAAAGACCGGCTCGTTACCATCCTGGTCGCCCCGTTGATGAGTTGTTCGGCCCGCCTGCCGGTTTACACGTTGCTGATTTCCGCCTGCATTCCAGACATCAAACTCCTCGGGTTTCTCAAGCTCGCCGGCCTGACGCTGCTGGCCATGTACTTGTTGGGCCTCGGGGTCGCTTTGTTGATGGCGTGGCTGTTCAAGAAGACTTTGTTGAAGGGAGAAACGCCCATGTTGATCATGGAACTCCCGCCTTACCGGCGGCCGCTGTTGCGGCAGGTGCTGCGTCACATGTGGGACCGCTCGAAACTGTTCCTGCGCCGGGCCGGCACGGTCATTCTGGGCATCAACATTTTGCTCTGGTTTCTGGCGACCTACCCCCGCACAGACGTTAAATCGTTGAATCGTTCAAACGTTGAATCGGCAAAGCAGTCAACTGGTTCAACGATTCAACGGTTCAACGATTCAACGCCGATAACGGAAAAAGAAATCGCCGGTGAGCAGTTGCGGCACAGTTTTGCCGGCCAGGTGGGACGCATGATCGAGCCGGCCATCGCGCCCCTCGGGTTCGACTGGAAAATCGGCATCGGCATCATCGCCTCCTTTGCCGCGCGTGAGGTTTTCGTCAGCACCATGTCCACCGTCTATAACGTCGGGAGCTATGATCGGTCCGCGTCGAGCGTGAAAAACCTGGCCAAGACTCTTCAGTCACAGACGCGACCCGACGGCACGCCGGTTTACACCACGCTCACCGGGTTGACGCTGATGGTTTTTTATGTGTTTGCGCTTCAGTGCGCCAGCACGGTGGCTGTGGTCCGGCGCGAAACGAATTCGTGGAAATGGCCGCTTTTTCAGTGGCTATACATGGGCGCACTGGCCTGGGCGCTGGCGTTTATGACACGGCAAGTTGGTCTGCTCTGCGGCTGGAACTGACCTGGTCAGTCTGATGGACCCTCCCGCAAGGATTCCCAGTGGTGGTGCCAGAGGAGGGATTCGAACCCACGACCAAGGGCTTATGAGTCCCCTGCTCTACCCCTGAGCTACTCTGGCAATCCTATTGATTCTCAAATGCTTCTGAGCTGTTCGGCGTCGTCAACACTCTTGCATGGCATCCCGTTTTTGCATCCCTAAGACGCAGACAGGCAATCGAACAAGCCCGCATCATCATCCATAAAGACGACAACGGGCGCTTGGCTCTAGGTCGGAAAGAACCGACATCGTCACAAAGCATCTGGCTTCTATTATGCGTTTCTGAAACGAGGTCGCAAGCAGTTTCGCCGGTCGCTCAAAACGACCGACCGCGCATGGGCGCGCCGGCGGCTGAACGAACTTCGCCAGCAAGTCGCGCCGCTCTCCACTCAGGACAGCACCGCACTCGGGTTCACCGAACTGGCAGAGCGTTGGCTTGCCACTGTCCAGCATACGATGAAGGACGGGGCAACGTGACCGCATCGCGCAACTGTGTCGGAGCCTTGGCCTGCGCTTCACAGATAAGGGCGGAAGACCCAAAAGGAAAACGGGCGCAACTTGACACTACCTCCGTTTGGAGTTCCCCGAAGGCCTTCGGGGTTGGCGCAGACAGCAGCGTTTTGCCGCCTAAAGGCGGAACTCCGAACGGCTTTGCCAGTTTGCTTGGGGGCAGTGGCGAGTTGCGCCCTGGCTTGACAGTCTGTTCAGAAAAACTTTGCAACCCATAAGCAAAACGAGTCACATGAGCGCCTTGCGTCATCAGGACAATGTCATGAACGTGACGAAATCGCTGAGCGGGCTTCTGGCAATCTTGCCCCTTTTAGCGGCGGCCGAGTCCTTGGTTTATGAACCCTCCTCAATCATCCCGCCGCCGCCTGTGCGCGAGTTCCGCGGCGTCTGGGTTGCCACCGTCAACAATACCGTGTGGCCGTCGAAGAAAGGTTTGAGCACGGCGGAACAAAAGGCGGAGTTGATCGCCATCTTGGACCGCGCCGCCCAACTCAAGCTGAACGCCGTCATCTTCCAGGTGCGGCCCGCGTGTGACGCGCTGTACGCTTCGAGGTTTGAGCCGTGGTCCGAGTATCTCACCGGCACAATGGGCAAGCCGCCACAGCCTTTTTATGATCCGCTGGCGTTTGTGATTCAGGAGGCACACAAGCGCGGTCTGGAACTGCACGCCTGGTTCAATCCCTACCGGGCGCTGCATCCGTCAGCTCAGTCTCCCGTCGCCTCGAACCACGTGAGCCGGACACGCCCCAACTTGGTGCGCAAATATGGCAGTTACCTCTGGCTTGATCCCGGCGAGAAAGATGTTCAGGAATACTCGCTTAGTGTGGTGATGGACGTGGTGCGGCGTTACGATGTGGATGGCGTCCACTTCGACGATTACTTCTATCCTTACACGGAACGGGACAAGTCGGGCAAAGAACTGGATTTCCCTGACGAGGCGAGTTGGAAGCGGTTTGGCGCGGGCGGCAAACTGAGCCGCGAGGATTGGCGCCGGGAAAACGTCAGCGCCTTCGTGCGGCGCGTTTATGAATCCGTGAAGGCGGAGAAGCCGTGGGTGAAATTCGGCATCAGTCCGCATGGTATCTGGCGACCTGGATATCCGTCCCAAATCAAAGGCTTTGATTCATACGCGAAGGTGTTTGCCGATTCGCGCCAATGGCTGGCGAACGGCTGGCTGGACTACTGTGCGCCGCAGCTTTACTGGGCGATTGATTCCAAGGAGCAAAGTTTTCCCGTGTTGCTGAAATGGTGGAGCGAACAGAACGCGAGGGGCCGGCACCTCTGGCCGGGAATCAATTCGATCAAGGTCGGCGCCGGCTGGCAGGCAAACGAAATCACGAATCAAATCGGACTGGCGCGGAAACAACCTGGCGTCTCCGGCCACATCCATTGGAGTTTCTCGGCTTTGAAGAACGACGCCGACGGCCTCGCGTCCGCACTGGAAAGCAGAATTTACACGCAGCCCGCGCTGGTGCCCGCATCACCGTGGTTGAGCACCAATGCGCCTGGCCGACCGTCGTTTTTCATCAGCGGTTTGAAAAGCGGGAACCTGCGCTTCATGTGCGGCCCGGCCAAAGACACTCAGGCGTGGTTGTGGGTAATCCAAACCAAATCCGGCGGCGAATGGCAAACGGAAATCGCGGCCGGCGGAACGCGCACGCGCGTTTTGGGAGATTTTCATCCCGACGTGATCGCCGTTACCCAGATTGATCGCTTCGGAAACGCGAGCCAGCCGGTCGCGTTCGAGCGGAGGGGTTAAGGTTTTGAAAGGGCTGTAAGCCGAGTTTTGTCTGCCCCGCCCATGCACATGGGCGGGGGAGAGAATCATTTGTCTGAGCGGCCGATACCCGGGACCCGTCCCCCGAAGCATTTCGGGGGACCTGGAGCGGGCCGCTCCGTGGTCCCCTATTTGGCCTTGCGCCCGATGGGGTTTTCCGTGCCTCTGCGATTACTCGCGGAGCGGTAGGCTCTTACCCCACCTTTTCACCCTTGCCCGATCTGGAATTTCAAATTCGAAATTTGAAATCCCAAAGGGGCGGTTTGTTTTCTGTGGCACTGTCCGTCGGGACGCCTCGCGGCGTCGCCGCCCGCGTGTATCTCAAAGAACGCGCAAACTGAAGTTTGCGGCTACAGTCTGCGCGGCGAGTTACGCGGCATCGCGCCCTGTGGTGTTCGGACTTTCCTCCCCCGGCTCGCGCCAGGAGCGATTCTCCGCCCTTCCAAAACCGCTCAGAATATAAACCGTGGGCGGCGAATTAACAAGGTCGAACTCAACCAACCGCGAGCGAAATAGGACGCATTTTTTCATTTCAATAAGCGCCAGGCAACGGGGGCTTTGGCGAAGATCAGCGCGTGCAAGCGCTGCGGGCCGCCGTCCCGATGCGCAAAGCGTTTCATAAACCGGCCCACGCTCCAGCGCGTCTTTTTAGTTTGCACCTGGTCCAGCCAGGCGTTGGCCACACTGACCACCAGCCGCCGAAACAGGCCCAGCACCAAGGCTGGCATTCGGGTGGCGCACGCGGCTGCGGTCCTCGTCCAGCGAGATGTCCAAGGCATGGTGCAGCCGGCTCTCAATCACCCAGTAGCCGCGCTTGAGCTTGATCCACCCGTGCGCGTCCAGTTGGTCCAAGGTCAGGCTGCTAATCAAATACACGGTCTCGGTCGTCTTTTTGCCATTGCGCCGCACGCGCCGCACCAGCCGCCCAATCAATCGTGCGCCGGCAAAACCGACTTGCTGGGGCGTGACTTCCAGGCAGTCCAAGAGCCGGATTTCACGTCGGCTGCGGTTGCGTTCCCGGGTCAAGGCGCGGGTCTTCTGCGTGGGCCGAGGGGGGGAATTTCCCCGGCGTCAACAGTTGGGCCAGGGTTTGGACCAGTTCTTTCTGGTTGTCTTTGACGGTCAGCACGTAATCGCCTCCGCCGTCGAAGAGGATTTGTTGGACCGTCTCGGTCTGGGTGTGGATGGCGTCGGCCAGCGCAGTCTTGCCGGTCACGTCCACCTTGGCCAACAGCGCGCGCGCGGCGGGAATTTCGTTGCTGCCATCTTGGACGGCCACCGTGCCCAGCCAGTCCCGACTCGTCGGGATTGACGGCGCTGACCAGTTGGACGTGCGCGTGCCGCAAGCTTTTGCCATCCACAATGACCAGCCGGTCCTGCGCCGGGCCCAACAGTTGTTCCTGCCACAGCAACAGCGCCCGCTCGACGGCGTCGGCGTCCACGTGGGCCAGCACGGTGCGAAAGGGGGTGACGCCCGGACAACGAATGCGCCCGGTGCGCTTGTCGCGGCGAAAGCCCAGCGCCCGCAATTGCCCTTGCGAGAGCGTCGCCGCGTAATCGGCCAGGTCCTGCGGTCCGCGGCGCACCTGTCTGCTCAGGCAGGCGCCGCTGAAAGTGGCCATGGCGATGAGCGCCAACAATCCCGCCATCGGATAAGCCAGCGCTTTTGGGGAGCGGAACTCCGGCACTTGCGCGCGCAAGGTTTCGACCAGGCTGCGCATCTGCGCGGCCTGGGCGGTGCAGCGCGGGGTGACGTTTTCTTCGACCATGGCCCATTGGGGCGGCAGCGTGGGCGCGCGCAGCTTCACGCAAGCCTTCTTGACCAGTTCGCGCACCCAGACTTGTTTGGGTCGGTCGTGTTTTTGATAGAAATCCTCGGCGCTGCGTTTCCAGCCGGCGGTTTGGCCCAAGCGACTCCACCCGCTGACCTTGTAAGCGGTGCCCCGGTAAAGTTGCGGATCGACGAAACTCTCGGCCAGCGCCAGCGGATGGTCCCAGCGCGCCTGCCAGTCGGCCGCCAGGCGCGCCAGCATGAGCTTCATGAAGCGGCTGATGAGGTTGGGGTAGTGGCAGTCGGGCAGGACCAGCAGGCGCGAGTTGTTGGCGACCAGCGGCAGGCGGCGACGGCGCTGTTCGTCAGTCCAGCCGATGAAGGCATCGCGCGGCTTGAGATGCAAGGCGGCGGCGCTCCAGGCGGCCAGGGCCAGCCATTGGCCCTTGTAAGTGGCGACATAGCGCAGATGCTGGCCGACCAGTTCGGCGCTTTTGAGATAATGATGCGCGACGATGAGCTGGTCGAAGCGCTGAATTTCGTGCGGGTGGACGGGGCGCACGGTCAGATGTTCCAGGACGTGTTGTTCGTCGGGAGCGGGCCGGCGGTGGCGGCGGTGGTGTTGTTTCATGCCCGGCAGAGTAAGGAGGGCGACCGGGCTTGTTCCGCAAAATCGATCAACCCGCCCTGCCTCAGAAACTTGCGGTCATGGAAATGCGCGCCCTAGTTGCTCTTGGTGACGGTGATCATGCTGTTGTTTCGAGTCACATCGCTAGTTGACCTAGCGATGGCAAAGTAAGCTAACAGTGTTATTCGGACAAAGTCAGTTTGTCATATCGCCGAGATTGCCGGGAAAAGACAAAGTTGCTGAATGTCCTTTTCACAGGTAGAGCCTGGGTCGCGGGAGTCGCCGCGTCAAGTTCACTTTTAGCGGCTTGCTTCGGACGCGCCAGCCCCCACCCACGTAAGGTAGGGACGCGGCGCCGCCGCGTCCTCATCTCGGACAAGCCGGCGGCTCGTCCCTACCCACGATAACGAGGTGGGAGGGTTGGCGTCCAACGCTGACCTGAACTGACTTCACCCGGCTCGCGCGCGAAGCCGAAAGGCGCAGCTTCACCTGACGGCTACGGACCAAATCCGGCGACGGCGGGACACGCCGGGCCAAGAAACTGAAGATCATCCGGCTGCCGGCAAACGCTTGTCCTTACTTCTTTTGCGCCGCTTTTCTTGCCGCCCACACGGCTGTCATTCGAGCAGAGAGTTTGGCCTTCGCTGCCGCAGTCATCTTGCGTTTGGGTTTCTTCACCGGTTTCACTGATGATTTTTTTCCTTTAATCTTCGCCCACCGCGCTCGAACTGCCGCGGCGATATTGGCTCTGCCGGCAGCACTCATCTTGCGCTTTCTTTTCGCAGCCACACCACTTCGAGCTTTGGCAGGCACCCCGAAAAGCCTGTCGAGTTCCTTTTGGTGCGTCGCGATCTTTTCTTTGAGATTTGCGGCGTGACGTAACTGTTGTGCGGTTAGGTTAGTTATTGTATTCACGTGTTCACTTTACCAATGCTGGGGCGGGAATGTCCAGAGAGAATAATGGTCGTGAATCCCTTTGCCAAAGCCCAGCGGAAAGGCAGGCCGGAGAAGCAGGCGGATTTGATTTGAGCGGTCGCTTGGCTGGAAGCCGTCCAGTAACACTGCGCCTGCGGTTGCCAGCGGTGGCGGCTTTGCCCATAGTTGAAGGAACTCGGTCACAAACATGAGCGCCGAAATCCTGCGCGACACCGACCTTGCGGCAGCCATTCAGTTGGGCAAGGCGGCCGGGATGACCACCCGCGAGATTGTCCGCGAACTGACGCGCGGGATGACGCACGCGGATGCGCTGCGACTTGCGAAGCGCGCCGCTCCTTTGTTGGATGTCGGCGTTGGGGAGTTTATCCGGGAAATTTCTCACGCGGCTGGGATTGCCGACCCCGAAAGCTTTCGGGGCAACCTTCAGGTTGCGATTCCCGGACAGACGCTGGCCGCGCGGCGCAAACTTCACCACGTGACACGTGGTAAAGTTTGCGGCTACAGCGTGTGAAATTTCCGGGTTAGGCGGTTGAGGAGGAACGAATGAAGCTCAGGCTGCTTCGAGTCGCGCCAGGAAGCGGTCGCTGTAACCTGCTTTGTGAAGTTTGCCGTAGTCCACGCGCCCCTGCTTCTTGACCAGCTTCGCTTTCGCGGCCCGCAGAAGCTGGTGCGTTGCTTTAGCCAGCAACTCCGCCTCGCTCTTCGTTTTCGGTTCCGCAACGGTCTTCATGCGGGAAAGCATCGGTTAAGCAACTGCTCGATTCAACTCGAGAATGGGTCCTGAGGATTGACCCGCAATCGAGCGCGATTGGCGCGCAGGGGGCCGACGGGGCTGGGCAACAAACAAAACGGCGACGGGCGTTACGGCACCGTCGCGCATTCTTTTCGGCGTTGTCGAGTTTGCGACCGAGGGGTTGCGGCGCAACTCACATGCCCTCGTAGTATTGGTAAAGGCGGTCGTTGAGGAACACGCGGTATTTTTCCCCGAACAGCATTTTCCGCTCTTTTTCGATCCTAACGGTCAGGTGCTCGTTGTCGCCGATCTGGATGGCATGGGTCTCTTTCAGGGGTTCATTGATCAAGCGGGTGTTCCGTTTAACTTCGCGATGGTTGACCTTGATGACGGTTTGCCCCAACAACTGGCTGAAATTAAACTCAACCAGGTGTTTCTCGTTGCGACCCACCTCGATGCAAAACTTCATAAATCTCTTCGATTCAAAAACAGCAATAATCCTGCCATTTTGACAAGCGGAATGCCGCGAGACGAGGGGACCTGGAATTCCCCCCAACGCATGTTTTTCCGAGTTGAACCGGGCTTGTCAGGCGGGGCCGTCGGGCTTGAGTGTCTCCAGTAACGCGCCCAGACGGGACGCTCTCCCCACGCTTCGGAACGGGACTGGACCCGAGGTTGAGAGGATTGTTGCCATTTCGCGCATTGCCAAGCTGGAGGCGAATGAGTTAAAAGAAGTCGCGATGTCCACGGTTGCTGAACAACTCCGCCAGGCCCGCCAAGCCCAGAACCTTACGGTCCATCAGGTGGCTGAGGTGACCAAAATCCGCACCGACCACCTCCGCGCGTTGGAAGACGGCAATTACGAGACGTTTTCCGCCCCGGTTTACATCCGGGGATTTGTTCGCAACTACGCCACGCTCCTGAAACTCGATCTGCCCCCAATCATGGCGGCGCTGAATTCGGAACTGGGACAAACCGAAAAGTTTCGCGAGGCGCCGTCGCTGTCGGGCGCGGGACGAGGCCCGCTGGACTTGCTCATGTTCCGACTTTCGCGGGTTAACTGGCGCAGGGCCTTGGTAGCGCTGGGTGCGGTTGTGTTGTTGGCTGCGATTGCAGTGGCTTATCTCGGTTGGCGACATGCCAAGGCCGCTGACCCCCTGAAAGGTGTGAAACCGGGACTTTACCAGCCGGCCCAAACGCCGGGGGAAACCTTGCCGTTGCCGCCCGCTGCTCCGCGACGATCCTGACGCCATTTCTCAACAGTCTGCATGAATCGAGGCACGCTCGGCGGGCGCGCCGTTTGTGCCGAATTTTATAAACAGTTCGCGTTGAAACCAGTCTCAAGAGCATCCGACCGGTGGGGCGAGCGTACCCACGAGCCGTAAAGTTTCTTGAGCTGGTTTCATAAGTCTCTGGCTGGTGGGGCGAGCGTACTCGCGAGCCGGAAAAGGCCCGGATTTTGGACCGTCTGCGGCTCGTCAGTAGCCTCGCCCCACCTTGTGAAACCAGTTCTAGAGTTCGGCCTTCCGGCGGCTCGTCGGGAGCCTCGCCCCACCTTGTGAAACAGTGTCACAGTCATCCCACAGGAATCCCACAAAAACCCTTGAAAATTGGGCGTTTTTGACGTTTCTTTGCACTATGGGATGGGATGAGCCGCTTTTTTGAGCCATGCAATTCAAAATCACCAATAAATTCAATGGTTTTAACCATGTTTCCTATGGGATGGCTGTGAAACAGTGTCAGAGATCGCTCAGGTAAATCGCCCGGTTGCGCCAGAGATAGATGATTCCAGAAAGGGCGGTCAGCAGCACCGCCAGCCACAGTGCAGCCAAGGCGAACGCTGGGGCCCAAGGCTTCAGTAAACTCTGTAACCACGGCCACCATTCCACGGAAGCGTCCAAAGTCAGCAACGAAATGATCGCCACCATTTGGGAGATGGTTTTGTGCTTGCCGTAGCCCTCAGCGGCCAGCACGACGTTCTTCGACGCCGCGAGCAGGCGCAGGCCGGTAATGGCTAGTTCCCGCGCCACGATGATTACGACCATCCACGCCTCGACCTTGGCATAAACCGCGTATGGCCCGAGGTGAAAGACTACCGGCAGGTCGCCCGCCAGCATCGCTTTCATGTGGCGCTCGACCAAGGCGATGAAGGCCGAGCAGGTGAGGATTTTGTCCGCCAACGGGTCCATGAGGATGCCAAAGTTGGTGGTCAGCCCGCGCTTTCGTGCGATCCGGCCATCGAGCAGGTCCGTGATGCTGGCGGCGATGAACAACGCCAGCGCCAGCGTGTCGTTGACCGGCGATCGGGAGAAGACAGCCCATAAAAAGAGCGCGGTCAGCACGAACCGTGAGATGGTCAGTTTGTTGGGCAGGTTCACGCTGCTGTTTTAACGCAAAGGCGCAAGGAAGCAAAGGCGCAAACCGCAGAGTGTTTTCACGCTTGGCGTCTTTGGGCCTTTGCAGTGCTACCTCTGAGGATCGCGCAAGTTCAGCAAGATTTTTGGGGTCAGAGTTCGCCAACGGATGAAAAGTGCCATCGGATAAAAGCATCCGTTGAAACCTTCCATCCGTTGGCGCTTTGGAGGGATCGTGCACTTGGGGTTGGGTTGCGGCTCTGCCGCGCTGCGTCTCTGCGTTAATTCAGCGGCTCGGCGATCAGGTCGTAATCGGTGTGGCCAACCACCCTGACCTGCGCAAACTCGCCGATGGGCAGCTTGCCCCGCATGTGAACGCGCCCGTCAATGTCCGGGGCGTCGGCCTCGCCGCGAGCAACGAAATAATTTTGAGTTTTGAATTTTGAATTCTTGGTTTCACGTTTGCGTAGGAGGCCGTGTTCCCACGAACGCACGTTTGCCGCCTGTAATTGCTTCGCGTCCGCCTTGCCCTCGACCAGCACTTGGAGCGTCCGGCCCATGAACGATTCAGCCACCTGCACGGCCACTTCGTGCTGCGCGCCCATCGCCAGGTCGCGCCGGCGTTGTTTCACTTGATCGGGAATTTGATCGGCCATCTTGCCGGCGACCGTTCCTTCTTCCTGCGAATAGGTGAAGACACCGAGCCGCTCAAACTTCGTTTGGCGGATGAAGGCGAGGAGTTCCTGAAAGCAGGTTTCGGTTTCACCCGGAAAACCAACGATAAACGTCGTGCGCAGCGCGATGCCGGGGATGCCCGCGCGAATCCGGCGGATGAGACCAACAATGTGTTGCCGCGAGGTCTCGCGCCGCATCCGTTCGAGCATGTTCTCGTGGACGTGTTGCAACGGGATGTCCACATAGCGCGCGACTTTCGGACACGCAGCAATGGTTTGGATCAATTCATCCGTCCAGTGCGCCGGGTGCGTGTAAAGCAGCCGAATCCAGAAATCACCGGGCAGCGCGTTCAACTCGCGCAGCAAGGTGCAAATCGTCGCAGCCTGCGCGGGCAGCGATTTCATTACGGATGAAAACCGTTCCGGTGACGAAATTGCGCGGCTGTGATTGGGGCGCAGGTCCAAGCCGTAGTAGGTCGAATCCTGCGAGATCAGATTTAGTTCTTTCGCTCCATCGGCGAGCAGCGCCTTCGCCTCGGCGATGATGTCCGCCTGCGGTCGGCTGCGATAGCTACCGCGAATCCGGGGGATCGTGCAAAAACTGCAGGGGTGATTGCAGCCCTCGGCGATTTTTACGTAGGCAAAGTGGCGCGGCGTGAGCCGAAACCGCGGCGTCGTGTAATCGGGGATGTAGGTCGGACGTGGATTGACGTCAACAAGCGGCGGATCAGTTTTGAGTTTTGACTTTTGAATTTTGAGTTCAAAGGCAGCGTGGCCTTTGTTCGGTTCCGCAAACGACGCGCGTTTTTCATCCGACTCGACAAACCGCCCGACGATCTTCTTCTTCGATGTTGGGCGTTCGATGTTGGGCGTTCGATGTTTCTTCCCTATTCGCTGGGCGCGCCGTGCCATCGCCTGCCGGACGATATCCGTGACTTGCGTAATCTGGTCAACGCCCATGAACGCGTCCACTTCCGGCAGCAGTTTGGGCAATGTGTCGCGGAAGCGTTGCGGCAGGCAGCCGGAAACAATCAGCGCCTGCTTGCGCCTTTTGACCTCACGCAGCGCGGCAGATTCCAGGATCGCATCCACGCTTTCTTCCTGCGCGGCGTCAATGAACGAGCACGTGTTGACGATGACTGCGTCCGCCTTTGTGACATCGTTCGTGATCGCGATGCCGTCCTTGAGCAGCACGCCGAGCATGATCTCGGCGTCAACCAGGTTCTTGGCGCAACCAAGCGAAATCAGGCCCACGCGCACGGGGCGTGGTGTGATATTTTCTTTCATCGAAGATGCCGACCTTGCGTCGCGAGAGTCGCGCCGGCAACCATTCGGATTTGAGGCGCCGGAGCGGCGGAAGCAGGTCAGCAATTGCCACACGGGCCGACACAACGCGCAACCAGCTTTCGCCGCAAAGAAGGGTGAGGGTCTCTTTCAACCGAGACGCCATGCCCGTCGAAGCAACGGCTGTGGCGCGGGCTATACCTTGCCCAGTTTCTTAAGCGCACTGAAACTCCGTTTCACGGCATCGAGCGGGTCCTTGCTGGTCTCCTGCTCGACAACATACCACTCGGTCTTGCCCTTGCCCTCACAGAAAGCGAAAACCTCCTTCCAGTCCGTCTTGTCCTCACCGACGACCGCCTCCGGCCCGGCGCCATAGGCTTTGAGGTGGATGCTGCGGGCGCGGCCAGGATACTTCTTCAGCACGGCCACCGGGTCGGCCCCACCAGCGAGGCAATTGCCTGTGTCGAGTTGCATGATGACCTCGGCCTTGGTGTTTCCAAAAAAGAGATCCCACGCCGGCTCACCGTCGAATTTATCGAAGTCGTGCGCATGAGCGTGGTATCCGAGCAACACGCCGTCGGCCTTCACTTTGTCGGCGATTTCATTGAAGAGCTTGGCCTTGTCGAGCCACTCCTGCTTGGACTTGCCCCGTATCGTCGGAACGATGAGAAACTTGTTCCCGATGACGCGGTTGTAAGCGACTGTTTCCTTGAGCGCGTCGCCCAGCACCGACTCGTAAGGCGTGTGCGTGCCGCAGGCCACAAGCCCGTTGTCGTCGAGCAGCTTTCGCATTTCCTTGGCGCTGCGACCGTGGTAGCCGGCGAATTCAACGCCCTTGTAGCCGATCTTTGATACGGCCGCGAGCATGCCGGGCAGGTCGGTCTTGCATTGCTCGCGTAGCGAGTACATCTGCAGGCCGACGGGTATTTTCGCGCCGGGCGCGGCCTGCGCCACGCGCTCCATGCCGATGCCGAGTGTCAATCCGGCGACGCCGATGCTGCTGCGGCAGAGAAATTCGCGGCGTGTAACTCCTGGAGACGAAACATAATTCATAATGGGATCCTTTTCGTTGGTGATGGTTGAACGGGCGACCGGCATTGCATGGCGAATCCTAGTCCAGCCGCCAATCGCACGTCAAGATGGCCGATGAGCCGGTGGGCTAGTTTACAAAGAAAGTGAACGAGTGTTGTGAAAAGAATTAGTTGCGGTGGCGCTTCCGAGATTCGTCAATCATTGCCTGCACCCGTGCCGAAAGCCCGGGGTTTTGGTTCTCCATTTCGATCAACAGTTTCTCAAGTTCTTCGTCGCGTTTCTGGCGTAGCCAATCACGCACTGGCTGTCCGTCAAGAGTTACGTTCGATTGTTGCGCTATTGCGAGAATGGTCAATTCGAGGGCTTTCGTCTGACTTTGGAGTATCGCATGGCTGGCTGCGAGGGCGCGGACGGCTTCAAGGAAATGATTTGGGTCTGGCATGTCACAAGACTAGCCGGAGGCAAAAGCGGCGCAAGCCGTCAATTTTGAGAACTTAACGTGAGTCAACTGCCCCCAAAACCAGTTCTAGTCAGCCAGCGCCACGACTTCTTCCAGTGTCCAAACGTGGTCGGTCAAGTCCGCTTGGATACGAAAGACCTTGCTCGAAGCAGCCGGGTCCAGTATCGTGTCAGCAGCATATTGGAGCTAGAGGGAATCAAACCCTCGGCCAGCGGATTTACAGTTAGCTGCCGTCGTCAGACTAGCCCCGTTGATGCCTGCGGGTGGCGTGGTTGTCACCGTGAAGTCTCACCACGCCACCCGTTTTGTTTTGTTGGCGACCTGTTGCGGCGTCACAGGCCCCCGTCGTCTCTTCTCATAAATGATAAAGCGAGAAAGTTGCTGCGGCATCTGCCGCAACCTTTCTCGCTTTGTTTTTTATTCTTGGGAGAGGCGGCTCCCAAGAGCCAAGACCAGTTAATACCTGAACCGTCTTTACGTCAACAATAAATTTCCGATGAAAATTCTAGCGCGACCTTTTGGAACGGCACCGCGCCTTTGGGGCCGTGATCGCCTTATTGGAAAGGCCAATCACGTCTTGCAGGATGGAGTGCATCCGCATATTGGGGTCGGCTGGGCGTTTCTTCTTAACAGGTTTGCGCATGTCCAGAGCCTAAACCAGAACGCCCCGGCATGTCAGCCGATTTCCAAAGTAGCCCACTACCGATGAGCCGGCAGTGTCCTAATTTGATGGGAGTTCGCCCGCTCCGGCCTGTGACAACGACCAGAGCGGGCGGCTAACAATTCCGCGCCGTCGGTCAGGGCACGACGGCGGTGATGGGGGCGGTGGGCTGGCTATCGCCCGTGCTGCTGCGGGCGCTGACGGTGATGTCCACCGTTGCCCCAGCCGGCAAGTTGGCGATGACGACTTCGGGGTCTTGCGTCAATTGCTCGGCCAGCTTCGCGCCGCCGGCGGCGGGGGTCACCCTGAACCGGTAACCAGTCGCGCGGCGCGCGTCGTCGCAGTGAATGAACAGCGTCTGGCTGCCCGCCGCGCCCGGCGTGGCGGTGAGGTTTTCGGGAACTCCCGGCGTGCTCGGGTCGCTCGGCTTGTCGAACCCGAACGCATACCAGCGGTCGTCGTTGTCTCCGATGAGTTGCGAGAGTTCATCGCGCAGACCCCCCGCGCGTGCCCGACCGGCGGCAATCCCGGCTTCCAACGCGGCCTGTCGCGGCGAAGCCTTGGCGAAGACGGATCGCCTTCAGCCTTCAGCTTTTAGAATTTTGACATTTGCCAAATATTGACGCTGCCAAATTTCCGGCGCAAACTCGCCTCATGGCGAAGAAATATGGATGCACTCGAAACTAAAACAATAATTGAGCAAGCATTGCGCGATCCGCGAAACTTTCCCTTGCTGGTTTATGTCGCTATTTTCATAGTTGCAGCAGGAGGCGCATGCTTTTGCGCTTATTTACGTCGCAAGGGACAGAACTTTGCGGACAAAGAGGACATTCAACGGCTTACAGAAATTGTGGAGAGCGTTCGCAGTCAACACGCCGAACGTTTAGAAAATCTTGCTCACGAGAATCGTAAAGCTCTTGCATACGGAAGTCGGGAACACCAATTGCGTCTGGCAGCTTTGGATCGTCGTCTTGAAGCGCATCAGCAAGCGTTCACGCTTTGGCGGAAACTGCTTTTTGTAATGCACACTGACAAACTGGATGGCGTCCTGATTGAATGTCAGAAGTGGTGGGATAACAACTGTCTTTATCTCGAAGCCGAAGCTCGTGAAGCTTTTGTTCGAGCTTTCCAAGCTGCAGGCAGTCATGAAAATCTTCTTAAGTGTCTCGACCGTGGGATCGCTACAAAGGAACAAATTAAGCAAAACGGTGATATAATCCGAGCCGCCGGACCTGCAATCGTTCAAGGAGTTGCATTGCCTCCAATAAAGGACTCCAAGGCCGAAGATATTTCATGAATGACAAAGACAATTTTGCGCTGGTGCGAAAGCCATCTAATGAAGTCGAAAAATCTGCGCCACACGCAAAGCGTATTCTGTCTGGCATCGTTGCAGACACTCTTGCACTAGCCAAAAAAGAGAAGAAGCGACAGGAACGTGAAGCCTACGCCGCCATGTTACGCGCAATCCCCGCTGGAGTCTTACAAAAGATGCCTCGGATGGTATCAGTGCCCTCTAAACCGCGCGAAAAGCCTGCGGACGAAACAGTTTGATCTTTCAGTCCTCACGCCTAAACAAATCGTCAGCGTCGGCGACCGGCGAAAGCCGACCCGATGGATGTGCTGGCTGCGTCCTCACGCCCGAACAAATCGTCAGCGTCGGCAACTTCACGAAGGCGGTTGTGTTCACGTGGAGTCATTGGGTCCTCACGCCCGAACAAATCGTCAGCGTCGGCAACGCCAGACCTTTACGCCGGATGAAGACACGGCCTACGTTGGTCCTCACGCCCGAACAAATCGTCAGCGTCGGCAACTGCGGACATTCCTCATCGCTGAACCTAAATGTGTTCCCGCTGCATTTGCGAGCGAGTCCTCTCGGGTGTCGGGTGTTGAATTTCCGCAGCGCAGGACACCGAAGCATCCATGCTGTAACAGGCAAATGCAATGCGCGAGCACTGCAGCTTGCCTGACCTGACACTTTACCGCTCGCAACGGGCGGTTTCTGCGGCAAAACCGCAGAGGCTCTTGCGTCCCTCACGGAAAACGCTTCGTCGGCAACGGGGGCTTAATGCCCGTCACGTTAGCGCCGACGCTGAATTTGTGGTGTCTTGCGACGCCAACGGGCTGCGAGGTTGAGGCCACCTCCGCCTTAAATTTTTTCGCAATCATCCACGCCGCCGCCGCGTCGCGGTGGAACATGGTGTGGCAATGCGGACAAATCCATTCGCGTTCGCCCAAATCCTTCGGCGTGGGTTTGCCGCACTTCGGACAATCGCGCGTGGTGAAGGCTTCGCCAACGTCCTGAATTTCCTTTGGAGTCGTCGAGCGTTCCTTCTTGTCTTTGAGATACGAAATAAAAAGTGAAATGGCGTGGTCGTAGGAAATGCGATTGATGGCGCGCCGCGCCGCGCCCAGACCTTTTGGCGATGGTGTTGATGGCTTGCTTCGCCGCGTCTGTGCCGGACGCCATTTGCCGATAGCCACATTGTCAAACGAGCGCAGAATTTCGCACGCGGCGTTGTGATAAAAATCTCGGCGGGCTTCGGCAAGATGAGTTTGCATCCGCGTCATTCTTGCCTGCGTCCGCTTCATGTTTTCTGATTTGACGTTATCGTGTTTGCCTTTTATCCAGCGGCCTTCCTTGTCAAAGCAATCGGGATTGTTTTTGCGCCGCTGACGGTCGAGCTTGCGCTGCACACGGCGAAGACGTTTCAAGAACCGTTCGTCCCGTGCCAACTGTGGCTGTTTTTCAATATGGTCGGAAGCGCCAAAGTCCGGGCTGTCGAGCGGCGTGATAGTGAGCGCGATCTTGATGCCCGGATCAACGCCCGCCGTGCGGTTTGTGGCCGGAAAGTTCTTGGCAACGTCGGAAGCAGCCGCCTCGAACATCACAATTAGATGACGCGCGTCGCGTTTCCCGGCGATGGCGATTTGTTTGATAACCGCGCTGTCGGGCAATGGGCGATGAATGATGACTTCGCATTTTTTCAAAGCCTGCCCGCCAAAAGCGGACAAATCGGAAAATCTTTTCAAGGCAAAGCGGCCATAGAAGATTTGCAGTTGCAACGCCACTGGCTCGCCTTTGCGCTTGAAACGCGGCCGCCGGAATTTGCCTTTAAGCCACATTGCACTGCACTTTGCAAATTTGTCCCGCAACCGTTGATAAATCCCTTTGCGGAGTCCGAAGTAATTGTCGTATTTAGAATTGACCAGCGCGTCGGCATAAGCGACCGCCAATTTGCGGCGGGCGATGACCAGACAGCGCGAGCCGTCTTTCTTGCGCGTCGGAATGGAGGCGACTTTCTCCACATATTCCCGGCGTCTTATTTGCATGGCCTCTTCAAGCGGCACTTTGCGTTCCTCGGCGAGTTTTCGGGCGGAAACGACAGCCGTTCCACGAGCTTCCTTGGCGAGCGAGAGATCGAGCAACTCGTTTTTCACGCAAGCAGCGCGCCCGTGAATCCATTCGCGTTCCGCATGGCGCTGTGAACGCACGAGATGATTCCACACCAGACGCAATTGTTCTTGGGAAGGATCAAGAATGTCCTCTTGCGCCGGAGTGAGCCGCAAGCGGTAGCGATACGCCAAAGTTTTTGTGGCCTCGGACATTTTGTCAGACTGCAATGACGATGGTGCGATCGGGTTTAATCGGCAAGCCAAAGTTGATCACGCCCAATTCACAATCAGTTTTCCGCGCCTCCGCGCGGCGCAACGGATTCGGAAAAGAGTTGACTTTTGCGGCAATTCAGCCCCCAAGGTTTGGGCTTTAGATCCGCGAAGCGTAATGACAGTGATTTCGTCGTAAAATGCTGATTTAGAATTGGTAAGCGATGCGGAAGCCCGGTTTTAACGGCGTAAAAAAAGCCGTCAAGGTGTTTGACCGAGTCTAAAACGGCGTCAAAAAACCCTTCAAGGTGCTTGAGCGGGTCTGAGACGCCGTCAAAATTGCCGTCAAGCTACTGGAGTGAGTTTTCAACGCCGTCAAAAAAGCCGTCAAGCTGCTTGAGCGGGATTCAAACGTCGTCAAAATTGCCATCAAGCTGCCTGAGCGGGTTTCGAGCGCCGTCAAAATAGCCGTCAAGCTGCTTGAGCGGGTTTTGAACGCCGTCAAAAAGTCCCTGCCGATACGGAAGCAGGTTTTCAACGGCCTCAAAATTGCCCTGCTGGAGCGGCAGCGCGGTGCGGACGCCCTTGCGAAAGCCATTCCGCAGCGTTCGATCCTCGAATCAGGACACTGCCGACGAACCGGCTCACAGTTTTCTTTTTCGCACTCCAGACTTTGGATTCCCAACCTCGGACCCCCATCCGCCAATTACCTTCTTTGTTTGCGCCCCGTCACGTTCCCGCTAAGCTGCACGGCAGCCGGTTCCGATTCCGTGCCACTATGAAGACCAAAGTCAAAATCAGCGAGACCAAACTAACGCGCCGCCAATTCATGGGTGGCACCGCTCTTTCCGCCGCCGCCTTCATGGTTGTGCCGGGCGCGGTGCTCGGATTGCGCGGCGCGACGCCGCCAAACGAGAAGCTCAACCTCGCCGGCATTGGCGTCGGTGGTCAGGGAAACCACGATCTCAGCCAGATGGAGAGCGAAAACATCGTGGCGTTGTGCGACGTGGACCAAGATTACGCGGCGCGCACTTTCCGGAAATACCCGGATGCGAAGCAGTTCACAGACTACCGCAAGATGCTCGACGAGATGAAGGAGATAGACGCGGTCGTCATCGCCACGCCTGACCATCATCATGCCTTCGCGGCAATGGAGGCCATCAGGCGGGGCAAACACGTCTATTGCGAGAAACCGCTGACGCACTCGGTGTGGGAGGCCCGCCAACTTGCCAGGGCTGCGCATGAAGCGAAAGTCGCCACCCAGATGGGCAACCAAGGCCAGGCCGCCGAGGAAACGCGCCGCCTTTGTGAGTATGTGTGGGGCGGCGCCATCGGCAAGGTGCGTGAAGCGCACATCTGGACCGACCGACCGTCGCAAGGTCTGTTCAAGGAATACTGGCCGCAGGGTATCGCCCGGCCCAAGGACACGCCAGCGGTGCCGACGACGCTGGAGTGGGATTTGTGGATCGGCCCGGCCCCCATGCGGCCGTATCACCCGGCCTACCTGCCGTTCAAATGGCGTGGTTGGTGGGATTTCGGCACCGGCGCCCTGGGTGACATCGGCTGCCACTCAATGGATCCGATCTTTCACGCGCTCAAACTCGGCGCGCCCCTCAGCGTCCAAGCCGCCTCCACGCGCGTCAACGAAGAGACTTTCCCGCTCGGTTCCATCGTGACCTATCAATTCCCGGCGCGTTCGGCTGCGCCGCAGGCAATCAACTTCCACGTGAAGGGGCTAAAAGGCACGACCGCCGGTGGCGTCGAAATGCCGTCTTGCAAGCTCGTCTGGTATGACGGCGGACTGCGCCCGCCGCGTCCCGACGGCTTGCCCGAAGGAGTACTGATCGGGGACAACGGCCGGCTTCTCATCGGCGACAAAGGCTTTATTCTTGGCAACACAGTTTACCCGGAGTCACGCGGCAAAAAGCTTGGCCAGATTAGCCAGACCATTCCGCGCTCCCCCGGGCATTACCGGGAGTGGCTCGATGCCTGCAAGGGCGGCAAACCCGCCGGTTCCAATTTCGATTGGGCCGGACCGCTGGCGGAGTCGGTCCTGCTCGGCAACGTTGCCCTGCGCGTTCAGCTTCGCGAAGACCTTACCCGTTGCAAGCTGCTGTGGGACTGGGCGGACCTGAAGTTCACCAATCTTCAAGACGCGAACGAGTTCATTCACCGCGAATATCGCGCCGGGTGGAGTCTTTAACCTGGAAATCTCACACGCGGCTCGAATTACCCACGGCGTGTAGCCGCAACCTTCAGGTTGCGATTGCCCGCTGGACGCAGGCCGCCGGGCGCAAACTTCACCACGTAAAACGTGGTAAAGTTTGCGGCTACAGCGTGTGAAATTTCCGGGTTAAGAGGGTGGAGAAACTGGGCCTTCAAACTGACCACCGATTGGTTTCAAGGGCAGGAAATCGGCAAACAGCGCGGCTGTTCTTGGCTACATTTCGGTCGTCCTGGCTGCCGGAACATAGGTGGCTGGTGGAACGACGGCGCCAGGCGGCGCGTTCGTGGCGGGCGGAATGGTTTCCGGCGGCATCCCCAGTTTCGTGCGCAATCGGGCGCGGTATTCCGGCAGCAGCCCTGCTTGCGGATCCAACAACCGATCCAGCACGTCCCTTTGAATCTCTTCAAGCGGTGGAATGCGGATGCGTTCCCCGCTGGAAGCGGTTTCGCGTTCATAACGTTGATAAACCTTGGTGGCCAGCAGCCAGAAGCCCTCGGCCCGGTCGTCTTCATCGAGGAGGAGGCTTCTGAACCGGTTGAACATCAATTCCTCCAGCACCGCCTTGATGCGGTCGCGGGAAGTTTCGCTCACGTCCTCTTGGAGTCGGGCGAGGGCGTAGGTTTCGAGCGTCATGTTTGCCGGCAGCGAGTTCGTATCGCCGGTAATCAGATTGTCTTTTGGATATTTGGTCGCCAGGTATTTGAACCATTTGGCCGCTTCCATTTCGCGATTGTAGCCGTAAAGGAAATAGACGGCGTCGCGCAGGAAGTTCCGGTGCGCGCGCCGGATGTTGTCGCGGTTCTTTTCGTCCTCCTCCATCGCTTGTTCATAGGCGGCGCTGACCTTGGGGATGATCTCGAGGTTCGGGCCGAGCTCGAACCGCTTGGCAATCGGGTCAGCCACCAGCCGGCCCCGCTGGAAACTCAACTGCATGGACTGGTAAATGACGCGGCGGAGTTGGATGAGGTCGTTCCTGTCAACTTTGGTCGGATTTTCCTTCGCTTTTTCCAATCCGACTGCCGCCCAATAGATCGCGGAGGCTTCGGGCAGCCGCCATTCCAGCGGGCCGTACCGCTGATCCAGTTCCTTCATGAGCGCCGGGTCCATTTTGAATTTGTCGCTCAACAACGCGGCGCGCCGTTTCCCATCGTCGGTCCGGGGATTGATCAGCTCGTCGAGATCGGGCTTGGCCTTGCTGAAGACCTTGGCCATTTCGTTCGCCCACTGTTGCTTGTAATACATGTTGGCGTCGTCGAGGTTCGCGCCCATCTTGTGCTGGAAAAACCAGGCCAGCTCGCGGTAGATGAGGACGTCATTCGGGTTGTAGCGCAAGCCCTCGTCGCGCAACAACTCGATGCCGCGCTGGACCCAGCGCCAGCGGTCGGCAAAGTCCTTGAACTTCACGGAGATGTTGTAGGCCATGTTCCACGCCTGCATGATCCACACCTGCGGAAAGTGCGGCTCGAGCTTCGTGATCCAGTCGGCCAGTTGGACCATCTCGAAGAATTTGTCCTCGTCCTGAAGCTCGGTGGCGCGCATCCAAAGGGCGTTGGAAATCAATCCGCGAAAACCGCCCAGCGCGACGGTCGTGAACGCCAGCACCGGCGGCGCGTTTTCCAAAGGCGCCGCGCGCGTCAGCCCCAACTCCTCGCGGTCGCGGTTGAGCGATTGCTGCACGAAGGACACGCCGAGCAGCAGCGCGGCGGCCAGCGCAAGCAACAGGGCTTTCCTGAGTCGAATTGGCATCAGGCGCGTTGGTTGCAGGTTGAAAGTTGCAGGTTGCAAGTCGAACGCACGGGCACGGCTGGACGCGCGCCAACCTGTACCTTGCAACCTGCAACTTGTAACTTCGTGTTCATTGCGTTGCTTGCCCCAAGGCCAGTTCGCGCCGGCTGAAAGTGAACATGCCGAAAGCCGCCACAACGCCGCCCAGCAACAGCACGATTTGCCCAATGGCCAACCCAAGCTCGCTCCACGGAATGCTCCGACCGGTGCTCAACTGATCAATCGGCGAAAACGCCTTGGCCAGGTCAATCACCTTCAGCGCCGCCCGGAACAGCGGAACGGCCACCGCATCGAGGGGCGTGCGGGTGTATGCATTCGATTCCGAGTTGTAGCCGACGAGGCTTCCTTCCGACACAACGGTGTCCAATGTGCCGGTGGAAAATGACATGACCAGCATCGCCATGGAGAAGAATGCCGCGACCGGGAACGAAAGGAAACTGGCTGCCGTCAGCCCCAACGCCGCCAGCAGCGCCATCCAGCAAAAAATGATTCCCAGGCCGCGAACGTAATTCAGCGCGAAGCTGCCCGCCGGATACAGCACTTCCATTCCGTCTTCGAGCGGGAACAACAGGGCCGTGTTGTTCGGATTTAAGAAAGCAACGGTTATCACACCGTTTTCATCGAATAGATTCTGCCCAACTTCAAATTCGTGGAAGGTGTCTGGTGCCAGGCTCATAGGCTGGCTGCGCCAGACTTGGGCCGTTTCCGGCACGCCCACCTGCCACAGGCCGGTGAATGTTCCGGATGGACTTCGGTTCGCGGCGTTGAATTTGACGCGGAGGTAAAGCGGCTTGTCACGCAGAAAGTTTTTGGCCAGGCCCAAATGAATTTGCCAGACGCGGTAGCTGGGCGCGTCGAGCGTCCCGGGCGGCACAAGCTGGTACTCGGCCTTCAACTGTTCCCGGATCTGCTGGCGCACCAGCGGCAGGTCCGCGCTCGTCATTCCGCTTTTCTGGAGTCTCTCCTTCAGGAGTTGGTCCGTTTCCGTCTCGATTTCCTTGTCCAGGTTTCGGGGCTTCGCGGAACCCCGGGCCACGAGCACTTCGTTGCGCAAAACGGCTTGCTGGTTGGCCGGCAATCGCGTCGCGCGCCATTGCAGCAAAATGAAAACGCTCCCGCCGGCCAGCGCCAGCAACGCTGCGTTCAGTGACACGATTCCCAACCATTTGCCGAGCCAGATTTGCCAGCGCGCGACCGGTTTCACGGCGACGACCTGCATCTGGCACTCCTCAATGTCGCGGGCCAGCGTGCCGCACGCCAGCCACAGCGTGCATAAGCCGAGCAAGGCGGTGATGATGGTCAGCGTGTAGGTAAGCAGGATTTGGGTGAACCCGCGGGCCGTGCCGTCGTCTTTGATTAAAATCGGCAAGCCGACGACGGCCGCCAGCAACAGCACCGCCACCACCACGAACAGCCGGAACCGGAACGCGGCTTTCCAGGTCAACCAGGCGATGGCGAGCAGTCTTTGCATTTCGTGCGGGTGGGGCGAGCGTCCTCGCGAGCCTCGGTCACTTTGGCTTTACCAGCAGCGCCGACAACTTCTCGTCCGCCCGCGACAAATCCACCGGCTTTTCCTCGGGCGCGGGTTTGCTCGGCGGCGGAGTCGGCTCAAGGGCTTTGGCCAATGCTTCGAGCTTCTTCTCATCCACGGCGGGCGTCGGCTCCGGCGCGGGCGCGGGCGCGGCGGGTGCTGCCTGTGGCAAAGTCAGCCGTTCCAGCAGTCTCTCCGTTGACGGCTGCGCTTCGGCTTCGCCGCGCAAGTATTCGGCGATGCGGTGACCGGAGGTCGCGCCGGAAGTTGCGGCGGTGGCCTGGCGGGCGCGTTGCACCACGTCGAGGAAGTAGCTCTCCAGATTTTGCGTCGGGTTGTCTATCTTGATTTTGTCGGCGGCGACGTCGCGGCGGATGACTTCCAGCACGCGGCCCATCGTTTCGCGCGGCAGCACCGGCGTCGTGATGCGCAGCGTGTCGGGCTTGGTGAGCAATTCCTTCAACGTCCCCATTGCCTGGACTCTGCCGCCATACAAAATCACCACGCGGTCACACACGTCTTCGACATCCGCCAGCAAATGGCTGCTCAAAATCACCGTCTTGCCGCGACGCGCCAGTGCCAGGATGAGGTCTTTCATCTCGCGGCAGCCGATGGGATCGAGGCCGGAGGTCGGTTCGTCGAGCATGACGAGGTCGGGATCGTTGATGAGCGCCTGCGCGAGGCCGATGCGGCGCTGCATGCCCTTGGAAAACTCGCCCACCGCCCGCGTGCGCGTCTGGCTCAAGCCGACCATTTCCAGCAACTGCTCGGTGCGATTGCGCCGCTCGCCGCCGGGCAGGCGAAACAGGTTGCCGAAGAAGTCCAGCGTCTCGCGCGAGTCGAGGTAACGGTAGAGATACGATTCCTCGGGCAAATAGCCGATGCGTGACTTGGTCGGCACGTGCCGTGGCGAATGGCCGAAGACCTCGATGTGCCCCTTGGTCGGGTAAAGCAACCCGAGCAGCAGCTTGACGGTGGTCGTCTTGCCCGAGCCGTTCGGCCCGAGCAACCCGAAGACTTCGCCGCGCTGCACGTCGAAATCCACGTCGTCAACCGCGCGCGCCTTGGGCCGGCCCCAGAAATCCTTGAACACCTTCGTCAGCCCGCGCACGGAGACCACGACCTCGCCGTCGGATCGTAGATTGGGTTCAACGGGCGTCATTGAATAACAGTCAAGTTCCAGCGGTATTATCAGAGAAAGCGGACCTGTCCCAACATCGAATCAGCACTCTCTTCTTGCAGCAGTGCCAACAGACGGCGCAGTGATTCTCCCACCGGCAATTGCTTTGAGACAATGATGCCGGCATGCTCGCGGCCTGCCTCGACCCAGCGATTGTGCAATCGGACGAAATCGCCCGCGTTGAAGGTTACGAGACAACGATTCTGCAGCGTGGCGAAATTCAGTTGGGATTCGTCGGATAATCCAAGCCGTTTTTCTTTCGATGCGTGAACGGCGTCGCAGCCGCGTTTGCGGAGGGCAACGGCCAAGGCCGTGTGGACGTCTTCGTCAAGGAAGAGCCGTAAGTTCATTTCGCTCAAACGGCGGCATGCTCGCGCTCGCGAACCTGCGCACGCCAATAATTCACATCCGCGTTGCGTTTCAGGTCGCGGTCAATCTCCTTTTGGTGGTCGAAGTAGTAGGCCAGCGCCGCGTGCAGTTGCGACGGCGTGAGGTGCGGCAAGCTTTGCAGAATCTCATCCGGTGCCATGCCGAGCTGGTAATAACCGGCAATCGTCCGCACCGCGATGCGCGTGCCCTTGATGATGGGCGCGCCGTTCAAGATGCGCGGGTTGGACGCGATGTGCGGATATTTGATTGCGTTTGTTTTCACGGGATTAAATTAACACAGGCTTAATGCCAAGCGAGTCTTTGTTGGCCTGGACTCAGGTTGCCTGCGTCGCACGTCGAAATCCACGTTGTCCACTGCGCGCGCCTTGGGCCGGCCCCAGAAATCCTTGAACACCTTCGTCAGCCCGCGGACGGAGACCACGACCTCATCGGATTTTTGATTTCCGATTTTCGATTTCCGATTTGTTTCGATGAGAGTCATGCATCTCAACTTTCGGGTTCTGCACACTTGCGAAAAACCCCGGCCAAGTCCGCTTTGTTCTTTTTCTTCTCCGCAACGTCAATCATCGCCAGATAAAGCTCCCACTTGGACGGCTGGGCGTAAACACCGTTGCGCGCGCGAAAAACCATCGCCGACGCAACGGCCGTTCTCTTGTTGCCGTCAACGAAAGCTTGCGACTCCGCCAAATGAAACGCATAGCTCGCTGCAATGTCGAACAAGTCTCCGCGTCCGTAATGGAATGTGTTCTCTGCCGATGCCAGCGCCGACTCGACCATTCCACGGTCTCGTATGCCTTCGCTTCCTCCATGCTCGGCCAGGCAGCGGGCGTGGATGCGCAGAGCCTCATTGAGCGTCAGGAAGATGGGGGCGCTCACTTGGCCAGCAGCCCGAGCAGTTTGCGGTTTTCCCGGAAGACCACGTCGCAGGCTTCGTCGAACGAGAGCTTTTTACCAAGCCAAGGCTTCGGATTCCCGCTCTCGGTTGCGACAACCTTCTTGGCGAGCAGGACAAACAATTCTTTTTGCTCCTCAACGGGGAGCCGCTCAATTTGCTCCATGACTTTGGTGGCACTCATAGAATCGATCTAACAAGGCAGAGCTGCGCCAGCAAGCCGCGCACGGAGACGACAACCTCGCCGTCCGACCGTGGATTGCGGATTCAGTTCGGCGACGGGCATAGAATGGAGATTCAGCTAGCTCCAAATTCTAACAAACAATAAAAAATCAGCAGCGCCAAGGGAACTGAATGCCGCGCTCGTTCGCGCCGGCGAAACGAAATAACCAGACAAACCAAGCTCATCGCTGCTATACTTAGCGACATAATTTATTGCGGATCATAACCGGCAAAGACTGGCGAGTTCCGGGTTCGGCTCTGACCATTTCTCGAACTGGTTTTCAACG